>Ga0307441_1000144_pt1 | contig 28549 bp, 28 predicted proteins | sample SalMarWE160420MG_FD_202149 | JGI IMG/M metagenome (GOLD analysis project Ga0307441, IMG submission 202149) | Salt marsh sediment microbial communities from the Plum Island Ecosystem LTER, Massachusetts, United States - WE1604-20 | ecosystem: Environmental > Aquatic > Marine > Intertidal zone >... | reverse complement strand
CATTCTGCCATTTGTCTTAGCCTCCGAAGATGTAGATAAGGAGCGTTTTATATGAAGGAACTGAAGCTATTTATCAAAGATATGCAGAATGAGGCGGCCCTGCTGAAAGAGTTTGCCGAGCTTGAAGATCAGATGCAGTTGTGTGCGGGTGAGAACAGGTGGGAGGATATTGAGCGGGTGATCGGTGAGCTGAAAGGAAAGGCGGGGACATTAAACAGTATTGAGGAATGCCGCTGCGCTTCTTTTGATGCCCTGAAGAAAAAACTGGGGTTACCTTGCGAGACCGGATTTTTAAAACTGCTGCCCATTGTACCGGTAACCGAACGGGAACGACTGCTTAGCGCGTACAGAAAACTGAAGGTAGCGGTTTTTTCGGTCAAAGGGGCAACCACGCGTCTGACCTATTATTTCAGGTCCATGGAGGGCTCGTTCAAAAAGGTCCTGGGCGAGTTGTTCCCCCACAGGAAGGGCAAGATCTATTCCAAGGACGGCAGACCCAAGAAGGTTCCCGACGACGCCCTGTTATTAAATAAGCACTTATAGGAGAAATATTATGCTCTCGACATTTTCCGGAATTGAAATAGGAAAGAGGGGGGTGATTGCCCATACCCAAGGTCTCATTACGGTGGGTCACAACCTGAATAATGCCGGTGTTGATGGCTATTCGCGGCAGCGGATTGAGTTTTCTGCCGCCGATCCCATCTACCTTCCCGGTTTAAACAGGGAGCAGACCCCGGGACAGATCGGCCAGGGCATGCAGGTGGAACGCATAGAGCGTATCCGCGATATGCTTTTGGAAGGAGAAATAGTCAAGGAAACCGGGAACCAGGGGTATTGGGAGTCCCAGGATAAATATCTGAAGATGCTTGAGCAGGTGTATAATGAGCCGACCGAGCATTCCGTCAGGGCCCTGATGGACAAGTTCTGGGAGTCGTGGCAGGAGCTTTCGGTCAACCCGTCCCAGATGGCGGCCAGGCAGGCGGTACTGGAACGGGGCCGGACCCTGCTTGACGGTATCCACCATGCCTATCAGAAATTCAGGGGAATTCGCGACATGCTTGAAGGGGACGTGGTCGGTACGGTGGACAGGGTGAATTCATTGGTGCGTGAGATTGCCGCCTTAAACGAGCAGATCCAGAAGGCGCGTGCCCTGGGAGACAACCCGAACGATATGATGGACAAACGGGACAAGAATATTGAGGAGTTGTCCAAGCTGATCGATATTACGGTCAATTACAACCAGGACCCGGACGAGTTGATTATTTATACGAACGGCCGGCACATTGTGCAGGGCAAGCAGTTCCTGCAGTTTGCCACGCAAAAGACCGAGGCCAACGAGGGATACTCCACCGTCATCTGGAAGGACACCGGGGAGGCGGAGCAGTTCCGCGGGGGCAAACTGGCGGGATTTCTCCACCTTCGTGATGTTGAGACCAGGGGGGAGATACAAAAACTGGACCTCATGACCATGAACTTCATCGACGCGGTCAACGCGGTACACCGCAGGGGATACGGGCTGAATGAAAAAACCGGTCTGGAGTTTTTTAAGGAGTACCCGTATGTGTTAAACGCAAACGGGAACTATGACCGAAATGGTGACGGCGCTTTTGATTCTTCTTATATCTTTCGAATGGCGGGCAAGAATACCCTTGATCCGCAGGCCCTGATCGGTATCCGCGGAACAATTACCCTCTCCGGTCCGACCGGGAACGTGACGGTGGATTATTTCCCCACCGATACGGTAAAGGACGTGGTGGCGCGCATAAACTTGAGCGGCGCGGAAGTATCCGCGCGCCTGGACGAGGAGGGGAAACTCTCGCTCAAGGGAATGCCCGCCCAGGATACCGACAATCCTGATTTTGTCATCCGGCATGTTGAGGATTCCGGTGAGTTTCTGGCAGGCTATGCCGGCCTGCTGCAGGCACCCGGCGCGGCCGGGGCCTATAACTGGGCACAGCAGGACGCGGTGGCCGCCCTGCGGAACGACGGGGCCACCTTTGCCGTAGCGCCCCTGGCACACCCTTCGGCCTGGATCGAGGTGAACAAGGACCTCGTGAACGAACCGGCCTCTATTGCGGCGGCATCCGGGGTAAACGGCAGGTCCCAGGGGCCTGAAGACGGTTCGATGGCGCTGACCATCTCCGACCTGCGCTATAAAAATGTGATGATCGGCGATACACTTACCTTTGACGGGTATTTTGCCGAACTGGTGGCGTCCATCGGGTTGCGCGGCGAGCAAGCGGGAAAGGTGCTTTCAACGGAGAATCTTATCCTGAAAAATCATAAAGACCTGCGTGAATCCATTTCAGGGGTAAATATAGATGAGGAACTGACGACAATGTTGAAGTTTCAACACGGATACGCGGCCTCGGCGCGTTTTATCACCGAGTTCGATAAAATGCTTGACATTATCATTAATAGAATGGGGGTCTAACTGAATTATGAACAGGGTCAGCAGTAATATGGCAAGTATGGACGCGCAGTATAATATGATGCTGCGTGAATGGAAGATGAACCAGATGCAGAATAAAATGGGCGCCCAGACAAGAATCAAGGATCTGCGTGATGATCCCCTGGCCGCGGCACGTTCAACACGCCTGCAGTCGCAGCTTTTTCGCATGGGTAGATATAAAAAGAACATCGAACTGACCCAGGGTAACCTTAACTATAGTGAGTCGCGCCTGACCAATGCCCTGGAGGTGCTGCAGCGGGTGCGTGAGCTTTCGGTACAGGGGGCCAACGGCGTATACAGCAAGGACCAGATGCGAGACATGGCGGTAGAGGTCAACCAGCTGCTGGAACAGCTGGTCTCACTGGCCAACTCGCGGAACGGCATGGGGAACACGGTGTTTTCCGGGTTTGAGTCGCACCTGGAACCCTTTCTGGTGATGCGCGGCAGGGTGGAAGGCAGCGCGAGTGATTTTATTACCGCCCTGCATTACCGCGGGGACATCGGGAAAAACATGGCCGAGGTATCCGAGAACACCTATGTGCAGATGAACATCCCCGGCAACCAGGCGTTTTGGGCGGAGAACTCCCATGTCTATGCCAATATAGATGCCACCACCTACCAGGTCCAGGCCGATTCCACTATTCGCATTGACGGCGTGGCCATAGACCTGGAAGCGGGAGACAATATTTCCGCGATCATCCATAAGATAAACGAGGCCCCGCTGGCGGTGCGGGCGCGGCTTGACCCGGTAAAGGATTCTCTGGTGCTGGAAACCACCACCCCCCACGGACTCTGGATGGAGGATGTGGGAACGGGTACGGTCCTGCAGGACCTGGGAATACTGCAGAGAGGACGGTCCACCCCTCCGTATAATATCGCCGATACGGCCAATGTATTCGGCGGTTCTATCTTTGATATGGTGATGGCGGTACGTGACAGCCTCTACAAAGGTGATTCCGAAGGGGTAAACAAGGCCCTGGGAGGGATGGACCTTTCCATCGAGAGTGTTACCTCTTCCTTGGCCAAAATCGGTTCACTGGATTCGCGGCTCCGGGTTACGGCCAAACGGCTTGATTATGAAGAGCCTGAAGTGGTAAAATTGAATGCGGAAGATGTTGATCTGGATGTAACCCAGGCTATTACCGAATTAAAAATGCTGGAATATACGCACCAGGCGGCCCTGGCTACATCCGCACGGGTTTTACGACCCACATTATTAGACTTTTTGAGGTAACATCTATGAGAGTGAATACCAAGGCATACGGTCACATCGAAGTGGATGAAAGGCAAAAGATATATTTTCCTTTCGGGATTTTGGGATTTGAAAACCTGAAATATTATGTGCTTCTGGATGCCAAGCAGCAGCCTTTTTACTGGCTGCAGTCCATGGACGTGGTTGAGATCGCGTTTGTGCTTATCGACCCTTCGGTGTTCAGACCCGACTATGTGTTGGATGTCAGTAAAGAAGAACTGGAGGAGATCGGGATAAAAAACAAGGAAGATATTTTGTGTTTTGCCATTGTGACCATCCCCGACAACCTTTCCTCCATGACTGCCAATCTGCAGGGGCCCATTATCATCGACCGAAGCACACGTGTCGGCAGGCAGTCCATTAGTACCGATTCGAGATGGAAGGTTCGCCATCCCATTATGGAAGAACTTGCTTCATTAAGGCAGGAGACATGTTAGTACTGGCCAGAAAATTAGATGAAAGTATTATGATCGGAGACCAGATCGAGGTATCGATTGTTGATATCAAAGGTGACCAGGTTAAAATCGGTATTGCGGCCCCCAAAAATGTCAAGGTATACCGAAAAGAGGTGTATCTGGCAATCCAGAAAGAAAATATCGAAGCGGTGAAAGCCAAGCCTGATATTATCCCCGCCCTCAGTAATCTTTTCAAAGAATCCGCCCAAAAGGGTGAGAAAGATACGAAAAAAGACTGAAACAATAAAATCAGCCGCTACAAAATCTGCGTAATCCGTGTTTCCTGTGTTCCTGTCTTTTTTATCCGTGGAGGCCGGACTTCCGGAGCGGCCGTACGCTTTCACTGACAGGTTTACTTATTTTCCCTTATCTTCACCGGCGTTAAGCTCTGCCTCGCTTTTGCGAAGGTAAAGCGGGCCGATAGCGGGTGAAGCGGCCCCTTGTTGTTCGAATATAAGTTTTCCCAGCTCCAGCAGGGTCCCGCTTTCAACGGGTGTTGCAAACAACTGCGGTTCGGTGGTAAGGGGCAGGCCTGCGTCACGGATTTTCTCCAGCGCCGTGCCCGCGTGCGGTCCGGTAAGCAGGACCCCCGGCCGCTCATTGATAAGCGACGCCAGTTCCCCGGGGCGGGCGTCACAATAATCTCCCCGGCGTTCTCCGCCTTCGTAAAGAGCACAATAAAAACGGTTTTTTCTGGCATCGATCACCGGCAGAACCGGCTGCCCCCACAGGCGGAACCGGTACCCCAGGGCATCCAGACCGGAAATCGCCACCAGCGGACAACCCGTTCCGCTACGGATACCCTTGGCGGTGGACAACCCGATACGCAGCCCGGTAAAAGAACCCGGTCCCCGGTTGCAGACCACAAGGTCCAATGCCTCCGGTGCAATACCCAACTGATTGAACAGAAACTCTATATATGGTATCAAGTTCTCACCATGGCGATACCCCACCTGCGCGGAAACGTTGATGCTGTGCTCTCCGCTTTCCAGTGTTACCGCCAGACTTTCCGTTGCCGTATCAATCGCCAGTGTGTTCATGCTTCATTCCTTCTATTTGTATTATACGATCGCCGTTCTGTCGGATTCCGATCCGAATGTTTATCGTATCAGCGGGCAGTAACGAACCCGCCTTTTCAGGCCATTCAATTACCGTTATCCCGTTACCATAGAAAAGCTCATCAAGCCCCAACTCATCAAGCTCGCTTTCGCGGTTGATGCGATAGAGGTCAACATGATGCAGCGGGGGGCTGCTTTCATACTCACTGATAAGGGTAAAGGTGGGACTGGTAACATCCTCAGCGATACCCAGTCCCCGGGCAAGGCCTTTTACCAGGGTGGTTTTCCCGGCACCCAGCGGACCCTGCAGGGCAACCACCGCGCCCGGTGTCAGTTGTTGTACCAACTGTCTGCCGATCTCGAGTGTTTCTGCTGTTGATGTGCTTGTCTTTGTCATCAGGATAATTTTTAGAATTTATAGAAAAATGAAATCCGGGTCAATGTATAATTGTATAATAGTAAAAATAAACTTGACAAGCAAAGTTTGGAAAAACTACAGTGTAAGAAGAAGTATGAAAACAAACAATACCGCCGGCCTGGGAAAGCCGATCCCCGGTTTGGAAAGCCAATTGGCAAAGATTACCAATCGTTTAAAGACCGACCGCAAGCTGGGCGTGATTCTGATAGATATGACACCGCACTTCGATCTTAACACGTATTATAATACCGGTATGTATCGGACCGTTACCACGGCAATAGAAAACTGTATCTGCGGCTTGCAAGGCAAAGAGATACGTCAGGATGATGTGCTGGTTGTCAATTATACCGGGGGCAGTAAATATTATATTTTCCTAAGTAAAGCACGGGAGAAGCATTACGTTGAGATAGACGATTACGAACACCTCTGTCTGCGTATCTATTACACGATCTACAACATTCTGTTTCCGATAATGTATCCCCTAAAAGGTATGGAGCCCCAGGTCAAGATCGGATATGCATTTACTTTCTATAATCCGTTTGTGGAAGAGATGAAGTTCCTGCAGCAGTTGCTGGATGAGGCGGAAATTACGGCCGGGTACGTAGGCATGAAAATGGAAATGATGAAGAGAAAACTGCTGTACAACATCATCATGGATGAGGCGATAACAACCAGGTATCAGCCCGTCATCACCCTGGAGAAGAAAAGTATCATCGGTTATGAAGCTTTTGTCCGGGGCCCCAAAGATTCCTTTTTTGATAATGCCCACAGCCTCTTTAATTTTGCGCGTATCGCGGGGCTGGAATTTGAGCTGGACTGGGTTTGCAAGCGGTTGATCATTAAAAATGCGCGGGGGCTTGCCGCGGATAAAAAATTGTTTATCAAGATTGTACCGTGTGAGCTCTATAAACACGAAGCATTTGCCCAGCAGTTTAAATGGATTTTAGAGCAGAACCATATCTCACTCGCGAACATTGTATTTGAGGTCTGCGGACAGACTACGGCGGAGTGCCTCTCGTTTATCCGTAAACTGGGGGGAGTATATGGGGATATCCGTTACGCGCTTGTGCTGCAGGATATAATTGAAGCTGAAGAGTTGGCACTCTTACAGGAAGACGATGTAACCTATCTCAAACTGGGGATGAATATCACCAGATGCATTGAGAGTAAACCCCTGGCAAAGGAATTTCTGGCAAAGGTGATAAAAGCAGCCGGAACCGCGAATTGTATTGTTATTGCGGAAGGTATCCATACGCATACGGAGATGAAGGCCCTGCATGGTTTGGGTGTCGGATACGGCCAGGGATATTTCTTTGCCGGACCGGAGGCGGTATTCTTGGAAATGGTGAATATTGAAGACCATATCGGCAACAAAGAGCTTGAGCGAAATCTTCTTTCCCATATTTATTTTAAGCGCGGAAAAAGTTATTTTAATGAAGGGGATTTTGATAAGGCGATTCTGGAGTTTACCAAGGTATTGGAAGTGGATAATAAGAATATTGACGCATTTTACCATCGCGCATTTGCCTTCTGTGAGGAAGGGGCAACCGTTGTGGCCTTACAGGATCTGCAGGCTATTCTCCGGATAAATCCCGCCTTTTCGGGAGAGCATTTTTTAAGGGGGGCAATCCTTGAGAAAAAGGGTGATCTTGGGGCCGCACTTACCGCCTACGAACGCTATATGGAGACCATGCCCCAAGACCCGGATTTTGCGGCGGATATGGCATCGCAGCGCATCCAAAACATCCGCCGGAACATGAAAAAAACATAGGAATCACGTAACAATATTATATTCATTCAGCTTTCGGTGCAGGGTTTTTCTTCCGATGCCCAGAATTTCGGCGGTCTTGCTTTTGTTTCCGCCGTAACGGTTCAAGGTAAGGGTGATGATCTGTTTTTCAGCGTCCGCCAGACTGATGCCGGTGTTTAGTTTTATGTAATCCTTCTCATTTGACTCTCGCAGGTACGGCGGCAGGTCGTCAACATTGATGATGGTACCCTTACACAATACCACGGCACTTTCAATACAGTTACGCAGCTCCCGTACGTTCCCGGGCCAAGAATACTGGCTCAAGATCAGGCGGGCCTTGGGATCGATGCCTTCAATCTTCTTTTTATTCTCTTCGGTAAACTCTTTTAAAAATGTTGTCATAAGCAGGGGAATATCGTCCTTGCGTTCTCTTAGGGGAGGCACATGCAGGTTTACCACGTTTAATCGGTAATAGAGGTCTTCGCGGAAATTACCGTTCTTGATCTCCTGTTTCAGATCTTTGTTTGTAGCGGAGAGGATACGGACATCGACGTCGATGGTTTCTTCCCCGCCAACGCGCTCGAATTTTTTTTCATGGAGCACCCGTAATATCTTTATCTGTACGCTTTGATTGATTTCACCGATTTCATCCAGGAAGATGGTGCCGCCGTTTGCCAGCTCGAACCGTCCGCGGCGCCGAGCTATGGCACCGGTAAAGGCGCCTTTCTCATGACCGAACAGTTCGCTTTCCAACAGGGTTTCGGTGAGTGCCGCGCAGTGTACTTTGATGTAGGGTCTGTCCTTGCGCGGTGAGTTGAAATGAATGGCGTCGGCGATTATCTCCTTGCCCACCCCGCTTTCGCCGGTTATCAGTACGGATGCCTTGGTGGGCGCCACCTGGCTGATCACGTCGAAGATCTTCTGCATGCGCTCACTTTTTCCGATTATTTGGGGGAACTTGGTCCTGCGGCCCAGTTCTTCCTGCAGGGCGCGGTGCTGCAGGAACAGTTCGCGGTTGGACAGCGCCCTTTTTACCAGGAGGGAAAGGCGTTCCAGGTTAAGCGGTTTGGTCAGGAAATCGTACGCACCGTCCCGCATGGCCTTTACCGCGGACTCAATTGTACCGTGACCGGTAAGGATAATTACGGGAACGGTCGGGTAGGCTGAGACCACTTTTTTCAACAGCTCTTGACCGGACAGTCCGGGCATTTTCAAGTCCGCGATAATGAGATCGACCTCTTCTTTTTCGACCATCTCCATGGCCTGCTCACCGTCGGGGGCCAGTAACGTCCGGTATCCCTCCAGTTCCAGGGCCCTCCCCAGACCTTCCCGGATATTTTTCTCATCATCCACAATCAGAATATTAAATTTCATCCTCTTCTCCCTCGTACTCAAGCAGTCTTTTTTCTTTCTGGGGAATGGAAAAGGTGAGGATGAAGGTGGTGCCCTCACCCTGTTTTGAGGTCAGCGACACCTCTCCCAAATGCTCTTTGATTATTTTATACACCAAAGTCAGTCCCAATCCTGAACCGAACTCTTTGGTGGTAAAGTAGGGCTCAAAGATCTTGTCCATGATGGCATCAGGGATCCCGCATCCATTGTCGATTAACCGCAAAACAACATCAGGGCCGCGCCGGACGGTTTCGATACGCAGAATCCCGCCTTTGGGCATGGCCGACAGAGAGTTTTTTATCAGGTTAAGCAGTGCCTGTTTCATGTATTTATCGTCCATTAATATCTTGGGCAGGTTCCGGGCCAGTTCGGTTTCAATTTTTACATGTGCCTGTTCCAGCTCGAATTTAAGGAAATCCAGCAGTTCCCGTACAAGCTGGTTCAGATCTCCCTCCTCCAGTTTCATATCCATTGGTCGAACCGCGAACAGAAAATCCACGACAATCCGGTTAAGCCGGTCCACCTCCTCGTTTATCACATCAAGGTAGTGTCTGATGCTTTTTGTTTTGATAGTTTGTTTCTTGTTCATCTCCTTCTGGGCAAGCTGAAGATGGATCCCAATGGAACCGAGGGGATTTTTGATCTCGTGAGCCACGCCGGCCGCCAGGGTGGTCAGTGCCGCCAGACTCTCCGCTCTGCGCAGCCGGGCCTGGTTGAGTTTTTTTTCCGTAATATCCTCGATATGGATAAGGTTGCCCTGAATCTTCCCCTCTTTTACCAGCGGCATTATGCTTATCGATATGGTCCTGGCGATTCCCCCGCCGAGGACAAAATTTTTATCTCTTATTGTTTCCTGGTTGGTAAGTTTTTCCCTGAAAAATCCGGCGAGCTCATCGTCATCCAATGCTTCCCAGATTTTTTTTTCCATGATATCGGCGGCCACAAGCGGAATCAAACGCTCGGAGGCCTTGTTGAACAGGAGGATATTATTGTCCCTGTCCGTTACCATAACGCCGTCGGTCATGGAATGCAGTACCATCTCCAAAAGCTCATTGTCCGCGCCGATATGCGCAAACAGTCTGCGGATGCTTTCCCGGTCAAGTTTTTCCCATTTTTGTAAAGCTTTTTCCAGGAATTTTCTCATAGAACGGCTTTCATCTGGTAAAAGAGGTTTTGAATAAAAAGTTTGGACTGCAGGTTCAGGGTTTTTTGTTCCCGGTAACGCCTGCCGATTATTTTTATCCAGTTTTCCAGGTGGGTAATACTGGGGACCTGTTGTTGTGTCTGCAGCGAATCCATATGGTTCCGGAAATATTCATTCAACACCCGCAGCAGTTCCTGAATAAAAAGGGTGATAAGGTTTTTCTGGGATTCATATGAAAATAGTTCCTGCATCTCATTCAAAATATCAACACTCGGATCATTTCTGTCCAGTACCTTTTGAAAGAAGGTATTCGCCATGTTGGCAAGCGAAGCGGCATTAATATCCTGCCAAGCTAAAAAATAACTCTTTAAGGAGGAAAAGTCTAATGATTCCTCGTGGAATATTCGGGTCAATATCTCTTTTACCTGCTCCGCGTTTCTTTCTATAAACCTGTAGTGCCGCAACCGTGAACGAATCGTCGGGATGATTTGCGTGAGCCGCGTGGCGGTCAGCATAATATATACTCCCGGCGGCGGTTCTTCGAGGAGTTTAAGCAGGGAATTACGGGAGGATTCCAGCATGTTATCGGCGTTTTCTATGATAATGATTTTGGGTGAATTGGGGGTGGAAAGATGCGTCCATTGAATGAGTTTGCGAACCTGCCCTATGGGGATATTGTCCGCACTGACATAGGATGACAGTTTTGCGGTCAGATCGATTATCGAAGAGATAATGCCGGCCAGCTCTTTTTCCGCGGGCAGCGCATTCTGTGGTGCCAGATTGCCGAGCAGCTCTTCAACCTCAAAAACAAGGTCGCTGACCTTCTTTTTTGTGCTCTCGTCCGCTTCCCAGATTGAGGGATCAAACCTTCTGGTAAGTTTCCTTGCCGCCCGTAAAAGCAGATAGCGGGATGCCTGCTTGCGGGTACGGTACAGTACGTCCGCCGAAGCGGCGATCTCGATGGTAAAATACCTTGAGCCCAGCAGGGTGACATAGGGATGCAACAACTCCCTGTTCAGATTACACTGGTAGCAGCCGCAGTTCCAGGCTGCTTTTTTATGTTCGCATACCAGTACCCGTGCCATTTCCAGGGCCGTGCTCAGTTTACCCGTATACGGAGACCCGTAAAAAAGTGAGGCCCTGGGGAAGATCCCCCGTTTCAGTTCCTGTTTGAGAATGGAGATGGTTGTTTTATTTCCGATTATATTTTCAAACATGCTTCTCTTAATGGTATCAGGTTGAATATATCCGGCATGGACGGTAAAAAAGGCGTAAAGATACTGTTAAAGATACTGCGCTGTAATAATTGTTGCAGTCCCTCCCAGGGCAGCCAGTGGGCAATGATCAGGAGAATGGCAACCACCAAGACTCCCTCCACCAATCCCAGGATCACTCCCAGCGCCCGGTCCAGGTTTTCCAGGTTCAGCCTGCCTATGAGGTTCAGAAAGAACCCCTGGATCAGGTAGACCAGCAGGTACACCAGTAAAAATATGATGAGAAAAGAGATGATGTGATTCCAGATTGAATCTTTCGCACCAGTGAGCATAGCCGTTACATCGGACAACATGTTGGAAAAAAGCACGGCGCAAAGGATTCCCAAAATGGGTGCGGCCATCAGGGAAATTTCGGTGACAAATCCGCGAAACCCGCCCCTGATAATGAGAATAAGAAGAATTAATAAAAAGACAATATCCAGTATCGATATGCCGTCAGGCATTGTGATTCTCCCCGATCATCTCTATAAGTATCCGGGCAATCCTTTCCGTAGCGTGGGGTACACCAAGGTTCGCGGCCGCCCGTGCCATATTTTTAAGATCCGTACCATTATCTAACAGATTTTTGATGGTTTCAAGGAGTTTTCGGCCGGTTATGGTTTCCTGCCGCAGCACCACCGCCGCACCGGCCTTCTTGAATATTTCCGCGTTGCGCAACTGGTCTCCGCGGCTGCCCGACGTTCCCAAAGGGACAAGAACAGCCGGGGTACCGGTGACCGCCAGTTCCCAGAGAGTGTTGGCCCCGGCACGGCTTATTACCAGATCCGCCGCGGCCAGAAAATGGGGAAGCTCAGGCCCGATAAAGGGAAACGCCCGGTAGTGCGGATACGAATGCCGCGGCAGGGGATGCCTGCGGCCCACCTGGTGAACCACAAACCAGTCTTTTTCAAGCTCCCCGATTATCTGTTTAATGAGCGTGTTGATTTCGGCGGCCCCCAGGCTGCCGCCCAGGACCAGGATGATTTTTTTTTCGGCCGGACAGCCCAACAGCGATCTCCCCGTTTGGGCGTCACCCTGTTCGATCTCAGGACGCACGGGATTGCCGCTGTATATCAGTTTTTTTTGGGCCGATCCGGAGAAATAACGCCCGGAATCCCTGAAAGAGGTCAGTACGCGATTGCAAAACTTTGCGTTGATTTTTGTAGCCAGACCCGGATCATAATCGGACTCATGGGTAACACTCGGGATCCCGAGTATGCGCGCGGCAAGCACCGGCGGCACACTGACAAACCCACCCTTGGAAAAAAGCAGTTTGGGCCGCAGCAAAAATAGATAAACCAATGAATAGATGATTCCGCCCACGAATGTAAAAAGGTCTACTATGTTCCAAAGGGAAAAATATCTGCGCAGCTTTCCCGCGGGAATGCAGAGAAACCGGATGCCCTCTGAGCGTATAATCGAACGTTCCAAACCGTAGCGGGTACCGAGCCAATATATGGTACAGGGAACGGATTGCTGCAGCCGGCGTGCCACGGCCAGTCCGGGAAATACATGCCCGGCCGTGCCGCCGCCGGTAAAAATTATATTTCTCATACACTCCTTACTTTAAACATCATCAGTTTTGCGTTATATTTATCTATCGAAGGAGTTTAGCATAACATGAAAAAGAAAACTGTTGCAATTATCATGCTGATTTTATCGGGTTATTTTTTGTACGCGGACGGTCTTAAAAATTTTGAAGATGTGTTGAGTGCCCAGATTCTGCAAAACCTTTCCCAATATGGGGAGTTAAAGAATACATTTGATGATAAGGTACACCTGCGCTATTTTCCGGATGTGAAGCTGCGGGAAGTGATTAAGAAGCAGATCAGGCAACTTAAGCCCATCTTTGGGATCGAGGTCCTGCTGACCTATAAAATGAAAGGAAAGGATTTTTCCGCTGAAAAGCAGCGCCTGGCCCTGTATAATATTCTGCGTTCCATCAGTACCTTGAAGGGAATTCAATACTATTCCCAAAGTCGCGGTCGTATGCGCATAATGTTCCACGACGCCTACATCGTTGATTCCCCGGACACAAAGAAAAAACTGCCGGACCGCCTGGTGGATATAATCCCGGCCTACAGTACGCTGTATATCTACCAGGACGATTCCTCGTTCGGACAGAATATCTTTGAGACCGTCTATTACGCAGAGGACGGGTATTTCTTAATGAAAATGGAAAATCTCACCAAGATCTGGTACGGGATCATCCCCCTGATAGATCCCCATCACCTGAATTATATCATTTTTATCTATCCCAAAGGAGATACCATTCTGTTTTACTCGGTGGTGTGTGTGAATGCCTTTAATCTTTTCGGCATCGCGGAAAGCAGAACGGCTTCTTTTTACAACAGGATAAAGGCCCTCTATGCCTGGTTTCTTTCCCAACTGTAAGAGAAGCATATGTCTGTATGAAAAAGCCGCCCGGCGGCGCGGTACACGCGGACCCTTTGGCGGCGGTTGAGGGAGGTTGTCTACTCCAGGCAGACCCTGTTTCTGCCCTGTTGCTTGGCCAGGTACATGGCCTTGTCCGCGCGTTCTATCCATTTCTCACGGGACTCGTTTGAGCGGTACTGGGATATGCCCAGCGAGATGGTGATCTTGATCTCTTCGTCGGCGCATTCCATGATTGAGTTTTCAATTTCTTTGCGAAACCGCTCCCCGATGGTGTATGCCTGCATCAGGTTGGTGTTGGGCAGGATGATAAAAAACTCCTCCCCGCCGTAGCGACCGGCATAATCATATTTTCGCAGCTGGTTTCGGAGTCTTTTGCCGATTTCACGGATTACCCCGTCTCCGCATTGGTGCCCGAAATTGTCGTTTATCTCTTTAAAATGATCGATATCAAGCATTATACCGGTCAGTGGGATAAGCGCCCTGATGGCCCGTTCAATCTCTATATCGATGCGGTTGAACAAACTCATTCTGTTTAACAAGCCGGAGAGGGTATCGTACATGGCGATTTTCTCCAACTCTTTTTTCTTGCGTTTCAGTTCCTTGTTCTGCCGGGTGATGTTTTTAAAGGCTTTTTTCAAATACAGGTTCTGGTCAAGAATTTTAGACGAAAGCTGCTCTTCCTGAAAAACCGCGTTTTTCAGGAAATCGCGTTCCTCATAGACACTGATCTGTTTGTTCAACCGGATAATGGCGGCCTTGACGCGGGCCTTTATCTCCAGACTGTTTACGGGACGTTTGATAAAATCATCCCCGCCCCATTCCATGAGATGCTGCATCACCTTTTTGTTTTTAGAGTCTGAAATAAACAGAAGCTGTAACGGTTTGTTGTAGTACCGTTTATGGATATCCTTGCAAAGCTGTTCCACCTGTTTGGGTTCAACATTGATATTAATGAGAATAATCTGGATATCCTTTTTATCGATAATTGTCAGCGCGTCTTTCGTGGAATCGCTTAAAAACAACTCATACCCGTTTTGTGAGAGATGCTTTGATAATAACTCACCGTCTGCTTGCTCGTGTTCCACAAGCAATATGTTTACCTTTTGCATTTCCTTCCCAAAACCTTATCAATAATTCGCCGGGTCAACGTTTGAGGATTGTATTTTATAATAGTCGTTTTTTATCTACCTATAGTATACTATGTTTCTTATAATTAATCTCATTTTTTTTAAAACTTGACAAGTAGGTAGGCATATATTATGTTCATTTTATTAATGCGTTTTTTTCGGCAAAAAAGGACATAAAATGGGAAAAGATCTTACACCTGCCATAAAATATCTGACGGATATCAGTCCCAAGGCCTGGGAGCACCCTGCAGACCGGGCGGCGCTGCTGGCCCTGAAACAGATACCGGTTATCGACGAGATAATAAAGAAGCTGTTCGGAACAACATTCGAACGCGCCATACGAATGCTGTTTCTGGCCTCTTCCGTGCGGGTAACCCCCCGGCAGTTTTCCAAAATACACACCCTCTATGTGGAGGCCTGTGCCCGGCTGGATGTAAAGCAGGTCCCGGAACTCTATATAACCCAGAATCCGGACTGGAATGCCATGGCCGTGGGAGTGGATACCCCGATAATTGTGTTTCATTCGGCGTTTTTAAAGGACCTTTCGGATAATGAGATAATAGCGGTATTGGGACACGAGCTGAGCCACTGTTTAAGCGGGCATGTGCTGTATAAAACACTGCTCTGGCTGCTGCTGTCGATTCCGCTGCAGCTCATGGGGATGTTCGGCCTGGATGCCGCCATCCGGCTGGTGATCATGGCCCTGATGGAATGGGACCGTAAAAGTGAACTGAGTGCGGACAGGGCCGGACTGTTGGCCGCCCAGAACGCGGACGCATGTTTTACCCTGGAGATGAAACTGGCGGGCGGCCCGGATACGGACAAAATGAATATTAATGAGTTTTTTCTGCAGGCCGAGGAGTACGATAAAGGCGGTGATGTCCTGGACAGCCTCTATAAAATGTTCAACATTCTGAACAGAACCCATCCATTTCCGGTGATGCGCCTGGCCGAGTTGAAAACATGGATCGACAGGGGAGAGTACAGCAAGATCATGGACGGGCAGTACCCGCGGCGCGGTGCCGAGGGGCCGGAGGATCTGTTCAAGCAGGCTCAAGAGGCGGCCGATCAGTACAAGGAAGACCTTAAACATTCAAAAGATCCTCTTGCCGGTATCGTTTCCGAACTGGTAAAGGACGCCGAACCGATTGCCAACCAGGTGAAGGATTTTTTTGATAATCTCTTGGGTGGTAAAAGCGGGGAGAAACAATAAACGCTTCGGGGAGACGCCTCCGCTTAAAGCATATCCCCCAGAACGGCATGCGCCTCTTTAAGATGTGCCTTGGCCGCCTGGTGCCATTTATACCAGTGCGATTCGCTAAATCCGGGCCGCGGCCGCAGCACGGGTTTTTCCATGACCTTGGTTTTATACAGTAATTGATCGCGCAGCCAGGAGAACTTGTCGTAATTCTTGAATGAGTCTTCCAGCATGGACTCATTCTCGTTATAGAAGGTAGCCTGCCTGATCCATTCGTATTTGTTGTATTCCAGCAGGTATTCGTCAACGATATAATTAAGAATCCGTTCCTTCATCCGCTCATTGCGTTCATCAAAAGGCCCGATCAGCTGCTTTAAGCGTGCGCGCAGCCACTCCCAGCCGTCGGCGGACTTCCCGCTTAAGGCGCACAGGTGAGTATAAATATGCTGTGCCGCCTTTAAAAAGCGCTGCTCATTATCGATGTACCGGTATTCACCGTCGATCCGGGGATCGATCCATTTTCCCGTGATAATATCCGGTTGACTGATGGCCTCGGCGTGCCCCACCTTGGGGATCAGGGCCTCGGCACCCGTGCCGTCAACACTCAGGCTGTTCCATTCCTCGTTCATTCCGCTGAAGTTCTGGTGGGCCCATGAGTCCGCGTAGGTATGCAGGGCAATCCCGATGCGATACAGGTTTTTGCTGGCCATGGCCCGCTGCAGTAGCCGGGTTACCGGCGCGGAACCCGGTGTACAATTATAGGGATTGGTTTTCTTGTCTTTTCTTTTACAGCCCGGGTAGGTGGTGTCTCCGGGGAAGAAATGGAAGGGAATATAAACGTGTTTGGGGAACCAGTCACCCCACCAGCCGTAGTTCTGGGTGGCGATGGTTTCGTATACCAGGCCGTCATCCTTTACCACATGGGCTACCAGGTTGTTGTCCACGTACTGGGAGGAGTAGGAGATGGTGATGCAGTCCTGCTCATCCAACCCCGCGTCCTTACAGAGCACATACAGGATGTAATAATGGAACTCAATATTCATATTAATAATGTATTCAGTCCCGCTACGATAATCAATCCAATTATCCCACCAGCCTGGTGATCATCTGGCTGAAGCCGATGATGGCGCCGAGCAGCGCGCCGAAGACGTTTATCCACTTCAACTGGCGGGCAATGACCATTAAAAGCAGCCCTTCCACATCGGCAACGTCGAGCTCATTGATTTTATTTTCCACCAACTCCCGGATATTGAGACCTTGAATCATCTCCGGCACTTTTGCCTGCAGCATGGAATTAATGGTATTGACCAGGTATTCGTCTATTTCCTTCCGGCGTGTATTGTCTATGCCCACAAACTCTCCCAGGGTGACATCGGGCTTGTCATCCGCAAAACCGAACAGCAGGGAACCGATTTTTTCCGCCGTATTCCCGGCAAACTCGCGTCTTTCTATTATGCGCAGAAAAAAATCCACGATTTTCTCCGGAGTAAGCCCCAGATAATCACCGGTAAGCTCACCCAGGGTAAGGGAACCGTTTTTTTCCAGAAAATCTTTGATCCTGCCGTACAGTTTTTTTTCCGCGTCCTGTTTACGCAGGTATTCCCAGATTTTTTTTACCAGGGACCCGGCCTTGGCGGATAGTTCCTCCGGACTCTGTTTAAACAATGATCCTATCTCTTTTTTCCTCCAGTTTAAAATGGCCTTTTTCACCACGGTTACCACCTGGGCCTGCTGTTGTTCATCATTCAGCAGTTCTTCAAAATATTTCAGTACCTCTTCAACAATCTCGGGCATTTTTTCCTGGATGGTCACATCATACTGGGCCACGGAAACAATAAAGCGCTGGAATATATTGAGTTTTTCCAGGATGTTGCTGACCAGACGTTTACCCCTGGTTTCAAGCTCCCTTCTGATATGGGCCCGGCGCAGCCAGGCGATCAGTGAGCCGCTTAAGGAGGGCAGGGCCGATTGGAAAAGCCGGGTGATGATCTCAACGAGCTCTTCGGGAATCACCGCGGCAAGGGTTTTCTTTTGCCCGGTCAAAGTGCCGAGCCAGGTCTGAACTCTTTTTATAAGCCGGTCCCTGGCGTCATCCCCGGCGAGAAACGAGTGCAGTTTCTCGGACAGGTACCGCTCCAGGTTCAATTCATTCACAAGCGCAGTAAGTTGTTTTTCCGCCAGTCCGGAAAAAAGGTGTGTCAGCAATTTATTTGCAATCGTATAAAAGCTGTCGGAGCTTAAGAATGTCCTCAGGGTCCCTACAATGAACTCCTCAAAACGGCCTCCGATCACCGGAACGGTACTTTGTTTCAGGGCGGACAGCGGGGTGTCAAGCAGGGTGCCGGTGGCGTCCGCCACGGTCTTCTCCAGGGTCTGCTGGAACTGAAGCGAACCGAGCTGCTTCTTTACCGCGTCTTTGGTAATCAGCTGTTCGGAAACCATACGGCCGATACTTTCCGCGAGTTTGTAGCGTTGGCGGGGAATGATACCGGGGGTAAAGGGGATCCGTATGCCCAGAATCCGTTTTTCGGTCAGGGGCCGAAAGAGCATTTTTATGGCGATGGCATTGGTAATATAGCCGATAGCAGCCCCGACAATCGGGGGGAGCAGCCAGGGGATGAGAGAAAGCAGGGTCTGGGTCGTCATCGCAGCTCTTCGGCGTAGTCGAGGGCCTCGGATTCGGAGTTGAAAAATACCAGGTCCCGGCCTACCACCCAACCCCTTATTCCCTTTACTTCAATCTCGTACCAGGTGTTGTTCTGTTCGGTTGATTCATCTTTGGGTTCGGTCTGTGACAGAATCCTCACCACCGCGCCCATGCCGGTTGAACCGAGCATCTCCGCATCCTTTATGGGTCTGGCCCTGATCCGCAGGTAATCGATCTTGATTACCGCCCATTTGGAATATGAGGAGATGATGGGAGTGGTGGGGAGGGCAATCCGTCCGGCCTTTTTATCCTGGCCACAGCAAAAAAACAGTGTCGTAAGCAGCATGAGTGTCGATAACATAAATAATAAGCGTCCGGGCATTGTAACCTTTCCGATTCCGGTAATACTCTCCGTTATAGTATTAAAAAATAGCACATTTGTCCATTATTGATATTATTGAAACATTTCCTTGACCCGCGTAATTTCATCACGAATCACGGCCGCCCTTTCGAACTCAAGGTCCTTGGCCAGCTGCAGCATCTCGTTTTCCAAAATCTTTAAGTACGCGTTTCTCTGTTTGGGAACGAGCACATTATAGTTGTTTTTAATCAGATCCAAAGTAAACTTTTCGGACTCCTGTTTTTCCTGCTGCTTGCGCACAAGGATGTCCTGGATGGCCTTGCTGATGGTTTTCGGGGTAATGCCGTGGATCTTGTTGTACTCGGCCTGAATCTGCCGGCGGCGGTTGGTTTCATCCAGTGCCTCGCGCATGGCCGTACTGACGCGGTCGGCGTACATAATCACCTTGCCGTTTACATTCCGCGCGGCCCTCCCGATGATCTGGATCAGGGAGGTGGTGGAACGCAGGAACCCGATTTTGTCCGCGTCCAGAATGGCGATAAACGATACCTCGGGCAGGTCAAGCCCCTCGCGCAGCAGGTTGATACCGACCAGCACGTCACACTCACCCGTGCGCAGAGATTTGAGGATCTCCACCCGCTCGATCGTCTCTATCTCCGAATGCAGGTAGCGTACTTTCAGGCCGAGCTCCAGCAGATAATCGGTGAGGTCCTCCGCCATTTTTTTGGTGAGGGTGGTGATCAGACTTCTTTCACCATTGGTTATCCGCCGGGTCACCTCACTGAAGATGTCCTCGAGCTGCCCTTTGGAGGGACGGATTTCAACCTCGGGGTCCAACAGCCCGGTCGGCCGGATAAGCTGTTCCACCACTTGTGAGGATTTTTCCAGTTCATATTTCTGGGGGGTGGCGGTAACAAAGATACTCCGGCACATCAGGTCCTCAAACTCCTTATAATACAGGGGCCGGTTGTCCAGGGCCGAGGGCAGCCTGAACCCGTAATCCACCAGCGACTGCTTGCGCGAACGATCGCCCTCATACATCCCCCCGATCTGGGGAACGGTCACATGCGCTTCATCAATGAAGGTCAGGAACGGGTCGGGAAAGAAATCGATCAGTACGGCCGGGCGTTCCCCCGCTTCTCTCCCGCTTAAATGACGGGAGTAGTTTTCTATGCCCGCGCAGTAGCCCATCTCCTGCAGCATCTCCAAATCGTATTCGGTCCGTGTTTTCAGGCGTTCGGCTTCCAGCAGCTTGCCCGCGTCATGAAGCTCCCGGTAGCGCTGCTTCAGCTCCTCGGTTATTTGTGCAATAGCCCGTTTTACCCGCTCTTCCGGCATAACAAAGTATTTGGCCGGGTAGATGATACAGGAATCGAGTTCTTCCAGGGTCTCGCCTGACAGCGGATTAATTGAACGGATGCGTTCCACCTCATTCCCGAAAAACTCGAGACGCAGGGCGTTTTTGGAATAAGAAAGAAATACCTCTATGACATCGCCGCGGACCCTGAAGTTCCCCCGCTCCAGCACGGCGTCGTTCCGCTCATACTGCAGGGAGATGAGTTTTTTCAAAATTTCGCGGTAGTTGTAATGTGAACCGCGGGAGAGCTCGATGCGCATGTTGCGATAGTCACTGGGATTGCCGATCCCGTAAATACAGGAAACCGAGGCCACAACAATGACGTCTTTACGGCTTAAAAGCGAGGTGGTGGCCGCCAGCCGCATGCGGTCGATCTCCTGGTTTATGGAAGAGTCCTTTTCGATATACAGGTCCTGTTTGGCCACGTATGCTTCGGGTTGATAATAATCATAGTACGAGACAAAGTATTCCACGGCGTTGTTGGGAAAAAATCCGCTGAACTCCCGGTACAGCTGCGCCGCCAGGGTTTTGTTATGCGATATTATCAGCGTGGGCAGCTGCACCTGTTCGATGATCTTGGCCATGGTGTAGGTTTTGCCCGAGCCGGTTACGCCTTTCAGGGTTTGAAAAGTCAACTTGTCCGTCACCCCCCTGCTTAAGGCGCGGATCGCCTGCTCCTGGTCTCCGGCCGGTGAAAATGACGATACTACTTGGAAACGAATCATTTTACTCCTTAAGGGTATTCTAAATTATTTATCAGGATTGGGAAACCAGTTGTACCGAAAAGACCATGAGACCGCCGTTCCTGTTGACCTTCACGTTGACAATCTCCCCGGGCTTGTTGTCTTCCAACGCCGCGTACAGGTCCGCCAGTGAGGTAACCCTGTCGTTATCAACCTCGATAATAATATCACCACCGAGGTAGATGACGTTTCTGCGGTAACGCACGGCTTTGTTCTTGTCTCCCCCCCTTAGTCCGGCGCGTTCGGCCATTCCCCCCGGTGTGACCTCGGAAATAAGAATCCCTTCCTTTACAGGAAGTTTGGCATAGTCCACCAGGGCGGGGAACAGCTGCACCGGTACGATATCAAGGACACCCCGACTCACCTTTCCGTGTTGGATGAGCTCAGGGATGACCCGCCTGGCAATATCGATGGGGACCGCAAAGCCGATTCCTACCGATCCCCCGGACGGGGTATAAATGATCGTGTTGATACCGATCATCTGTCCTTTGGAATTAAGCAGGGGACCGCCCGAGTTGCCCGGGTTTATGGAGGCATCCGTCTGAATCATCTCCCGTACCACATAACTGGAGCTGAGTTTGATCGGCCTGCCCAGGCCGGAGACAATACCGGTGGTCAGCGTACGTTCCAGACCGAAGGGGTTCCCGATGGCCAGGACCTTCTGGCCCACCAGAAGATCGGCCGAGGTGCCCAAGGGAATGGGGGTAAGATGTTTACCTCGCGGATCGAATTTGATGATCGCCAGATCGTTCTCCGGATCAATCCCGACAACGGTGCCTTTGTGTTCCGTGCCGTCGGCCAGGGTGATATACAGTTTTTCCGCGTCCTTTACCACATGGTAATTGGTTAGGATATGGCCCTGTTGATCGAGGATGGACCCCGAACCCGTGCCTTCCTGGGGCACCGGCTCAAGAAAATAGTTGTATCCGTATGTCACGGAGGTGATGTTTACCACGCCTTGGTTTAACAGCTTATAAATCTGGATGTTTTCTTTTTCATCCTGGGAAACGTCCGCAATGTCGAGAAGGGTGTTCCCCGTGGATTGGGCAAGCGGATTGGCGTCCGTCCGGTCATTTATCAGTCCGTTTGCCTCCTGACCCGCGGCCCGGTTGTCCGTGCCGGCAAAGGGCAGGCGGATGAAACCGAAGAGGATCCCCAGTAAAATAAATCCCGCCAGACTTATACCCGCGGTAATGGCCAGGTGTTTTCTGCTGTAGAGTTTCATGTGTATACTCCCGCTGTTTGTATAGAATGAATATACTAAGAAGCGGTTTTTATTTCCACTAGTAATCGGTTTTCGACGGTGATTTTATAAAAATCACCGTCCATACCATTCCGATCAGACCGATTATGCCGCCGACCGGAAACGCCGGTGGGATAGCATATATTTTTAAAATCCGTGATTACGCACATGGCCGGCATCTCCCCGGATTAAAGACAGTAATAAAAAACGGCTTGATTCACGGGTACGCTTGACAGTGCGTTCGGGCACGGCATATGATGAAAAAAAGTATTGAGGAGGAAAAAATGAAAGTAATAATTGGACTGCTTCAGCTTGTACTCTTTGCGGCCGTTTTTATCGCCCTCGGGGGAAGCGCGCTGCCCGCCGGGGGTTCACCCGCGAACGTGGGAGTCAATGCGGCCGGGATTTCCGCACAGAGTACACTGCCCTGTGAATGGCAGGGCGACGTGTCAAAGCTTCCGGTCATCGGCACATGGATAAACAAGGATTATAATAACGACGGACGGTCGGGAATGGTGGAATATATCGCCGACTCCGACGGCACGATCAGTTATCGCGCGTGTGATAACGCCGATGGTTCGGGCAATGTCTATAAGGGGAAGGTGAGTTACCGTAAGCGTTGGACCGATGAGCAGGGCAGGCAGTGCGGTAGATGCACGGTGACCCTTGATTTCGGTATGTCATGGGAAACCCTGGACCGGGTGAGCAAAGACGGAAAAACACTTGAGGTGCAGTCCGGCGTAAAAACCATCGATCCGAAAGGCCCCCGGTATTCGATTTATTATCGAAAATAAACCGGGCGGTCGCGCCGATCATGACGGCCGGACGCGTTCATTATCCGCATTCCCAGAAGAAGTTATCATCACCGTAACGCCGGTGCTGGACCGCCTCCAGGACATGTTCCTTGCCGATGGTATCCTTTTCTTCAAAATCCGCGATGGTGCGGGCTATCTTTACAATCGAGTGATAGGCCCGTGAAGACAGGCCGAGTTTGTCTACGGCTTTGCTTAACAGGGCGGCACTGTTGTCGTTCAAGGAACAAAACCGGTCTATAAGCCCCGGCGGAATTTGCGAGTTCCGGGAAAACCCGCAGCCGGCAAAACGTTCGCGCTGCAGGACGATAACGCGTTCCACCCGTGATTTTATCTGCTTACTGGTTTCCTTCTCCCTGCCCGCGATTTGCATGCCGGTTACCGGTTTTACCGGGATGCGGATATCGATCCTGTCCAGGAGCGCGCCCCCGATTTTTTTCCAGTAACGGGACACCTCGCGCATCCCGCAGAGGCATACCTTGTCCTGCCTGCCGAGGTTGCCGCACGCACAGGGATTGCAGGCCAATACAAGCTGAAAGGATGACGGGAACCAGACACTGAAACCGGCCCTGGCGATTATGACCTTTTCCTGTTCAATCGGTTCGCGCAGGCCCTGCAGAATATTCTTTTTAAACTCCGGGGCCTCATCCAGAAACAGTATACCGTGATGCGCCAGTGATACCTCTCCGGGTTTTAATAATTTTCCACCGCCCAGTATCCCTTCATTGGAGGCGCTGTGGTGGGGCATGCGCAGGGGCGTGTAGCTGATGAGGTCTGACTGGGGGGGAAGAAGCCCCGCTACCGAATGAATACGTGTAACCTCAACGGACTCTTGCCTGGAGAGCGCGGGAATAATGGTGGAAAGCCTCCTGGCACTCATGGTTTTTCCGCTTCCGGGCGGACCGAACATCAACAGGTGATGCCTGCCCGCCGCGGCGATTTCCAGGGCGCGTTTGAGCACCCACTGCCCCTTGATATCACAAAAGTCGCCGAGTTCGGCGGGGTCATAGAGCCGGGGAAGAGCCGGGGGGGAGTGGGGCGCCGCGGGTATGCCGGGTTCCGCTGTACGGGGATTCGCAAGAATGGCTGCGGCCGCACGCAAATCCTGGATTGCGTAAACCGTTCCCTTTCCCAGTACTTTGGCTTCACGAAGATTGTGATGCGGTACAAAAAAACAGCGGAAGCCCTCTTTAAGACCGGTCACCACTGCGGAAAGCACTCCACGGACCGGTTTTACCTTGCCCGCCAGGTTCAATTCACCGATGATGAGGATTTTCCCTTTGAATTGAAACCTTATCTGTGACGAAGCCGCAAGAATACCCAGGGCGATGGGGAGATCGAAACTTGCGCCTTCCTTTTTTATATCCGCCGGGGCAAGATTCACCAGAATTCTGTCCGCCGGAAAGCGAAAACCGCTGTTTCTGATGGCCACCCTGACCCGTTCTTTGGCCTCTCTGACCGCACTGTCCGGCAGGCCGACAATATCGATACCGGGAAGGCCCCGCCGGATATCTATTTCAACCGAAACAATTCTGCCCTCAATTCCAAGGGGGGTAAAGCTGGAAACTTCAGCGAACATATTCTCTCCTTATCTAATAGTACGCGGAAATTGTGCGGATTGATTTTTGGGGGAGGCAAAAAAGTAGGGATTTTATCGGCTTCGGCGATTCTAAATGTTTACATTTAGAATCGCTGTATCGGCTTGCGGTTTTTTGATTTTTTACATACAATAGTGCTGATGATTAAGGGGGCGGTGGTTGTATACCTTGGATAAAACCTATTTAATGTGGGCCCTTTCTTTTTTCTTTCCCGGCCTGCACCGTTTCTATCTTGGGAAAATAGGCAGCGGACTGCTGTACCTGTTTACCGGGGGGATGTTTTTTTTCGGTACTATTGTGGATTTTTTCAAACTGCCGCAGATGGTACGGGAAGCAAACCTGAAATATGAATACCGTAAGGCGCTTAATTCGGGGGCGGTGAACTTTTCCCCGCGCCGCGGCGTAAAGCCGAAGGAAACCATTGAAAAAGTGATTCTGAAGACCGCCAAAAAAAATATGGGGCTGGCCACCCCCAGTCAGGTGGCCCTGGAAGGCGATATTCCTATTCAGGAAGCCAAGGATTATCTGGAGAAACTGGTAACCAAAGGTTTTGCTGAAATGAAGGTCAGAAAATCGGGCACGATCGTCTATTACTTCCCCGATCTTGCCGAACCGGCCGCAGACCATGATTTTGAGGATTTTTAAGGAATGAGCGGTCCCGGTTTTTTCCATCATTCATATACGGCTTCTCCGAAGGGGCAGCCTGTCCGCTTGCGGCAGTCAACTGAAACGGTAATGCTTGCGCACAGCCTTCTTTATATCCCAAACGCAATCCAGTCCCTGCCGAAAAGTGACAAAATCCCCGGGCTTAATGGAATAGGTTTTCCCTTCGGCCAGAACCTCAATCTCTCCTTCAAGGATATAACACTCTTCCGTTGAGTCATAATGCCAATCAAACCGTGAGACCTCCTTGGTCCAGACGGGCCAGCTTTTTATACCGCGAGATTCAACCTCTTCCGTCCCCGGTTTTTCAATAGTAACAGCTGCCATATGTTCCTCCTTTTATATAAAACCACAGGTTGTCCGGTATGGTCAAGCATCCCTGTGAGAATGAACGCTTCTTGCAAATAATAGGATATGAATATATAATAATCAAAAAGACTTTAGAAAAAGGCAGGAAGATGTCGGCAAATGTAGATCTGATTCAAATACTTTTGAACTGGAAGCTGGTGCTGATCGTCATCGTCGTTATCGTGGTGCTGCCCATTATTTTTTATTTTGCGTCACTTGACAAAAAGGCGGTAAAAGTCAAAAAAATAAGATACAAATCACATAAAGGGGAAACACCCACAGAACCGGGACAACAGCCAACGCCTGAAGAGACAAAGGAAGGGAAAAGGAGATCCTCATCTGATGAGGAACGTTCTGTTCGGTTTAAGGAGGAGAGATGAGAAAAATAGTTCTTATTGGTATTGTATGTATTATATTTCTGTTTAGCGGTTGTATCGGAGTAGAGAGTACACTGAGGATTAATGGAAACGGATCAGGGACCCTGCAATTACAATATAGAGTTTCGCAGTTGTTGGTCAGTATGGGGCAGACGGAAGAAGGGGGAACACAGCAGCCTCCATTGCCGCTGACCGAAGATGATTTCCGCCGGGCCATAAGGAGATCGCCGGGATTGACCCTGCGTTCCGTAAGCAGAGAGGAAACGGAAACCGATATCATTATCAAGGCCGAGATTTCCTTTAACAGTATGGCGAACCTGGCCGGAAGCAACCTGTTTACGGATATGCCGATCAGTGTGCGGCGCAGCGGAGATACCATCATTTTCACCCAGGTGCTTACCCAGGGCGGGGAAGAGATGAGTGAAGAACAACTGCAGGCCATGGAAAGCTTTTTCCAGGGATACGATCTTGCGTTTGTTATCACCGCACCGCGTAAGGTTGTCAGTCATAACCGTGGTAAACTTTCTTCCGACGGGCGTACCGTAAGCTTCCATATTACGATGATGGATCTGCTTAAGCTGAAACAAAAAACAGAGCTTACCGTATCATGGTAAAGAGAGGTGATATGAAAAAAATTATTCTGTATGTATTTTTAGGTCTGGTTTTAATTACCGGCTGCAAAAGTACGGGTAACGGAACAGCGGCCGACGGTTCGGATAATACGAACGTCTCTCCCCAAAACGAAAAGGCTTCCGATGTTGCCGAGATGCAGACTTATCTTGACAATGCCCGTAAAAAAATCGATCAACTTGCCGTTTCCGAAGGAATCAGCCAGTATGTTGCCGTGCTTGCCATTGAGAACAAGCTGAAAAATCCCTCCGCCAAGGCCCGTGAGCTGGCCAAGGCCGCCGAAACCGAGTTGACCAAAATCGCTTCCGCCCTGCGTCTTACCCCCGGTCCCGACTGGCTGGATGAGAATGACAACCAGATTACCGGCAGCACGATGAGTTTGGGTAAGGACAAAGCGTTGAACCCGGAGGTGTTGTTAACATACAACATGGGCGGGAGTATTGTTGTCAGCGGGGCACCGGTGGAGTTCGAGTTTACCAAGGGAACCGGGTTGATCGATAAAACCATAAAAACCAATGAGTACGGCCAGGCACTCAGCCCCATCGCCAGGGTCGGCAATGTGAAACAGGAAGTAGTGGTACGGGCAACCTTGGTATTTTACGTTAAGGGTTTTCGCTACCGGTTTGAGTCGGTCAGCTGCAGTTTCATTTATGTGCCGCCGTCCAAACGCGCCACCATTATTGTTTATGAAAGCGCACCCGATTATGTTTCCGACCATCCATTTGTTTTTGACGCGGCCTATAATTCTTTAAAGAAGATCGACTTCGATTTTACGCAGTATAACGGTGTACTGCTCGGTAAAAAATTCTTAAAGGTGTTCGGCGGCGATATCAATGCCATTAAGAAACTGGCCCTGGAACAGTCTGTGCCTTATCTGGTGATGGTATACAACGATTGTTACCGGGTCAATAAAGCGCATCCTGATTTTGAAATCTATATTTCCGAGGTAAAGGCGACACTGCGCATCATACGAGTGGCGGACGGAAAGATATTGTATGAAGCCGTAGCCTACGCGGACAAGGCCCACAATACCAACGGCCAGGGAGGTTCTCTGGAAAAGGCCAGGAACAACGGTTTCAGAAAGGCCGCGGCATTGCTTGAGAAGGAGTTGAAGGGACAGTTTCAGCAGATCAATACGGCGCTCCTGGGGGAGTAGCAGTTCAAAATCTCCAGTTTTTCTACTCAATTTGTAACTCTGAAAAAAAAACATTTTCCCTCTTGCTATTAATGTAAATTTGTATTATCTATATTTTATAATGTGAATTAAATCACATTAAATCTAAGAAAGGTTTTAAACAAAAAAATTATTCTTAATTTAATGTGAAATGGGGGGATATTATTAACAAAAACAGTGTGGCCCGGCTGTCACAGTATAAAAACGCCCTGATACGCCTGAAAAATCTGGGTTTTGTGAAGGTGTTTTCGGACAACCTTGCCGATGCGCTTGACATCCGTCCAACCCAGGTACGGAAGGATTTTTCGCTGTTTCAAATATCGGGAAACAAGCGCGGCGGGTACAACATTAATGAACTGCTCGCGAGTATCCTGAAATTGTTGGGGAAAACCGAGCTGCAGAATGTCGTTTTGATCGGTTTGGGGCATATGGGAACGGCCCTGGCGAATTACACGGGGTTTAAAAAAGAGGGCATCCGGGTATATGCCTGTTTTGATATTGATCCGGCCAAGCACAATGAAGCGGCCGCCCCCCCGGTATACCCGATGGAGCGGCTGCGGGAGATTGTGAAAAAGGGAGATATTAAAATCGCGATTATCGCTGTCCCGGATATCGCCGCACAGCATGTGGCGGATTTGCTGGTTGCTGCTGACATTAAAGGGGTGCTGAATTTCACCTCCATTCAGCTGCGAACGCCCGC
>Ga0307441_1000142_pt1 | contig 28845 bp, 19 predicted proteins | sample SalMarWE160420MG_FD_202149 | JGI IMG/M metagenome (GOLD analysis project Ga0307441, IMG submission 202149) | Salt marsh sediment microbial communities from the Plum Island Ecosystem LTER, Massachusetts, United States - WE1604-20 | ecosystem: Environmental > Aquatic > Marine > Intertidal zone >... | reverse complement strand
GTATACTCAAAGTCTACTGTTATTCTGCTGGCCGATGTAATAAGTCTGTTGGGTGTAAAAGTTAATTGAGCATTGGAATATTCAATTGTATAGTCGTTCCTTTCACCTCTTTTCATTTGAATTCCGTCAACATAAACTTTTTCGGTTCCGGCAATAATTATAATATCTTTTTCATTATTTTCACCGGTTAATTGATATGGCCCCTGCATACCGTCGGTACCGTTAAATTGGTTGGTCGTATACTTCCCTGTAGAACTGGCTATGGAAATATATGCCTTTTGACCTTTATAATTAAATTCGCCTAACAAACCTTGAAGCTTTCTACTTATATTACCGAATTCACCGTAGTGTTCCTGCAATTCATAATCACCGAAAGTTCCGACAGCATTCGGATGTTTTATCTGGATAAAGACCTTGTCCAATTCCTGTAAGTTAGCCGTATTGCCTTCAGGCTGAATTGGAGTATTTTCATCTGTCAGAGCTGCTACGACCTCAATATTTTTTGAAAGATGGCCGGACAATTGAAGTCTTAATCCGCTGTTCAATGAAAAATCTTTTGTGGTACCTACTGTAAATCCACGCACTATTGTTCCGCTCTTTTCTATTTGGGAGCCGAATATTGATTCAGGTGTAAAGGCATTTTCTTCACTTTTCATTACACGCAATGTATCCCCGTATTTTTGATTATAAACATATGCAAGGCTTCTTTTCATATATGAATTTTTCATTCCCAATTTAATAGTTTCATATGTTACAAATAGAGTATCAAAGATTGTATATTTTAGGGAATCGGAAAGGCTGAAAGAAGCTGTTGAGTATGAAAATTTATAATCTCCTTTATGAAGAAGCTTGTTCTTTAATTTGATAGTTTCGGTGAAAGGGATAATATCTACATGAGATAACTTATAATGATTATCAAAGTTTATATGAATAGTATCGGTTACTAAAGTATAATAGTATTTTTGCTGTGCTGTTGCATAAAACTGCAATAACAGAACCGCAAATATTATGTTTATTAAATTAAATTTTAATTTCAACAGAAGAATATACTTTTTGAAATGATAATCTAAATTTACGGACTTCTTTTATCAAGTCCATAAAGCATAAACTAATGTATTAAGATGCAAAAATAAAATATTAAGCTGGATTTAGAAGAGCAATATTCTTCTTTTCAGTAACATTAAAAATGGTAATTAGAAGTTAATAAAATCTAATTAATTTTCTACTTTGTGGGATTCCAGATAAACTTTCCTTCACGATTTATATAACCCCATTTATTGCCTACCCTAACCATCGTAAGATTATGAAAAAAAGCAGCCGCACCATCATACCTGGGTTGAATAACAACTTTGCCGGATTTATTTATATATCCCCATTTGCCGTTAATTTTTACTGCAGCTATTCCTTTAAAAAAATTAGAAACATCTTCATATTGAAACTGAATTACTGTTTTCCCGGATAAATTAAGGAATCCCCATTTATTAACGGATTTAACGAGCGCCAAACTATCCGAGAACGATCTAGCGTCATCATAAATACAAGGGATTATTAAACTGTCTTCTACATTAACAAATCCCCATTTCCCATTTAAACTGACGGGAGCCAAACCACACGAAAAATGACGTGCAGAATTAAACCTCGGTTGAATAATCATCTTCCCTTCTTTATTAATAAATCCATGTTTACCATCAATCGTTACGTTTGCATATCCTTCGGAAAAATTACCCGCATGATCAAATTTTTCAGGAATTACTAATTGTCCTTTCTTATTTATATAACCATATTTGTCTACCACAACAATGAATAGAAAAGACTCTTTATGTTCCACCCAGGCGAGGCTGTCTGAAAAATTACCCACATTATAATATTTCGGCTGGATTGCAAATTTAAATGAAGTATCAATAAAACCCCATTCGGAATCTGAAAAAATACCGAATGCCGGCTTTGTGATTTTAGCCAAACCTTCATAAAATAAACCTCCGTCAGAGAGATCTGAAATTTCATGATATTCCCCATTAGTGCTGAGATATCCCCAATTCTCAAGAACATAAGAGCCGTCCGGCTGCTTAGTTAACATTGAAACTCTGGATTTTCCATCTAAAAAACTCGAAGCTTGATCATATTTGGGTTGTATAATTATATTACCGGATGAGTCAATAAAACCGTACTTATTATTGACTATAACAGGGAATAAAGTAGTCTGACTAAATATCATAATATTAAAAATATAAATAAGACTTAAACTAATTAAGAGGAATAATGTTTTAGACATTTCATTACCTTATTACGAATTTATACTAATTGAAAGAATAAAATTTTTTATTATTTTGAAATTCATTTCAAATAAGATAGTAATTTTATTAAAAATAATATGACTAAAATTACTTTAAATTTTAAAAATTTGAATTTATCTTTTAATAGTTATGGAAGGAGAATATTTTATTAATAATAACAAAACGAATATCAAAAGAAAATTTTTTATCATTCATACCTTAATGCTTCAATAGGATCAAGGTTGGCTGCCTTATAAGCTGGATAAGTCCCGAATGTTACACCCACAATTATACACATTGATAATCCGATAAATACCCAATCATAAGGAATAACAGCAGTTGCATTTAGATACGAGCCTGCAAAGTTACCGATTGTTACTCCCAGAAAAATCCCAAGGAGACCCCCGATAAGTGATAATATTATAGCTTCAATTAAGAATTGAAAAAGTATGGATTTTTTTTTCGCTCCTACAGCTTTTCTAATTCCAATTTCCCTTGTTCTCTCAGTTACCGAAACAAGCATAATATTCATTATTCCAACACCGGCTGCAATTAAGGCAATTATTGAAACTACCAGTGCCCCTATTTTAACACCTGCTGTCATATCGTTTATTTGAGATATTACCGATTCGTTGCTGAAGATTTCAAAATCATTCTCTTTACCGGGTAAAATTTTTCTAATAGTTCTCATATAACCTATTGCCGCTTCTATTGAAGCTAAATAATTTTGTTTTGAAGAAGATTGTACTGTTATTGAAACACTTCTATGCCTTTTGCCGTATATTGATTCAAATGTAGTAACCGGAATAACTATATAATTATCCTGTGTTTGCCCGAATATATCGGGTTTCTTTTTTAGCACACCAATTACTTTATAAGGCTGCCCGTCAACTCTTACTTCTTTACCCACAGGAGGAATATTATTAAAAATATCATCAACTATATAATGGCCAAGTACGCATACATGTCCGCTGTACCTAATTTCATTTTCTAGAAATTCTCTGCCGCTTTCAATTTCCAGGTTTAGTGTTTTATATACACCTTGCGTAACTCCAATGATATTTGCATTAGGATTAGTCTTATTACTACCATATTTAACTATTTTGCCGCCTGCCGCCAAATAAGCACCCATACGTTCAACATTACGCAAAGAATTTTCTAGTCTATAAAAATCATTTAATGTTATATCTTTTCTGTTTCTATATTTCCTCCATTCGCCATGACTCATTACAGCAGGATATTTTCGTATTTCAAACGTATTTTTACTTAAAAACTGTAAGCCTTCTTCAATAGTATTTTGAAGCATAGTAACTATTGTCATAATTACTATAATTGAAAAAATTCCTACAACTACGCCAAGTATAGTTAAAAAAGTTCTAAGTTTATTTGTCCTTAGAGATTCAAATGAAATGAAAAATAGCTGGTTAAACTTCATTATTATTCCCGCTTTATTAAAATAGATTGATTTTTGAGAATACAGATTAGGTCTCAAAACCAAAATATTAGTAATTAATTATCAAATTTATTGCAACATAATAATGAGTAATCTTAAATACAACTGGAAATCTTACAATTTTTATACTAAAAAACCGTTCATCAGAAAATTTCCGATATATTTAGCAACCCATTTTACACAGCAATTAAAGTTGACATCTTTCTTAAATAAAAGTCTATTTAATCTTTGATTTTTTAGAATATAGATTTCATCTTTTCACTGAACTTTTTATGTAACGTGAGTTAGTAAATTATTTCATGGCGGATATATAATGCGGACATTACAATATAAATGAATAATGAAATATTAAAAGTACTTTTAGAAAAAGCGTTATATTTATTCTAAAAATATTTTATTAATTAAAAAAATTCATTCATGTCTTAACGCTTCAATCGGATCCATGTTAGAAGCTTTGTAAGCAGGATAAGTTCCAAATACTACTCCGACAAACAGACACAAAGAAAAACCTATTATTATCCAGCCGACAGGTATTGCCATTGCGGCATGTAAAAAACTACCCGCAAAATTTCCAATACCAACGCCTAGAATGATTCCGATAAGACCTCCAAATATAGATAAAACGATCGCCTCAAAAAGAAATTGCAGTAAAATTAAATTTTTCTTTGCGCCAATAGCTTTTCTTACCCCTATTTCCCTTGTCCTTTCGGTTACAGATACAAGCATAATATTCATTATTCCAACGCCGGCGGCAATTAAAGCTATAATTGAAATAACCATGGCGCCTATTTTTACTCCGCCGGTAATTTGATTAATCTGGGCTATAATCGACTCGTTACTGAAAATATCAAAATCGTTCTCTTTCCCGGGTTGAATTTTTCTAACAATACGCATATAACCTATGGCAGATTCAATTGTAGGTTCATAATCTTCTTTGCTTTTTGTCATAACCGTAATATCAAGGCTTCTGTGCAGCTTCCCGAAAACATTTTGGAAAGTAGTAATCGGAATTAAAACATTACTATCTCTACTTCGGCCAAACATCGCCGGTTTTGAATTTAACACACCGATTACTTTAACAGGATAATTATTAATTCTAATAATCTGACCAACGGGATTTATATTGGGAAATAATTTATTAACAACATCCTGTCCGATATCGCATACATCATTAGAATATTTTACATCCAGGTCTCTCAATTCTCTTCCATATGCTGCTGTCCAATCGTTGGTTTTCATTGCTTCGGCAGTAACACCAATAACAGAAATATTGGGATTGGTTTCTTCTCTTTTATATTTTACAACAACACCTTCCCATTCGTCTTGCGCACCTACATACTTTGCGTTAGTCAACATATTTTTTAATCTATAATACTCATCAAGTGTAATATCAGGGCGATTCCGGTATTTCATCCAGGCTCGATGACCGCCGGTCATTATTGCAGGAAATTTTTGAATTTCAAACGTATTTTGCCCCAGCTGAGATACTCCGTTTTCAATACTCTTCTGAAGCATTGTAATAATTGTCATAATAACAATAATCGAAAATATTCCGACAACTACTCCAAGTACTGTTAAAGATGTTCGTAATTTATTTGAGCTTATAGATTCAAGCGAAATGCGAAAAATTTGAGATAATTTCATAACAACCAGCTAAATTTTGAAAAATAATTAAATTAAGTATCATTCCTTAGACACAGAAAATCCTTTTTTCGTTTATTTACTATCAAAATAAAAAATGATTAATATAAGTACAAATAGATGGTTGTGATATAGAAAAAGTCCGGTTTACTAATTCCGGACTTTTTATAAAAGATTTGTCATTATTTATTCATATCTTAAAGCTTCGATAGGATCTAGGTTGGATGCCTTATAAGCTGGATATGTACCGAATATCAAACCAACAAATATACATAAAGAAAACCCGATAATAACCCAATCAACAGGGATGGCCATTTGAGCATGTAAAAAGCTGCCGGCAAAATTACCTACACCTATTCCCAGAACAATTCCAATAATTCCCCCCGTTAAACATAAAATTATGGCTTCTATTAAGAATTGATAAAGGATAGAACGTTTCCTGGCACCAATAGCTTTTCTAATTCCTATTTCTCTTGTCCTTTCCGTAACTGATACCAGCATAATGTTCATAATGCCTACGCCTGCAGCAATTAGTGCAATAATTGAAATTACCATAGCTCCGATTTTAACTCCGGAAGTAATATCATTGATCTGACTAATAATTGATTCATTGCTGAATATGTCAAAATCATTATCCTTCCCAGGACCTACTTTTCTTATTGTTCTCATATACCCTATAGCCGATTCTATAGTTGAATTATAATCTTCTTTACTTTGCGACATAACTGTAATATTGATACTTCTATGCAGCTTACCGTAAATTGATTGGAATCTTGTGATAGGCATAATTAAAAAACTATTCCAGCTTTGTCCGAACATAGCCGGTTGTTTATCAAGAATACCTATTACCCTCAAAGGATAATTATTGACTCTTATAATTTTACCAATGGGATCAATATTAGGAAATAATTTATCAACAATATCCTGTCCAATATCGCAAACATCATTCGAATATTTAACATCAAGTTCTCTAATATCCCGTCCGTTTACAGCAGACCAATTATTTGTTTTCATTGCATCGGCAGTAATACCAGCAACTGAAATATTAGGATTGGTTTCTTCACCGTTGTACTTAACTATCTGTCCACCTTGCCACTGCTCTGCCCCAATATATTTTGCTTCTACAAGCATACCTTTTAACCTATTATAATCCATAAGCGTCAGATCTTTTCTATTTCTATACTTCAACCAGGCATCGTGCCCGCCCGTCATTACTGCAGGAAATTTCTGTATCTGGAAAGTATTCTTACCAAGCTGCGAAACCCCGTTTTCGATACTGTCCTGAAGCATGGTAATAACTGTCATTATAACTATAATTGAAAAAATTCCTACAACAATACCAAGCATAGTAAGCATAGTTCTAAGTCTATTTCCTTTAATAGACTGAAACGACATAAAAAATATTTCATTTAATTTCATTATTCAAACCTTAATGCTTCCACCGGGTCCATTTTTGCTGCAGTATAAGCAGGTGCAAATCCAGATATTAATCCGGTAATTAATGAAACCAAAATTGCTATTAAAACGACGCTATAATCAATAGAAGTAGGTAAAAACTGATTTACCAATAAGCCCAAAAGAATGGAAGCTATTAAACCGGCTATACCTCCTACTAAGCAAATAAATGAAGACTCTAGAAGGAATTGAGTTAAAATTGTCCTTCTTTTTGCGCCTATGGCTTTTCTTAAGCCTATTTCTTTTGTTCTTTCTTTAACCGATACAAACATTATATTCATAATACCGATAGCACCGACAAACAGTGACAATCCTGTAATAAATATACCTGCAATTTGAATTACTCCAACTCTGCTATTATATAGATCGGTTAATCCGGCCTGCTGGTTTATTCCGAAATCATCCGGCTGATTATACATAAGTCCCCTAATTTTCCTCATTATTCCTTCAGCTTCGGCTTTAGTATTTTCAATTGCTCCGGTACCGGCAGCACGAACATCAATTGAAATACTGTTTCGTCTATGTCCTGAAAAATATTTAAATACCGTACCTATTGGAACGTAAACACGTTGATCGGGATTAAAATCCCCCAAAATAAAACTACCTTGTTTATCTAAAATACCGACTACTTTAAATTCAACAGGTCCAATTTTTACATTCTTACCTAAGGCATTTTTATGAGGGAATAAATCATCCGCTATCTGACTTCCGAGTACACAAACATTTCTTGCACTTTTCGATTCAATTTCATTAAAAAACCTGCCCTGCTCAAATGTTAGATTAGTTGTTTTAATATATTCTGCATCCGAACCTTCAACGGAAACACTTTCCACCGATTGATCCTTGTATTTTACGGTTTGTCTTGTATCCAAACTTGGAGCAATAGCAACCGGCAGTTTTGCCATAGATTTAAATTTTTCATAATCCGCCATGGTAATATTCCTTCTATTCCTTTGCTCCCACCAAGGTACATTGGTAAACCATGTCCATTTATCAATATACAAAACATCCGCTCCTAAGGCGCTTATTCCCTGTTGAAAAGAATTATTTAATCCTTTTATAGCAGTCATCATTAAAACAACTACCGTTATTCCTATAAATATACCAAGCATTGTTAAAGCAGCTCTAACTTTATTGGCTCTTAGAGCTCTTAAAGCAATCATCATACTTTCTTTAAATTCAAATGATAATAACGCAATTCCAGACATAGTTTCACCTAATTTTAAACATTTTACTTATTTATTGATTAACTTCACTCTTAGCTTTAGGTATATATCTATTTGCAACCGGCGTATCGGCTTCGATTAAACCATCTTTAATTCTTATAATCCTTGCAGCATGTTCCGCAATATATTCTTCATGGGTAACCAGAATTATAGTATTTCCCTTTTCATAAATTTCATTGAATAGAATCATTATTTCTTCACCGGTTTTAGAATCAAGATTACCCGTAGGTTCATCCGCCAATATAATTGAAGGTCTGGTAACGAGAGCACGAGCAACAGCAACCCTCTGCCTTTGACCTCCGGAAAGTTCATTAGGTTTATGATGCATTCTATCTTTTAACCCGACATCAATTAAAGCTTCTTCAGCTCTTTCACGTCTTTCAGCTGCCGGAATACCTGCATAAATTAACGGAAGTTCGACATTGTGAAGAGCATCGGATCTTGATAAAAGATTAAATGTCTGGAATACAAAACCTATTTCTTTATTTCTAATTTTTGCCAGTTCGTTGTCTGTCATTTGACTTACACTAACTCCGGTAAAATCATATTTCCCGGAAGTTGGTGTGTCCAAACAGCCTAACATATTCATTAAAGTAGATTTACCGGAACCGGAAGGGCCCATTATAGCAACGTATTCATTCTTATCGATTCTAAGAGATATGTCTCTAATTGCGTGTACCTCTTCGGAACCGACTTGATATACTTTCGAAATGTGTTCAATATTTATTATGTTCATCTTATATATCCGATTTTATTTATTATTTTGGCCGAACATTTTCTCTTTATTTTCTATTCTTATATCTGAACCATTTTTTAAATCTCTTGATATTGCTTTATAGGGACCGGATATAACTACCTGACCTTCTTTTAGTCCGGATTTTACTTGAATATAATTATCATCACTTATTCCAGTTTCAACATCGACAGATTTTGCTTTACCTTTATCTGCAAGGAATACAATTTCTTGAAGCTTATTAACATTTTCTTTTTTCTTATTTTCTTTGGGGCTTTTATTATCGCTCTCTTCCTGCTGTTGACCTTCCATAGCATTTCTTGCCGTAACACTTTGAATCGGTACACTCAATACATTATGCAAAGTCTTTGTTTCAATATCAGCATTGCAAGACATACCGGGTCTAAATCCCGGATCAAAATCAATAAATTTAAGTTTTACTTCAAAATTTACAACTTGTTCCTGCGTGCCCGCCCCTGTACTAATAGCTGTATTTCCAATTTGATAGACAATACCTCTAAATACTTTATCTCCAAAAGCATCTATTTTTATTCTAGCAGTATCTCCAACAGAAAGTAAAACAACATCATTCTCATCAACATCAACTACTGCAAGCATACTTTTCAGATCCGATACTGTCATTAAGTTGGTGCCCTGGCTGTAAAAACTACCAAGTACTCTATCACCGAGTTGGACATTTAACTGGCTTACAACGCCATCCATCGGTGAATAAATTGTCGTTTTACTTAATTGATCTTTTTGAACTTTTAATGCGGCTTCTGTTTGTGATATTTGAGCTTGAGCTGCTTGATATGAGCCTTGTGCCGACAAATAAGAACTTTTTGCAGATTCTAGGTCAGCATCGCTTTCAAGATTTTTAGCATGTAGTTCTTTTGCACGGTTATAATCTGATGTAACTTTATCTAATTGGGCTTTACTCATCGATAAATTAGCCTGAGCACTTTTTAAGCTAGCTTCAGATTGTTCTACCTGTGCCAGATAAGTATCTTGTCTAATTTTAACAAGTAAATCCCCTTTATTAACACGCTGTCCTTCTTTCACGGGTAAGTCGACAATTTCTCCTGTTACCTCGGGAACAATTGTTACTTTAAATTCCGGATCTAATGTTCCGGTAGCAGTAACGCTTTGAGTAATAGTTCTCTTAACCACTTTTTCAGTTTGAACGCTTATAATTTCCTTTCTACTACTTCCCAAGATAGCTATAACGATAATAGCAACTACCAAAACTCCTAACGCTGAAAATATTATTACTTTCTTTTTTGATTTCTTTTTTTTCCCGTTAGCCATTTAACTACTCTCCTTCATTAAAATTTTTTATTCGAATTTTTTATAATTAAGAACTCCTAGATAATATTTTAATTGTTCATTAAGAACTATATATTGAAATTCGGAGTTTATATAGCTGGTTCGTGCATTTGTATAATTATAATTTGCCGTCAATAGGTCCAACAAAGTTCCTGAACCCAAAGCATACTTTTCCTGTGCTATTTTTAAATTTTCCCCACCGGCCTTTACATTATTTTTACTTACTTCAAGTCCCGTTTTCGCAGCTTGAAGGTTCAAATATGTAGTTTGTATATTTTGATTTATAGTTCTTCTTAAATCTTCAAGATCAACTTTTTTATTCATTACATTTACTTTAGCCTGTTCCACCTGATTTTCAACACTAAATCCTGAGAAAATCGGAATACTTAGAGTAAGACCTATCGAATAAGTCTGGCTATTTGAAAGATCACTTAGACTATGTAGAACATTAGAATGCAAGTAATAATCATAACTGCCTGTTAATCTAGGTAAATGACCTGAAAAAGCCATCGTTACTCCCTCTTCAGCGCTTTGTACATCAATCATTGCGCTTTTATAATCCGGCCTGTTATCTAGCGCTTCTTTAACTAAATCCGACATATTTTTATACTCATTGGTTAAATTAGTATTAAGCATTTCTTCTTCCTGGGCGGTTAATGAATCAGCAAAAGAATAATTTTCAAATACATTTAAACCGAGATAATATAAAAAATTGCTTTTAGCCGTCTCAAAATTATTTTTCGCTTGGATTAAACCTAATTGTGCATTCCCTTCCTGCACCTGTGCCGAATATACATCTGCTAATGTAACCGCTCCCAATTTATTTCTTTCAGTAATCGTTTCAAGATTTCTTTTATTCCATTTTACATTATCTTCCTGAACCTTTAATAATTGCTGGTCGTTAACTACAGTATAATATAAATTCATAGTTTGGAAAACAATATTTTGTTTAAGATTTTCAAGAGATAACTGTGCTGATTTCAGCTGATTTTTACTTTGACTTAAATTTGCAAAATCGGATAAACCATCAAACAAAGTTAAATTGCCACCTACACTTGCAGAATAACTCCTGGAATCACTTGTTATAGTTGTATCAGGCTGATTAATAGTAATACCCTGAAATGTATATGAACCGCCGGCTTTTTGTTTATTGCGGGACCATCCCCAGCTTGCACTTGCACCAAGTGAAGGAAGAAAATTCCCATAGGCGGCTTTTACCGTTGATTTATTTGCTTCAATATTATTAATAGCTTTCTTTAATGTAGTATTTCTCTGAAGTGCTATGTTGATTGCTTCGTTTAATGAAAGTACTTTTTGCCCGTAGGACATGAAAGTAAATGTTAATATGCACATTATGCCTAAGAAGAGACGCATTATCGACTCCGATTAATATTTATTTTAAAATAATTTGCTTGTGATTTAGACATGTTCTATTGTAAAAAGGTTAATTCATAATTAAAAAAAATTCAAATTTAAATTAGGTAATTTTTCCCTAACAATTTCGACACAAAAATAAGGATTATGATAAATTATATAATATTTTATGTATAAACGGTTATATTATTAAATAAACGGCAGAAACAATATCGTTATGTGAAATGAAATTAAAATCTTAATGATAATTTTCGTACAAGTACAATTTCTCGGGCTAACAATTATATATTTTAAGATAAAAAATCCTTTACCCTATAAATAAAATTAATTATTAAATTGTTCTTTTATTTTTAATAAATAATTATAAGCTTCTTCGTAATTATTTCCAATTTTTCCATCAAGAATCGCATCTTCTATCGCAGATTTAATTTTACCAACCTTTTTTGAGGGTTTAAGATTACAGACTTTCATAATTTCATCACCTCTTACGGGTGATTGAAATGCTCTCAGTTTGTCTTTCTCCTCAACTTCCCATACTTTTCTCATAACTTTTTCATAGTTATCCAAATATTTTGAAACTTTATCCGGATTTTTACTTGTAATATCCGCCCTGCATAATGTTATTAAATCTTCCAGGTCTTCTCCTGCAGAAACAATTAATCTTCTTATAGCGGAATCGGTAACTTCCTCTTTTGCGAGAGCTATAGGTCTTAAATGTAAACGAACCAGCTTTTCAACATATTCCAATTTATTATTAGGCAGTTTAAGCTTTTTAAATATAGTTTTCATATTCCGCGCACCTAATTCTTCATGTCCGTGAAATGTCCAGCCAATATCTTCAACAAATTTTTTAGTTTGAGGTTTGGCAATATCATGAACTAAGGCCGCAAATCTAAGCCATACGTTTTCAGTTACTTTTGCAATATTGTCTACTACTTGGCACGTATGTAAAAAAACATCTTTATGATGAAAGTCGTTTCTTTGCTCTACTCCCGACAAATTAACAATCTCCGGAAATATTATTTCCATCACTCCCGAGTTAAATAATAATTTTAAACCGATTGAAGGTATTGGCGATGCAAGTATTTTAAAAAATTCATCGGTAATTCTTTCTTGAGATACTATTCGTAATCTTTCCCTTATTTTATAGGCAGCATTATTAATTGAATCGTCTACTATAAAATTGAGTTGAGAAGCAAACCGGTATGCTCTCATTATTCTTAAAGGATCGTCATTAAAAGTAATTAAAGGATCAATGGGAGTTTTAATTATTCTATTATTTATATCATTTAATCCGTTATACTTATCTATAAGCTGTCCAAAGTTCGATTTATTAATTGAAACAGCAAGAGTATTTATCGTAAAATCGCGCCTGCTGATATCCTCATCAAAAGTTCCGGTAGTTACTTCCGGCTTTCTGCTTTGTCTATTGTAAGATTCTTTTCTAGCGCCCACGAATTCAAGATCGAAATCGTTAATTCTAAAATGTGCGGTACCAAAGTTTTTGTATATAGATATTTTATTAATTCCTAATGAATCTGCATAATAAGATGCAAATTTTGGCCCGTCTCCCATTACCAGAAAGTCAATTTCATTTCTTTCACGATGCAAAATTAAATCCCGCACAAAACCGCCTACAATAAATACCTTAAGCTTCATATTTTCTGCAGCTTCAGTGGCATTGGCAATAAAAAGATATTTAGACAATTCCTCTTTGAAATTCATTCAACTAAAATACTTGAAAATTTATTTTAAAATTTTTAACTGTTTATTTCGGCTACTTTTCTTCCCATTATAATGGCAATAGGCTTTAAAGGTTCAATATTACTAAAAAATATTTTTATAGCTGCTGCAATAGGAACAGATAAGAACATTCCCGGGATACCCCAAATCCATCCCCAAAATATTAAAGAGAAAAGGACAAAAACCGGACTAAGATCCATCTGCCTGCCCAGGTAATGAGGCTCCACAAAATTACCGATAATATTTTGGTTAATAATTAGTAAGGCCGCTAATGAAATAGTTTTAACTCCGATACCGTATTCCAGCAAAGATATAACAATAGGAAATAATGTTGCTATAACAGAACCGATATTAGGAATGAAATTTAATATAAAAGTTAATAGTCCCCAAAATATTGCGAAGTCAATTCCAAAAAGCCAAAGTATTATTGTTACAATCATTCCGGTAGTAAAAGAAGTAATTGTCTTGATAATTATATACGACTGGAGCTGGTTATTGATAGAATTTATAGTATTTTCAATTATATCTCTTCTTCCCTCAAAAGCCGATTTCAATCTTTCTTCAAATTGCTTTTTCCCCATAATCATGAATATCCAGAAAATTAATAGTATAAAAAAATCTCCTAACATCGAAGAGAAAGAAGAAAATAAATTTTGAATTATACCGGCCTTAAATAAATTTTGAAATAATGAACTTACATCAAATTGTTCGGTTTTAATATTAAACATTTGTGCTACTTCTTTAACCGTCAAATTAAAAGGACTTAGTATTTGTTGAAGAAATACGGCTAAATTTTCGGAATATGTTTGCAATTTTGCAGTGAAGGTGCCGAAGTTAGCTACGACCAATAGACCTATTAGATAATATATTCCGCTAATAAAAAAAATTATTAAAATTAGAGAAAGCCATTTGGGAAACTTGAATTTTTGAAGGTACTCTATTAAAGGATGAAATAAAAAAGTTAAGAAGATTGCAAGCGTAACCGGGACTAATATTTTTTTGAACGCTATTAGGATATAAACGAAAATAACAAATGTTATAAATCCTAAGAAATAAGATGTTAACTTCATATAATTTATAGTTGAGCCCTTATTTTCTTCCATTTTATCTGTTCTATTTTAAAAAAGTATTTTTTAAAATCTGCCCGGCATGCTTTTTAAACCAAATTGTTTTCGAGTAATTATTCTGCAATGTAATTTCAAAATTTTCATCTGCTTTATATTTTAATGCCAGAGATGCCGTTTCTTCGGCTTTATTAAAGTCGAGATGCTCAAGCATGTAGTTAGAAAGTTTGAATGCCGCATAACTGCCTGCAAAATCAGTTACTTCGATTTTTTTGTCAAATATTTTTAAGAATATATTATAATCTTCATCAAACGAACCGGCAAGGTTAATTAATACCGGTATCGAATAATAATTATAATTCGAAGAATTCATTTCTTTTAATATGATGTATTTATCAAAATCATTCCCTTTTAGATATCTAGCAGCCAGACTATCTTGAATTAAATTGACTCTTAAATTTGCAATATACGAATAGGCGTATGTTGGCTTTTGTTTTATTATACTTTGATAAATAGAATCTGCTTTTGTATAATTTTTTTGTATTGAGTAAAAATCACCCAGCCTTAATTCAATACTATAATAAGAAGAGCTTCCTTCAAACTGTTTGATATTTCCGAGTAAAAATCCAATTGCCTTATTAGTATTGTTTAATGCATTAAGACAACTGGCATATCCGATTACAGCAGAGTAATTATTTGTAACTTTCAAAATATCCAGGAATATGCTTTTAGCCGGATGATAATCTTTATTTGAATAATAATTCCAAGCCTCCTTTAATTTTTCCGCAACATACCTCGGACATGCTTTATAGAAAATAGACTTATAGCCATAATAATAATTTGCTTTATCCTTTCCAGACATTAAATGTAATGATGTAAGATATTGATAATATTTTCCTATTGAAGCATCAATTGGAAAGCCATAAGCTTTTTTAAAATTATTTTCCGAATAATAGCTCTTGAATTTCTCTATACCGTAAGTCGAAATTAAGTATTTACAAAAAGATCCGGCATAAATATAAGATAACGATGACGTAAGAGTATAAAAATCGAAGCTATTAAAAAGTTTTTTCAAATTAATTTTATAACCGTTATTGTATGCCAGCAAAGCCATATAATCAATATTATTTTCATTATATACAGGGTCAGCGGCAACTGCACAGCCTTCTATCAATGCCGGATTTAATCCTGCGGCAACTTTAAATAGCCCTGTTCCGAATTCAGAAGAATAACAATGCGCCAATTCATGTTTTAAAATTGTAGAAAAATCATCATAAGTTATAAAAGTACTTTTCAGCCATGGTTTTGCAATATCGGCATTTGCAGAACCGAATAAATTTTCTTTCTGCCGATTGTTCAAAAACAAATAGGAATTAATTTTTGCAGGAAAATCATATCCGAAGAATTGTTTTAATTGATCATAAAAATATTCATGGTAAACAGCAATAGCTTCAACCAAAGTATGATCCAGCTTCTTTGGATAATGAATAATAAAATGCCGGGTCTCCGCAGTTCCATTAAGCTCATATTTTAACCTACTAAAAGTGGTTGAATATCCTAATTTTGGCGATAATAAAATAAATATAACAGCAATAATAATCGTAGAGATAAGTGTTATGGTTCTTATTCTTTTTAAGGAATTAATTATAGCTTTATAAAGTAAAAAACCGATTGAACCGAAAAATAAAATGTTTAAAATCCTATATCCTAGCAGCTTTATACTAACGCTAACTGCTTCGTCGTAAATTGTTCCGGGATAGTAAGCAAAAATCGGATTAAAAAAATAAACTTGAGGATTAAAATAAAATTCAAGTAAAGGGATTAAAAGAATTATTATAATAAGCAGAATGAAAAACGTTTTTTGAAATTTTTTAACCGCGCTAAAACTTATTAAAGCAAGAGAAAATCCGACAACAATAGAAGGAACGGTAATTACCAAATAAAATGAAATACCGTCGGTCAAAGAACAGCTAACGGCAAAAAATGAATGAATAATTGATATTAAAGCGGGTAATATAAGAAACAAAGCCGCCGCAGTCGTTAAATATTTTTTAAATATATTTTTATCAAATTTGCCCTTTAAAAATTTTTTAAAAACAGAATTAGTATATAATCCGAACAACAGAACTAATAGAATTGCATTGACGGCAGAAAACTCGTAGCCGAAAACATTTGTTAAAGGATAATTTATTAGGATAATGTTAAAGACTACTATAATAATTAAATATACAGATAAGTAATTAAAAGCGGATAATATTTTTTTTGTACTAGCCAAAATTAATATTCGGTTCCTTCAACTCTTTCTATATCTGCACCTAACGATCTTAATTTTTCTTCAATTCTTTGATATCCTCTGTCTAAATGATACACTCTCAAAACTTCTGTTGTGCCTTCTGCAGCTAATCCGGCTAAGACCAGGCTTGCACTTGCACGCAAATCAGTTGACATTACTTTTGCTCCTATCAGTTTGGGAACACCTTTTATAATAGCGCTATTTTCCTTTACATTTATATTAGCTCCTAATCTAACTAATTCGGGAACATGTTTGAACCTGTCCAAATAAATTGTATCCGTTACTGTCGAAGTTTCATTAGCAAGACACATATATGCAGTCCATTGTGCCTGCATATCGGTTGGAAAGCCCGGATAGATAGCAGTAGTAACATCCGAGGACTTTATGAAATTATTAGAAGAATCTAATTTCACTTTTGAGTTGTTAATTTGAATTTTGCAGCCGCTGTCTTCAAGCTTGGATAAAACAGATTCAAAATAAATTGAAGGAAAATTTTTCAGTTCCACGCGTCCGCCGGTTATTGCAGCGGCAATTAAAATTGTACCTGCTTCTATTCGGTCGGGAATTGTTTCTATTTCCGCAGGATGTAATTCATCCACACCTTCAATTTCTATTGTGGAAGTATTTAAGCCCTTTATCCGGGCACCCATTTTAATTAAATATTCTGCAAGGTTTGTAATTTCAGGTTCCATAGCCGCATTATTTATAGTGGTTACTCCTTTAGCCAGCACAGCAGCCATTAGAATATTCCCTGTAGCACCAACCGAAGAAACATCAAAATTAATTTTAGTTCCGGCAAGCCTTTTTGCTTTTGCAATTATATAGCCTTCAACCAAATCAATTTCTGCACCCATTTTTTTCAAGCTTTCAATATGAAGATTAATCGGTCTCGGTCCCCAAGCACAGCCTCCCGGCAGAGAAACCTTGGCATGTCCGAATTTTGTTAACAATGGGCCAAGCACATAAACTGATGCACGCATTTTTTTAACATGCTCATAAGGTGCTTCCTGTCTTGTTATATTTTCAGTATTTAATTGCAGCGTATGATTTTCAAAAGAAGTCTCCACTCCTAAATGTTTTAAGAGTTTAATCATAGTATAAATATCATTTAATTCCGGGGTGTTATGAAGAGTTGAAACCCCGGAAACAAGCAGTGATGCCGGCATTAAAGCTAACGACGCATTTTTAGCACCGCTTATTTCAATGGCACCGGATAATTTTTTACCGCCTTTTATAACAAATTTATCCAATATATCCTCTTAAAGAAAAATGAGAATTAAGAATTATTTTAAGTGATTGCAGTAATTAAGATAGGTTAAATTAAATATTATGATTAGTAAAATCAATTTAAGCTAAGATTCAATTTGTAAGAATCTTACCAATATTTGTTACAATATAAATTTTTCTTGATGGTGTTTCGGAACTGCAGTTAAGAGATGCATAAATCCCGCTCTGTTGTAATTTCCAGGTTTTTCCGGCATCCTTTGAAATTAAAATTTCGCCGTTACTTCCCAGGATTAAGCCTGTATTTTGATTAAGAAAATTAATTGAGTACAATCCGGAAGAAATGTTAGTAGGGATCAATTCCCAATTCAATCCTCCATCGGATGTTCTAGCAATTTCACCGTTTCCGCCGGCTAAGATTCCAATTTTATTATTAATGAAATAAATATCTTTAATATACTGTTCATTTAATTTCTTATCCTCAACCCAGGTATTCCCCTGATCAATTGATTTTAATATTATACCATTTTTACCAACTATAAAACCATTATTGGCATTGGCAAAAGAAATACTGTACAAAACATCTTCTAAAGGTGCAGGAATTTGTATCCAATGATTGCCGTCATCGTATGTTTTCAAAATAGTTCCATTCGCCCCGACTATAAATCCGACGGTAGTGTTTTTAAGAAAATATATTTTAAAAAGTGAAGCTGAAGAACTATATTTTATTTTATGCCAATTCTTACCTTCATTGGAAGTACTTAAAATTGTACCGTCACTCCCAATTATAAAACCTTTATCATGGGAAATAAATTTAATATCATAAAAATTAATTAGTGATGAATCGGATAAAAAGGTCCATGACTTTCCGCCATTTATTGTTTTAATTACTGTCCCTTGTTCGCCACATGCATAACCAACTGAATCGTCTACAAAACAAATTGAATTAAGACCTGTTGTAGTTGGACTATCGGAGGATTTCCATTGTGTACTTACTAAATTTAATTTGTTAGCGGAATTTGCAATTAACTTTTTTTCAGTATTAACTCTATGCCAAAAATGCGAAATATCCTTGTACATAAAATAAAAAAGAGTAGAAAGCATAGCTGTAATCAAAAATGCAAAAACAAAAAAACGGACTTTAAGTTTAAACTTCTTACTGCTTTGTGATTTTACCTTGGTTTTTGTCCTGGTTTTCTTCTTCGCTTGGGGAGAAGTAAGCTGTTCAATTAAGTTTTCGACATCGATTAAAAAATCCCCGCATGTTTGATATCTTTTAGCAGTTGACTTATTAAGCGCCTTCGCTATTATTCTATCCACTTCTATGGGTACATTATCATATAAACTTGAAAGCCTTGTGGGATTTTTCTTTAAATGAGCTTCCATTATTTGAAATTCATTTCCAACATCAAACGGCGTTTTTCCCTTTAACATTTCAAAGAATGAGATACCAATTGAATAAATATCACTTTGCGCAGTAGGCTCCATAGCTTTAATCTGTTCGGGACTCATGTAAAGGATAGTTCCAATTTTTGTCCCCGTTTTAGTTATACCCTGAGATTCAAACATCGACTTTGAAATTCCAAAATCCATAATTTTAGCAACACCGTCGTTACTAATAATGATATTTGACGGTTTTAGATCGCGATGTACAAATCCTTTTGAGTGGGCAAATTCGGCGCCGGCAAGAATTTGCTTAAGTACATTTAAAGCATCGAGCAATTGAAGTTTACCGTTACGTTCAATTATATTTTCAAGAGTTTCACCTTCGACATACTCCATTACTATGCCTAAGGTTTTATTAGCTTCGGCAAAGCCGAATACGGGGACAATATTGGGATGATTTAATTTTGCTTGATTTCTTGCTTCCCTTTTAAATCTTGCAACAAATTGCGGATTTAACAGCGCCTGTGCATTTAAAATTTTAATGGCAACAAACCGTTCGAGTTTTAAGTCGAAAGCCTTGTATACAATCCCCATTCCTCCTTCGCCAAGGACGGAAATTATTTTGTAATTTTCTATAATCCCGCCTACCATTTATTCCATCTTCGTTATTAATACAAAAGAATAATTGTCCGGAGCGCCTCTTTCCTCTACCAAAGTGCAAACCTTATCTGCTATAATATCTATATCTTTTAATTTTAAAAGACTTAGTAAGTCGGAATCACCTAGTACGGCGGTAACTCCGTCCGTACAAATAAAAAATTTAAAATCGTCTCTCTGGCTTATTTTTAATTTACTTAAATCCACATCAATTGCATGACTATCACCCAAAGCTCTCATAATAATATTTTTATTAGGATGATTCTCGGCTTCTTTAAGCGTCAGATATCCCTCATCAACTAATTTTTGAACCAGTGAATGATCTTTGGTTAATTGTTTTAATTTATTGTTTCTTAAATTATAAATTCTGGAATCTCCTACATGGCCCCAGTAGGCATTATCTCCTTTTAAATACAGCACTTCACAAGTTGTGGCCATACCGTTCAATTCACTGTCGTTAGATGATTTCTCTAATACAGTTCGATTTGCTTCGGTAATTGATTTTTGAATTCTAACTATATAGTCATTTCCTATTTGGTTTTTGAAGACTTCATGAATAGTTTCAACTGTAAGCTTAGAAGCTATTTCGCCTGCTTTGTTACCCCCTAAACCGTCGCAAACAACTGCAAGCAATCCATTTTCAACTTCAAATACACCTACCGAATCTTCATTTTCTACCCTCTTTAAACCTATATTAGATATTAAGGTGTGCTTATATTTCATTGGTCCTCTTTTTATAAACGTACTGGTTTTTTAATTATAATATTTTTTGACCTATAAGATAATTACATTTTAGTTAAAAAACTTAATTCCTTTAAATTTTTACGAATTTTACCTTAATGGTTTGCAAATTTAATAAATCAAATTGAAGGTACTTCATAGACAAAATTTAGTATAAATAACCTCCATCCGGATACGAAAAAATCAGTCATAATCTTTAAATATAATTGATAAAACAGTAGTTATTATGTTAAATTCGTTTATTTGCTAAACTATAGCCATAACAGTATATTTATAATTCGATTTTTTAACAATAGGCAAGATTCCTTTTGTTGGGAAGACGAAAAAGTATGCGAGAATGGCGGAATTTGGTAGACGCGCTAGACTTAGGATCTAGTACCGTAAGGTGTCGGGGTTCGAGTCCCCGTTCTCGCACTTTCTTTATAAGTATTTAATAATTTTCAAGTATGAGGTTAGTTTGGATTATAAAGTAAACGAGTTATCGTTAACAGAAAAAGAAGTTGAGGTCACTTTTACTTATGATGAAGTAAAATCAGATATCGAAACTGAAGTTCGTAAACAAACAAAAAATATTCAAATATCAGGTTTCAGAAAAGGAAAAGTTCCGCTATCACTTTTAAAGAAAATGTACGGGGATACGTTGGAGTATGAAGCATCTGAAAAAGTTGCAAATAATCAATTCTGGGAAATTGCTAAGGAAAAACATTTACATCCAATAGGTAAGCCTTCTTTAACCGAAATAAAATTTAATCCCGGGGAAAATCTTTTCTTTAAAGTTAAATATGAGGTTATACCGGAACTTGAAGTGAAGGATTATACCGGATTAGATATAGAAATACCGAATTACGAAGTAACAGATGCCGATGTTGAATCGGAAATAAAATATATACTTAGAGCAAACAGTGCTATGGAAAACGGTGAAGTTATAGACAGCGATAAGTATATAATGGAAGCAGAAGTAACACGTTTGGATGATGAAGGAAAGCCTTTCCCCGACACAAAGCCGGAAACTCTTAAAATAGACCTGACAAATGAACGTGTAAACCAGGAAGTAATTGATAATTCCAAAGGTAAAAAAGTCGGGGATACGTTTAATTTTTCCTTTTCGGAAGAGAAAACAAATAAAAATGAAAAAGGTGAAGATGAAAAGATAACGGAAAAGTTTAATTATAAGGCCGTTATAAAAGACATAAAAAAAATTGTAATACCTGAATTAAATGAAGAGCTGATTAAAAAAGTTACCAAGGACAAAGTAAATAACGAAGATGAATTAAGAACCGAAATAAGAAAAGATATTCAAGAATATTACGATAAAAGAAACGAGGAATTAATTCAGGACAAGTTAATTAGTTCTATTGTTACAAATAATGAATTCACCCCTCCGACAACAATTGTTTCCAGCGTGTTGGAAGATTTGGTGAAGAATGAAATTGAAGCTGCTAAGAAGCAAGGTTATAAAAATATAGACAGAAATGAAACAGCAAATAAGTTAAGGAAAAATGCCGAATATAATGTTAAGTGGTTTTTAATAAAGGATGCTATTCAAAAGAAAGAAAATATTTCAATTACGGATGAAGAGCTAAGCGACTTGGCAGCGAAAGAAGCGGAAAAAACCGGCATTGCCGTTGATAAGCTTATAAATTACTACAAGTCTTCAAACTACGGTGAAAAAATAATTGATAAAAAATTGTTAGATTTCCTGAAAGAAAAGAATAACATAAATAAAGTAGATCCAAATAAACTTTTACAAAAAGGAACTGAGGAAACCAAATGACAAATAATTTTGAAATATATAATCAGTTAGTACCCTATGTCATCGAACAGACAGGCAGAGGGGAAAGAGGGATGGATATTTATTCCCGTTTATTAAGAGAAAGGATAATATTTATCGGAACTCCGATTGATGATCATATAGCCAGTTTAACTATTGCACAATTAATTTTCCTTGAAGCAGAAGATTCGGAAAAAGATATTAATCTTTATATAAATTCACCCGGCGGCAGTGTATCTGCGGGATTGGCTATTTACGACACAATGAAATATATAAAACCCGATGTTGCTACAATTTGTGTAGGAATGGCAGCAAGCATGGGCGCAATACTTCTTGCAGGTGGTGCGGAAGGTAAACGCACTTCTTTGCCGAACTCACGTATTATGATTCATCAACCTTGGGTTGGCGGATTACAGGGACAGACTTCGGACATTGAAATTCATGCAAAAGAAATGATTAAAACACGCGATATCCTATACCAAATATTAGCAAATCACACAGGAAAGTCTTTTGAGCAAATAAAGAAGGATTGCGACAGAGATAATTTTATGTCGGCTGAAGAAGCAAAAGATTATCATCTCGTCGATAATATCCTTGAAAAAAGAATTCCTTCCAATAAAAAATAATTATTCTCATTGGGGTTGATGTTTAATCAGCCCCATTTTAAATTTTCATCTAATCAAATTAGCTTAAAATTTTTTACCAGTTTATTCAGTATGATTTTTAATACTTGATAAATTTTATTTGATAAATAACACAATACTATTCTAAATAATTCGTTTACTTATTTATATAAATAAATACTTGAATTAGTTAAAATTTCTTCCTTGAATTACTGAACTAATATCATAATCTTTAAGTTAAATCAAAAAAGCACAAAAATTATGATTGGAACAAGATTCACAGAATACGTTCCTGCACCAAACTCAGGCGGAAGTTTTGAAAATCTGCTTAAATTATTTTTGCAGCTTCTGACAATAACTTCCGGAGATGTTGCAGAAGCTTTAAATTGGCTCAGCCAAATTGATCAAAAGTACGGTTTAACAAAAAATAATTACGGCATAGGTGATTTTATCCAGGAACTTAAGGATAAAAATTATATCGAAGAAAACGAATTCGGTACTTTATACGTTTTAACTTCCAAAGGCGAACAATCGATAAGGAAACAATCTCTGGAAGAAATTTTCGGAAAATTAAAAAAATCTCCCAGAGGAAATCATCGAACCCCGCTTACCGGATCCGGGGATGAATTGACTTCGGACAGAAGGGAGTACTATTTCGGCGATACTTTGGATCAGATCGATATAACGGATTCAATTAAAAATGCACAAATAAATCACGGTATAGATGATTTTAAATTAACCGAAGATGATCTGGAAATTGAAGAAAAAGATTTCAAGGCTATTACATCCACCGTCCTTATGATAGACATTTCCCATTCGATGATACTGTATGGTGAAGATCGAATTACTCCGGCTAAAAAAGTTGCTATGGCGCTTTCCGAATTAATAACAACAAAATATCCAAAAGACACTTTGGATATAATTGTTTTTGGCAATGATGCATGGCCGATTGAAATTAAGGATCTTCCATATCTTCAAGTTGGACCATACCACACAAATACCGTTGCCGGATTACAACTTGCTATTGATATTTTAAGAAGAAGGAAAACCAGCAACAAACAAATATTTATGATTACCGACGGCAAACCTACATGTTTAAAAGAAGGAATAAAGTACTATAAAAATAGTTACGGCCTGGACAGAAAAATCGTAAACAGAACCCTTGACCAGGCAGCCACATGCAGAAAATTAAACATTCCAATTACTACTTTTATGATTGCACGCGATCCTTACCTTCAGCAATTCGTTAGAGAATTTACCAAAACAAATAACGGAAAAGCTTTTTACAGCAGCCTTAACGGCTTGGGAGATTACATATTCGAAGATTATATAAGAAATAGACGAAGAAGAGTCAGATAAATAACTTAATTGAATTTTTGTTTCATGATTTTGGAAACGGAGCATAATATATAATGGAAATAAACTCGATATCAACAATCGGTGAATTGAAAAAGAACGGATATAAACCTATATCTATTAAAAATGAATTGAGAAAGAATTTAATTAGCGCCTTAAAAAAGAAAGAAAATCCTTTTAAGGGTATACTGGGTTACGAAGATACTGTTATCCCCGACATACAAACAGCAATTCTTTCACGACATAATATTATTCTTCTCGGGCTCCGGGGTCAGGCAAAAACTAAAATTGCACGTTTGCTTATTAACTTGCTTGATGAATATATTCCCGTAATAGAAGGATCGGAACTAAACGACGATCCTTTATCACCATTATCAAGAGTGGCCAAAGATCTTATCTCCGAACATGGAGACGATACAAAAATTACATGGCTTCACCGATCAGAAAGATATACCGAAAAATTAGCAACACCGGATGTTTCCGTAGCCGATTTAATTGGTGATGTTGATCCGATTAAAGCCGCCGCTTTAAAACTTCCCTACTCCGATGAAAGAGTAATTCACTTTGGCCTTATTCCAAGATCTCACCGATCAATTTTTGTTATAAATGAATTGCCAGATTTACAAGCAAGGATTCAAGTTGCCCTTTTTAATATTTTACAGGAAAGCGATATTCAAATAAGAGGTTTCAAAGTCAGGCTTCCGCTTGATATCCAGTTTGTGTTTACTGCAAACCCTGAAGATTATACCAATAGAGGTTCTATCGTAACTCCGTTGAAAGACAGAATAGATAGCCAAATACTGACACATTATCCTAAAACAATTTCAGTATCTAAAGAAATAACAAGACAAGAGTCGGAACTATCTGCCGAACAATGCGACTCTATTACAAGAAGTGAATTAATGGAAAGCCTGGTAGAACAAATTTCTTTCGAAGCCAGACAAAGCGAATACATTGATTCTAAGAGCGGTGTTTCGGCTAGACTAACGATTTCTGCTTTTGAAAATTTGAACAGTACTGCTGAAAGAAGGATGATTATAAATAATGAAAGAGTTACTTCTCTGCGTATATCCGATATTTACGGAGTAATACCTTCCATAACCGGGAAGATTGAATTAGTTTACGAAGGAGAGCAGGAAGGCCCCTCCAAAGTCGCTTATATTTTAATTAGTAAAGCAGTAAAAACTTTATTCCAAGATTACTTCCCTTCCCCGGAAAAGATTAAGAAAAACCAGGAATTAAATCCATACCTAGCAATAAGCAATTGGTTTTCTAAAGGCAATACGGTTGATATTCTAAATACTATTTCCGATAAGGAATACGAAAGGGTGCTTACATCAGTGCCCGGGTTAAAAGAAATAGTTAAAAAATATCATCCCCATGAAAAGGGAAAGGATCAATTACTGCTGATGGAATTTGTTCTACACGGCTTAGCCGAGTACTCAATGTTAAGCAAGTACAAACTTGAATACGGACTGCAATTTAAAGATATGCTGAGTTCTATGTTTTCCATAAATGACAGTGAAGATGAGGATGATCAAAATATTACCGGCACAGATGATTTTTACAGGTAGGAATTAATATTCTTCAGAATTTCTTTTTTTGTTTAATTTGAGTACAACCTGCTTATCCTCTTTTCCCTCAAATAATTTATTAAGGGGAGATGAAGATTTGAAAATGGAGACTAATTGAGATGCTTTTTCTTCCGTTGATGATTGAGTCTTTGTTTTATCTTTTTTATTAGACTGACTGCTCTCCAGGAATTTTCTGAAAGAACTTTGTTCTTTATGGCTATGTTTAATTAGTTTAGGTATTAATTCCGAAGATTTAGTTGACGAAGTTTTCACCGAAGAAGGATAATCTTTACTTTTTTTTCTTTCCTCGGTTTTATATCCGTGCTTTACATTTATCTTCATTATCTCTTTATAATCAAAATCCTGATCTTCGGAAATATCGTGATGAATAACTTTAAATTCATCTTTGGATTTAGTTTTGTTTACATGCGGACGAATAATTTCATCTTTTTTTGTTTCATGTTTTTTATCATTTAATTCGTTTTGTTTTTCGTGAAAAGTATTCTTTTTCGGCAAAGGGATATCTTCTTCAATCTTATCGCTGACTTTTACAACATCATCGAATGCAAAAATGGCATCGGCAAATACTTTGTCATTTTGAAATTTTGCTTCCGTCGCTTCAAGATCTATACTATAAATTTCTGCATAATTAGGCAGGTCGCCCTTTCTATTTAATGTTGTTAAACCGACTTGCTGAATTCTAAATCTGATATCGTATAAATTTAATGTTTCGGCATAATCTTCCAGTTCTTTTATTGCAAATATAGGATCGAAATAAATTAACTCTGAGGCACCATTTATATTTACAAAAAATCCGTATTTCGAAATGCGCATTCCAAAATCTTTAGCATTTGTAAGCAGTCTGTAAACAATTAAGTTTTTAGGAGCATATTCATTTATATAACTGCAAACTTCATTGTACCCGATATCTCTGGCAACTTTGGTCGGATCATCCTTAAAAATGATTTTGAAATTTTTATCTATGTTGAACTGATTTTGGGAATATATTACAACATCATTTTTTTTAATATCTAATGTTTCTAGCAGCATTCAAAATATTATTTATTCACTAATAACAAATTCTATAAAAATTAATGAAATAGTTCCAATTCGAGATAATGAGCTCAAATTATATAATCGATAAAAATATTAATTTTTCAAGCTAAATCTGATACCCGAATCTTTATATTAATTTAAGCAGTTGTGTGAAAAAAAATCAGTTAAAAATTAGTGAAATAATAGACACTTATGTCAGTCTGAGCGTAGTCGAAGACTTATATTCACCGTTCGACTCCGCTCACGGTGACAATTTAACGCGTTTTTGAAAATATTTTTATATCGAAAAATTCATTTAATATATATTATTATTTAATTCACACAACGGGTTCAATTAATAAGTTTCTATCCAATATAAAACAATCTGAAAGGTTGAACCACTCATGTAAATAGAAATGTAATTTGCATGTATGTGCCTGAAATCAAAGTAATAATTAACTAAAGTTAACCGCCTTAATTGAATAGGCTAAAACCCAGGCCGTTTTGGGAGTTTTTCTTCTGAGGCTGTCTCAAAACTGTCATTCCGGGCTTGACCCGGAATCTAAACATTCGAATTTCTCTTAAAAAGAGATGCTGAATCAAGTTCAGCATGACAAATTCCCTCTTTTGAGACAGCCTCTTAATTTAGCCACGCCTTTTAGAGCGTGGACTAAAAACATCAATAAACTTGAGGGGTTTAAACCCCCTTTATTAATACGGCGGTCAATTTGAGTAACAAAATTAAAATTTATCTCTTCCTTGAATGATTGCCCAAATCGGGAATTAAAATTACCAATTATTAATGTAAATATAATATGTGTTGTAAATATTAATTAGGGCAATTTAAATCATTTTCATAAAATAAAATATAATTGATATATATCTCATTTAATTAGGATTTTAATTTTATATTATGAATGAAAATAATATCATTGTCTGATATATGCTAATTTGCAAATTATGAATATAGTTATAGATGAAAATATTGCTTATGCAAGAGAAGCTTTTTCTTCTTTTGGTAATATAAAGCTTATACAAGGAAGAATGATTACTAATGATCTGCTAAAGGATGCCGATGCATTACTTGTCAGATCGATTACAAGAGTAAATGGAGAGCTTCTTAAAGATACTCCTGTTAAATTTGTAGGAACTGCAACGATAGGCACCGATCATATCGATTTAAACTATTTAAGAAATAAAAAAATTAATTTCTCCGGTGCCAAAGGCTGTAATGCGGATGCTGTTGCAGAATATATTTTCACTTCAATACTTACATTAACATATAAAAATAATATTACTATAAAGGGAAAAACAATCGGAATTGTAGGCGTCGGCAATATAGGAAGCCGGATTGCCCGCCTGGCAAAATCCGTGGGAATGGATGTTTTAAAAAATGATCCGCCTCTACAAAGACTAACAAAGAGTGATGAGTATGTCCCCATAGATAAAATTTATGACGCTGACATAATAACTCTACATGTTCCGCTAAATACATCGGGTATTGATAAAACGGTTCATCTTTTTAATAAGAATAACCTAAATAAATTAAAAGACAACGCAATATTTTTAAATGCTTCCAGAGGGCAGGTAGTTGATAATTCTGCATTAGCGGAATTGCTTCAATCCAAAAAATTAAAGGTTGTGTTAGACGTTTGGGAAAATGAACCCGGTATAAATTTACATTTGCTGGAACTTGTAAAAATCGGAACTCCTCACATAGCAGGTTATTCTTTAGAGGGAAAATTGAACGGTACGGTAATGATATATGATGCTTTCTGCAAGGCTTTTAATAAAATACCGTTGTGGAAGCCGAAACTGCCGAAACTTGAGAATACTTCTATTGATGCTGTTATGAAAACCTACAGCGAAGAATTTCTTTATGAAATTTTTTCTTCTA
>Ga0307441_1000141_pt1 | contig 29036 bp, 23 predicted proteins | sample SalMarWE160420MG_FD_202149 | JGI IMG/M metagenome (GOLD analysis project Ga0307441, IMG submission 202149) | Salt marsh sediment microbial communities from the Plum Island Ecosystem LTER, Massachusetts, United States - WE1604-20 | ecosystem: Environmental > Aquatic > Marine > Intertidal zone >... | reverse complement strand
TTTTCCGGCGAATCGAGCCGAGAAAGCCCTTTTGCCTTGCAAATATGCTCTCCAGTTTCGCCGGTTCGCTACAAACGATGGCGAATCCGTGCCAATTTCAACGGCCTGTTAGGTCATGTCCACACACAAAGTAGCGGGAAGCAATCCACTGGTGGGTGCCGTCGTCGGCGACACCGTCGGTAACGTCTGTTCGGTAATAGAAGCGCTGGAACTGATCGACGTCACCAAGGCCGATGGCTCGCCAATCGATGAAACCGCTCTTTGGGGCGTTCGCGCGGTGCTGGAATGCGTGGTCGATGCGTTGCGATATGAAATGGACAATTATGAGAATCGGGCAGGAACACTCTGCAGAACCCTCAGCCGTTCCCATGGGGGCTCGCTGATAGCCCATCCCGGTCAACTGCGGGTCGGGCTTGCGCGTAATCTGCTCGAGGTGCAGCGCTGGATCGATGACATCTCTTCAGCCTGTGCGCAGGCCACGACGGATACGACGAACTGACCTGCCAGGCTCGCCGACGGAGTCGCTACCGGCTCCTGCCGAAACTACGAACTCTCCAATTTTGCGACCCGGTCCCCATGGCAGGGGGCGTGGTGCGGCAGCAATGCCGGGCGGGGCGTATTCACCGCCGCTCAGGGGCGATGCTGGTCGGGTTCCTCGCGTAGCCGGGCCAGGATGCGATCCCGGGCGGCCGCGTCGAGCGTCGCCGGGCCATGGGCGTGATCGAGCCGGCGCAGGGTTCGCCGGAGCCAGTCCAGTTGGCGGGCGTAGGGACGGCATGCCTTGCAGATCAGCAGGTGAATGCGAACCGGCAGACTGCGTCTGGGCGGCGTCGGTTGATCCTGTTCCTCGGACAGCAGCAGAGATACCTCGCGGCAGTTGGGCAGTCCCATCATGATCGGCGTTCCCCTTTCTTGAACCAGCCGTTTTCCACGCACTCGCGGATCCGCAGCCGGGCGCGGTGCAGGAGCACATAGAGGTTGTTGTCGGATATCTTCAGCAGCTCGCAGACCTCCCGGCTTGTGAGTGCCGACAGTTCCCGGGCGATGAAGCCGTCCCTCAGCCGTTCCGGCAAGGCTTCGATGCAGTCGCTGAGCACCAGCCAGAAGGCTTCCAGCTCGACCTGGGTGAGCGGATCGCTGCCCCAGCGGGCGGGCCGGATGCGCCAGTGCCCGGTGTCGTCGAACCAGCGGTCGAGATCGTCCTGTTCACCGTCCGCGGCAATGCGTGTGGCGAGATTCTCCTGCTGGCCCTGGTCCCGGTAATGGTCCCGGATCTTGTTCTTGAGTATCCCCACCAGCCAGGTGCGTTCGCTGGAGTCGCGGCGGAATCCGTCACGGCTGCGCCACGCTGCCAGCAGAGTTTCCTGCACCAGGTCCTCGGCGATGTCGCGACGGCTGGTGCGCAGCAGCGCGAACCGGAACAGAGCGTCGCCGTGTTCGGTCAGCCAGCGTTCCGGGTCCAGATCCACGCCTTCTCCTTCGGTGCCCCAGGTGCTTGTCCGTGGCAGCATACCATAGCGCGCGGGCGGCACGGTCCGGAGGCAGGTGGCCGCGGCCACCAAGAGCTAAGAAAATGCGCCACGGAAAACACGGAATCCACGGAAGCAAATAGTTGTCGACACGGAAGTGTCTGCGGGTACGGACCAATAGCCTGCTGCGGTGTGCCGCGCCACAAACCCGCCTTTCTCACTTCCGTGGATTTCGTGGCTCCCCCGGAAGAATGAATGCGCCACCGAAGGCCTCGTAGCGCAGGGAAGCCCGACAGCGCTGCTGTGCCTGGTCCGTCGCGGTTACGGAACTTCGGCGCGCTGGTCTCAGTACATGCGGTGGCGGAACAGCCAGCCGGCGAGTGTCAGGCTGACGAGCGCGACGATGGCCATGGGCCACAGTTGGGGAACGAGCACGTGGAACGGCGTGCCCTCCAGAAACACGCCCCGCAGGATGACCATGAAGTAGCGCATGGGGTTGACCAGCGTGATGTACTGCACGGCCACGGGCATGTTCGCGATGGGGGTCGCGAAGCCGGACAGGATGATGGCCGGTACCAGGAAAAGGAACGCCCCCAGCAGACCCTGCTGCTGGGTAACGGCCATGGAGGAAATCATCAGCCCCACCCCGATCGCCGACAGCAGGAACAGCCCCACACCCGCATAGAGGGTCAACAGGGAGCCGCGCAGGGGAACGTCGAACCACAATACCGTCACAGCGATGATGACGGTGGCCTCGACCGCGCCGATGATGAGACCGGGCAGAGCCTTGCCGATCAGGATTTCCACCGGCCGCAGGGGTGTGACCAGCAACTGGTCGAAGGTGCCCTGTTCGCGTTCGCGGGCGACGGACAAGGCGGTGACCAGCATGGTAACCACCAGGGTGAGCAGTCCGATGATGCCCGGCACGATGAACCACTGGCTGCGCAGGTTGGGGTTGAACCAGGCGCGGGTCACCAGGTGCACGGGTGGCTGGGCCAGGCCGTGGTCGGCGCTCCATTGGCGATTGAACTGGGTGACGATGCTGCGCACGTAGTTCAATACCAGCATGGCCGTGTTGGAGTTGCGCCCGTCCACGATCACCTGCAGTTGGGCGGGCTGCCCCAGGGCCAGATGACGGCCGAAGCGGGGCCCCACATGCAACACCACCATGGCGCGCTTGTCGTCGATGACGGGGCGGATCTGCCCGTCGTGGCTGATGGTCGCCACCTGCTGGAAGTTCGCCGAGCCCTGAAAGCGGGCCAGCAGATCGCGGGCCGCGGCACCGCCGTCCTCGTTGTACACGGCGTAGGGTACGTTGGACAGGTCGAAGGTCGCCGCATAGCCGAACACCAGCAGCTGGATGATGGGCGGTCCGATGATGACGAACCGGCTCTTCTTGTCTTTGAGCAGAGCCAGGAACTCCTTGACCATTAAAGCGAGGATTCGTTGCCACATAGGTCAGTCAAGCCAGCCCTAGTCGAGTCGTTTGCGGAACAGGCGCCGGCTGGCCCCCATCAGCACCGCGGCCATGATCACCAGCGCTAGGGCGTTGGGCAGTATCACCGACCAGATGTCCCCGGCAAGAAACAGGGTCTGCAGTTGGGCCACGAAGTAGCGGGCCGGGATGACGTGGGTGAGCAGGGCGACGACCCGGGGCATGCTGTTGATGTCGAAAATGAACCCGGAAAGGATGAAGGCGGGCAGGAAGGTGACGATGATGGCCACCTGGCCGGCCACGAACTGGTTCTTGGCGGCCGTGGAGATCACCATCCCCATACCCAGGGCCACCAGCAGGAACAGGGACGCGCAGGCGAACAGCACCCAGAACGAGCCGCGCAGGGGTACATGGAACAACCACACGGCCATGGCCACCGACAGGGCCATGCCGCCGGTGCCCAGCAGGAAATAGGGAATCACCTTGCCCAGCAGGATCTCGCGCACGGCCACCGGCGTCACCATCAGCGCTTCCATGGTGCCCCGTTCCCATTCCCGGGCCACCACCAGGGCGGTGAGCAGGGCGCCGATCAGGGTCATGATGACCGCGATCAGCCCCGGCACCAGGAAGTTGCGGCTGCGCAGCTGGCTGTTGAACCAGACCCGCTGCTGCACTTGTACGGGCTGCGCCAGGGGCTGGCCGCGGGCCTGGGCCTGGTGCTGCAGCCACTGGCTCCAGACACCTTCCACATAGCCCGAGACGATGCGTCCGTTGTTGGCGTCCACGCCGTTGACGAGTACCTGTACGGGGGCGCCGCCGGCGGTGCGCAACCGGCGGCCGAAATCGGAACGGATGCGGACGATGCCGTCCACTTCGCCCGCCAGCAGCGCCCGCTGAGCGACATGCATGTCGGGCAGGCGCACGGGCGAGAAATACCGGGAGTGCTCGAAGGCGCCCACGAAGTCAGCTGTCTCGGCGGTAGGATGGTCCACCACGATGGCGATGGGCACATGTTCGGCGTCCAGGGAGACGCCGTAGCCGAACAGCAGCAGCAGGACCACCGGCATCACGAAGGCGATGGCGATGCTGCTGGGATCCCGCAGGATCTGCAGGAACTCCTTGCGCACCAGCCCGCGCAGCCGCTGTCCGCCGCCGCCGCGGGCTTCGACAGCCGTCGGGGTGTGGGGCTGCTCAGCCATGACCGGCAGCCGGGGATTCGATCAGGTGGATGAAGGCGTCCTCCATGGTGGGATCCGGCTGCCCGGCGGTGCGGGCGCCGGCCTTGATCTCGGCGGGGGTGCCCAGGGCGAGAATCTCACCGGCGGACATGATGGTCACCCGGTCGCAGTACTCGGCTTCCTCCATGAAATGGGTGGTCACCAGCACGGTCACGTGGGCCTCGGCCAGGGCGTTGATGCGACGCCAGAACTCGCGCCGTGCCAACGGGTCCACGCCGGAGGTCGGCTCGTCCAGAAACAGGATGTCGGGCTCGTGCATCAGGGCGCAGGCCATGGCCAGGCGCTGTTTGTAGCCCAGGGATAGATCGGCGCTGACGGCATCGGCCAGCGGCTGCAGCTCGAACTGTTCCAACGCCCAGGCGATGCGCGTGGCGCGCCGGTCACGGGCGAGCCCGTAGGCGCGGCTGAAGAATTCCAGGTTCTGCCGCACGCTGAGGTTGCCGTACAGGGAAAACTTCTGGGACATGTAGCCGATCCGTCCGCGGGCCGCCGCCCGGGCCTTGCGCAGATCGACGCCGGCGACGGTGAGTTTGCCCTCGGTGGCGGGCAGCAGTCCGCAAAGCATCCGGAAGGTGGTGGACTTGCCGGCGCCGTTGGCCCCCAGCAGCCCGAAGATCTCGCCCCGGTTGACCGAGAACTCCACACCCTTGACGGCGTAGAAATCCCCGAAGCGGCGGCTGAGGTGATGGACCTCGATGACCGGCGCGCCGCTTTCGGCGCCGCCGGCGCCATGCTCGGCGACGGTGAAATCGCGTTGGCCGCCATCGGCTTCCCGCTGGCGGGCGCCCAACAGGGTGACGAAGCTGTCCTCGAAGCGCGGCGCCACCGGCTGCACCGTGACTCCCTGGGTGGCGGGCAGCAGGGTGTCGGCCGAGGGTGCCGCGCCTTCGACAGTCACGATGCGTACCGCTTCGCCCTGGATGATGGCATCGGTCACATCGGCGTTCCGGGACAGGCGCTGCTGGAGCGCCCGTTTGCTCATGGCATCGGAATTCACCAGAAAAGTACGTCCCCGCAGCTCGGCGCTGAACTCGTCCGGCGGACCCTGGCCCAGCAGCTCGCCGTCATGGAGCATCAATACGGCGTGACAGCGCTCGGCTTCGTCCAGGTACGCGGTACTCAGCACCACGGTCATGCCCGCGTCCTGCACCAGGCGGTAGACGATGGACCAGAGCTCCCGGCGCGAGACCGGATCCACCCCCACCGTCGGCTCGTCCAGCAGCAACAGGCGGGGCGGGCGCACCAGGGTGCACGCCAGGCCCAGCTTCTGCTTCATGCCCCCGGACAGGCGGCCCGCCAGCCGGGCGGTGAACGGACCCAGGCCGGTCATCCCCATGAGCTCGTCGTAGCGCGCTTTGCGGGCGCCCTTGGGGACGCCCTGCAGATCGGCATACAGGTCCAGGTTTTCCTGCACGGTGAGGTCTTCGTACAGCCCGAAGCGCTGGGGCATGTATCCGAGGCGCGCCTGCACCGCCAGCGCGTCCCGGGTGGCGTCCAGGCCCAGAGCCGTGATCCGGCCTTCGTCCGGCAGCAGCAGCCCGGCCGCCAGGCGCATCAGCGTGGTCTTGCCGGCCGCGTCCGGACCGATGAGTCCGGTGACCTGGCCGTGGCGGGCGGCCAGAGTGACTCCCCGCAGGGCCTGGATGGTGCGTTTGCCGGCCAGGAAGGTCTTGCTGACCCCCTCGAAGCGCAGCGCGATGTCGTCGTCGGCGCCGGGCGCGCCGCCGGGCGGTTGCGGCTGAAGCGCGGACGCGGCCATCAGTCGCCGTTGCAGGGCTTGGGCGCGGCACCCGTGGCGGCGGCGCCCGCCGCCGGCAGCTTCACGGTCACCGTGGCCGGCATGCCCAGGCGCAGCTGGTCGCGGGGATTGCACACGAACACGCGCACCTGATACACGAGATGGGTGCGCACTTCGGTGGTCTCCACGGATTTGGGGGTGAACTCGGCGGTGGGGGAGATGTAGCCGATCCAGCCCCGGTATCGGGTGCCCGGGAAACTGTCAGTGGTGACCTCGGCCGCCATGCCCGGGTGAATCTTGCCCAGGTCCGGCTCGGATACATAGGTCCTGACCCACATGGGATTGGTCAACGCCAGGGTATACACGGGCCGCTGGGGCGAGGCCATGTCGCCCGGCTCCAGGATGCGGTCGCGGATGATACCCGCTGAGGGCGCGTACAGCCGGGCGTCGTGCAGGGCCCGGCGGGCCAGGGCCAGCTGCGCCTGGTCCGCCTTCAGGGTGGCCTTGGCCGCCACGATATCTTCCTTGCGGGGACCGGCCACGGCCAGGGCGAGGGCCTGGCGGGCGGCGTCTTCGCGGGCGCTGGCGGCATCCGCGTTGGCGCGGGCGTCGTCGGCCTGCTGCCTGGAGGCGAGGTTCTGTTTGTGCAGCCGTTCGAGGCGCCGGGCGTTGCGCTCGGCGTTGTCGGTTTCCACCCGGGCCGCCTGCAGGTCCGCCCGTGCCTTGCGGATATCCTCGGGGCGCGTACCGGCTTCCAGGCGTTGGACGACAGCCTGCTGGGCGGCGGCCTGGGCCTGGGCCCGTTCCACCCCATAGGTCAGCCGATCAGTATCCAGGGTCCCGAGCAACTGCCCCTTCTTGACATGGTCGCCTTCCAGGGCGTCCAGGGACGCGATGCGCTCGCTGTCATTGAAGGCCAGATCCACCTGACGCAGATCCACGTTGCCATACAGCGTCAGGTGAGTGGCCGGCGCCTCGTTGTTGTGACTGCGCCATTGCCAGATCCCGAAGCCGATGGCGATGATCGCCACCAACAGCACCACACCGCGTGCGATCTTTTTCTTGTTCGCCATTCACGCTCCTGCTGTCGCTGCGCCCGGGGTCTGCTATCCAATTGCGGGCGGGGCTCGTTGGCCCTTCGAGACTGATGTTCCTCATTATACCCAGGGGGGCGCCCCGTGCGTTGCACGCGGCGTGGCCCCGCCGTCCGGGTGCGCCGGAGGGCGTCAGCGACGTACCCCGCCGGGTGCTGCGTAGCTGTCCAGCACCTGCAGGTAGTTGGCGCGCTCGAACGCGGCCGGGTCGGGTGCATGCCGATGACTGATGCTGCCTTTCATCTGCCGGACCGAATCGTATTCATGCAGCTCCAACCATTGGGTGATGCCGTCGAGGATGGTGGTCAGGCGGGCGGCACCGTGGGTCAGCAGGGCGCTGCACAGGTGGACGACGTCGGCGCCCGCCAGCAACAGTTTGATGGCGTCCTCATCGGTATGCACGCCGCCTGTGGCGGCCAGTGACACGCCGACCCGGCCGTGCAGAATGGCGATCCAACGCATGCGCAGCAGCACCTCATGGGAGTTGGAAAGCTGAAGACGCGGCACGACCTGCAGAGTCTCCAGGTCGATGTCGGGCTGATAGAAACGATTGAACAGGGCCACGCCGTTGGCGCCTGCCCCGTGGAGGCGCTTTACCAGGTGGCCCACAGCGCTGAACTGGGACGAGAGCTTTACGGTGATGGGTATGTCCACGGCACTGCGAAGTTGGCGCAGCAGGTCCACGTAGCGGTCCTCTACCGCGGCGCCGGTCTCATCCGGGTCGGCTGCGACGTAGTACACATTCAGCTCCAGGGCGTCGGCCCCGGCCCCGGCCAGCTCACGGCCCTGCTCTACCCAGCCGTCGGTGGAGACGCCGTTCAGGCTGGCGATGACCGGGATGTCTAGGGCGTTCTTGAGGGCGGTGAGCTGCCCCAGGTAGGCGTCCAGTCCGCTCTGGTAGCGGTCCGGCAGCGGCAGGAAGCTGTCCGCCTCCGCGTGGCCGATGTCCTGATGGTGCAGGAAACGTTCGATCTGGTGCTGCTCCTGCAGCAGCTCCTCCTCGAACAGCGAGTACATCACCAGGGCGGAGGCGCCGGCGTCCTCCAGGCGGCGGGCCGAGTCCAGGTCCCGGCTCAGCGGCGACGCGGAGGGTACCAGCGGATTGGCAAGCTTCAGCCCCAGATACTCGGTCCCCAGGTCCATGTCTCAGTCCTCGGAAGCCGGCGGCGCGCCGGCTGTGTTGTCATCGTTTTCCCAGGCCAGCTGGGCGAGCTGCTCGTAGCGGTGGAAGCGCTCGCGCACCTCCGCCTGGGATTGTTCCAAAAAGTGTTCGGCCGCGTCGGGATGGGAGCGCCAGAGCATGTTGAAGCGGGTCTCGTTGCGGATGAACTCCCGGTAGGGCACGGCCGGCGCCTTGGAATCCAGATGCAGTGGATTCTTGCCCTGCTGCGCCCGTCTCGGGTCGTATCGGAACAGCGGCCAGTGGCCACTCTGCACCGCCAGCTGCTGCTGGACATGGTTGTGGGCCAGCTCGTAGCCGTGGGCGATGCAGGGGGCATAGGCGATGATCAGGGACGGGCCGTCGTAGCTCTCGGCGTCCAGGAAAGTGCGCAGGGTCTGCACGTCCTTGGCGCCGTAGGCCACATGGGCCACGTACACGTTCTCGTAGGTCATGGCGATGCGGGCCAGGTCCTTCTTGGCGGTGGGCTTGCCGCCGGCGGAGAACTTCGCCACTGCACCCCGGGGCGTGGCCTTGGAGGTCTGGCCGCCGGTGTTGGAGTAGACCTCCGTGTCCAGCACCAGCACGTTGACGTTGCGCCCGGAGGCGAGCACATGGTCCAGCCCGCCGAAACCGATGTCGTAGGCCCAGCCGTCGCCGCCCACGATCCACACGCTCTTGCGGCACAGGTTTTCCGCCAGGGCGGTGAGCGCCCGAGCCTCGGGGGTGTCCATTGCGGCCAGCTTGGCGCGCAGCGCGTCGACACGCAGGCGCTGCTCGTGGATGCCCGCTTCGCCGCCTTCGTCGGCGCCGAGGATGGCGTCGGCAAGCTCGGTGCCCACGGCATCGCGCAATCGGGTCAGCAGCTCCCGGGCGTACTCGGCCTGCTTGTCCACGGCGATGCGCATGCCGAACCCGAACTCGGCATTGTCCTCGAACAGGGAGTTGGACCAGGCCGGCCCCCGGCCCTCGGCGTTGGCAGTCCAGGGCGTGGTGGGCAGGTTGCCGCCGTAGATCGACGAGCAGCCGGTGGCGTTGGCCACCAGCATGCGGTCGCCGAACAGCTGGCTGGCCAGCTTGATGTAGGGCGTCTCCCCGCAGCCTTCGCAGGCGCCGGAGAATTCGAACAGCGGTTGCAGCAGCATCGAGCCCTTGAGGGTGGTTTCCTTGGCCTGGCGGCGGTCGTATTCCGGCAGTCCCAGGAAGAACGCCCAGTTGTTCCGCTCCTGATCCCTAAGGGGCGGCTGGGGCGCCATGTTCAGGGCCTTGTGGCTGACGTTGGACTTGTCCCGGATGGGGCAGATGTCCACGCACAGGCTGCAGCCGGTGCAGTCCTCCGGCGCCACCTGGTAGCTCATGTGCATGCCCTGGGGGTAGTCCTTGCCCAGGGCCGGTACATGCTTGAAGGTGGGCGGCGCGTCGGCGGCCAGCTCGGCAGGGAACAGCTTGCTGCGGATGACGCCGTGGGGGCACACGAAGGCGCACTTGCCGCATTGGGTGCACAGGTGTTCGTCCCATACCGGGATTTCCAGCGCCAGGTTGCGCTTCTCGAAGGCGGCGGTGCCCAGGGGGAAGCTGCCGTCGGCGGGCATCAGGCTCACCGGGATGGCATCGCCCCGCCCGGCGATCAACTCGCCGGTGAAGCGGCGTACGAACGCCGGCGCGTCGGCGGGCACCGGCGGGCGTTTTTCGATGTGGCTGGTGGCGGCGTCGGGAATCTGCACCCGGTGCAGATTGGCCAGGGTCTGGTCGATGGCCCGGAAGTTGAACTCCACGATGCGCTTGCCCTTGCGCCCGTAGGTCTTCTCCACCGCCTGCTTGATGGCGGCGATGGCCTCGTCTCTGGGCAGGATGCCGGAGATGGCGAAAAAGCAGGTCTGCATGATGGTGTTGATACGCTTGCCCATGCCGCTGTCCTGGGCGACCCGGTAGGCGTCGATGGTGTAGAACTCGATGCCCTTGTCCAGGATCTGCTCCTGCATATGGCGGGGCAGGGTGGACCAGACCTGCTCGGGGGGCGCGGGTGAGTTGAGCAGGAACACCGCGCCGGGCGCGGCCTTGTCCAGCATGTCGTAGCGTTCCAGGAACACCGTCTGGTGGCAGGCCACGAAGCGGGCATCGCCGTCGCCGATCAGGTAGCTGGAACGGATCGGGCGCGGACCGAAGCGCAGGTGGGAGACGGTCACGGCGCCGGACTTCTTGGAGTCGTAGACGAAGTAGCCCTGGGCGTGCAGGTCGGTGCCTTCGCCGATGATCTTGATGGAATTCTTGTTGGCACTGACGGTGCCGTCCGAACCCAGGCCGTAGAACACGGCCTGGAACAGGCCTTCGTGGGCGTCGGTGCGGAACGCCGGGTCCCAGTCCAGGCTGGTATGGGAGACATCGTCCACGATGCCCACCGTGAAGTCGTTGCGGGGCGCATCGGCTGCCAGCATGTCGAACACGCCCTTGATCATGGCCGGGTTGAACTCCTTGGAGGACAGCCCGTAGCGCCCGCCTACCACCCGGGGCATGCGCGGAAAACGACTTTCACCGCCGGCGGCATCCTGGGCGACGGCGGTCAGCACGTTCTTGTACAGCGGCTCGCCGTCGCTGCCCGGCTCCTTGGTACGGTCCAGCACCGCGATGCGCTCGACGGTCGCCGGCAGAGCGGCCAGCAGGGCGCGGGGGTCGAAGGGCCGGTACAGGCGTACCTTCAGCACGCCGACCCGTTCGCCGTGGGCGTTGAGATGTTCGACGGTCTCGTGGGCGGCCTCCGCACCGGAGCCCATCAGTACCACCACCCGGTCGGCGTCCTCGGCGCCCACGTAGTCGAACAGCCGGTAAGCGCGACCCGTCAGGGCGGCAAAGCGGTCCATGGTCGCCTGGACCAGGGCCGGAAAAGCGGTGTAGTACGGATTGACCCGTTCCCGCCCCTGGAAGTACACGTCCGGATTCTGGGAGCTGCCCCGCAACTGGGGATGTTCCGGCGACAGGGCCCGTGCGCGGTATTCGTGTACGCGCTGGTCATCGACCAGGGCACGCACGGTGTCGTCGTCCACCGGGACGATCTTGGCCACTTCATGGGAGGTGCGGAAGCCGTCGAAGAAGTGCACCACCGGAATGCGCCCCTCCAGGGTGGCGGCATGGGCGATGAGGGCGAGATCGGTGGCCTCCTGCACCGAGCCGGAGGCCAGCAGGGCGAAGCCCGTGCCGCGGGTGGCCATCACGTCGCTGTGGTCGCCGAAGATGGACAGGGCCTGTACCGCCAGGGACCGGGCGGCGACGTGGAATACGCAGGGATTGAGCTCGCCGGCGATCTTGTACATGTTGGGGATCATCAGCAGCAGGCCCTGGGACGCCGTGAAGGTGGTGGTGAGGGCGCCGGCCTGCAAGGCGCCGTGGATGGCGCCGGCGGCCCCGCCCTCGCTCTGCATCTCCACGATATGGGGCACCGTGCCCCACAGGTTGGCCTGTCCCGCGGCCGACCAGGCATCCGCCCATTCCCCCATGGGCGAGGCCGGCGTGATGGGATAGATCGCGCAGACTTCGCTGACCCGGTGCGCGATGCGCGCGGCGGCTTCGTTGCCGTCTATGGTGACCGTAGCGGGCTTGCCCATGATGACCTCTTGGAGTCGTACCTTCGCCCCTGCCGATGTGCCCCGCAATCCGCCCCGATGGACGGATCGAGGATGCAATCGCCAGGGCACCGATGCTGATACCTTAACGAGCCCCCTCGGTGCTGTTGTTGACCCATATCAAATGTAGTCCCGGTTCTCGAACGCAGGGCACGCTATCCTTGCGCTGTGTCCCGGCCTTCCATGGGGTATGCGGATGTGGTCGATTCAGGGAATGGCCTTCGTTCCGGGGCGGGCCGGCGGCGTGGTCAGGCGTGGTCTCGTCGCGGCCGACGCAAATGCCGTCCTGGTACTGACCCACCATGAACTGTCGGGTCTGACGGGGCGTCCGGCGGGGCTGATAGTGGTGGACGGCGCTCCATTTTCCCACCGCATGTTGGGCTTGTTCCGGCGTTCCATTCCCACCGTACTGCTCACGCGCCAGCAGGCAACCGGCCTGGCCCCCGGAGCATCCGTTGAGTTGGACGGTGCGTTGGGGATGGTGGCAGAACCCGGCGGTCTGCCGCCGCCGCTTGCCGAACCGACGCCGGCGGGCCGGTCCGGCGCTGCAACGGCGGACGCTGAGACGGTGTACCTGCACGCCAGTGTGTCCGACGCGCGCGGTGCGCGGCTCGCTCTGGAACGGGGCGCCGGTGCTATCGGTCTGGTGCGTTCGGAACTGCTGGATGTGGGCGGCGATGCCCCACCCGATGCCGCAGCCTATGAAGCCAGCCTCGCGGCTCTATGTCAGACGGCGGCAGGCCTCGCGGTCACCGTGCGGCTGCCCGATTTTACTCTGGACAAGCAGCCGCCCTGGCTGGCCTTTCCGTCCCAGGCCGGCGGGCTTCTGGGTCAGCAGGGTTGCCGTCTTTATGGGCAGCCCCAGGTACGGTCGGTGCTGGTCGCAGTGCTGCAGGCCGTGGGACGGCTTGCGGTGGACCACCGGCTGGCGCTGCTGGTGCCCTATCTGACGTTTCCGGAGGAGTTCCGGCACTGGCGCCTGCGAATCGAGGACATTCTCTCCGTCCCGGTGCCCCTTGCTCCCATGGTCGAGACACCGGCGGCGGCGCTGGAGATGGCCCAGTGGTTGGAATTGGCCGACCGGGTGGCGGTGGGCTGCAACGATCTGATGCAGTGCCTGTTCGCGGTGGACCGGGACAACCCGCAACTCGTCCAATGGATGGAGCCCTATGCGCCGGCTTTATACCGGTTCCTGCGCCTGATGGCCCGCGCAGCCGGGGAAGGGAGGGCACGGATACAGCTATGCGGCCTGTTGCCGCAGCTTCCCGGTGTGCTGCCGGTCCTGATCGGGCTCGGGTACCGCGTCTTTTCCGTGGAACCGTTGATGGTTGCGCATTTGGCCCGCTGCGTTTCGTTGCTCGATGTCGAGGGGGCGCAAAGACTGGCGGAAGGCGTCTGTGCGGCGCCGGACGCGGCCGGCGTGCGGGCCCTGCTGGATCTGGGCGGGCGGGCCTGACATGGCGCGTGGAAAGCGCGTTGTATCCCGCTAGCCGGTATCCTCGAGATCCATTTTGAGCGCCAGCAGGTCCATCAGGTCCTTGAGGGCGATGATGCCCACCAGCCGATCCCGCTCCACCACCAGCAGGCGGCTGTTGCGGTTGCGATTCATCTTGGTCAGCGCTTCCACCGCGTCGGCGTCGGGCGGGACTGTGTTGTCGGCGCTGGCGGGCTGATAGATTTCCTTGACGGCGTGCAGTGCCCATTCGGCGCGGGGCACTTCGCGGGCCTGTTCCGGCGTCACCCAGCCGAGCAGGCGGGAGTCCTCCATGACCGGGAACATCTTGAAGTGATGCAGGTAGACGTAGTTCTCGATGAAGTCATGGATGGATATGGACGCGGGTACCGTGATGGGATCGCGTTTCATGAACCGGCTGACGGGCTCGCCTTTGAGCGTTTCGCGCATCAGCATCTGGCGGTAGGACATGTGGGCCGCCCCCCGCAGGAACATACCGATCAGGAACCACCACATACCGCCCACGAAGTTGCCCTGGAGCACCGACAGCACCCCCAGCACGATCATCACGATTCCGAAACCGGCGCCGATGCGGGCGGACAGTCGGGTGGCCCAGCGCAGGTTCGATTTCCAACCCCACAGCGCCGCCCGCAGCATGCGCCCGCCGTCGAGGGGAAAGGCGGGCACCAGGTTGAATATTGCCAGTACGGCGTTGAGGTACGCCAGGTACATCAGCACGCCGTTTATGGGTTCCGGCCAATGGGCAGCCGTGGCGAACTGGTACAGCCCATACAGCGCCACCGCCAGTACCACGCTCGCCAATGGGCCGGCCGCTGCCATGAGGAACTCGGTACGCGCGTTGGCGGGTTCGTCGTCCATTTCCGCCACTCCGCCGAAAATGAACAGGGTGATGCCCTTCATGGGCAGCCCGTGCCGGCGCGCCACCACCGAGTGTGACAATTCGTGAAACACGATGGACAGCAACAAGCCTATCGTGCCCGCCACGCCCATGGCCCAATAGGTGCGCCGGGCCAGATCGGTGTAGAAGTGGGGGAATACACCGGTGGCCAGCGACCAGGTGATGAGCACCGCGAGGATCAACCAGGTCAGATCCAACCTGACTTCGAAACCCAGGATACGAAACAGCGGATAGGATTTGCCAAACATGTCGTCGGAAACGCCTAGCGGTTGTTGGAATGGCTCTATGCGGCGCGGGTCGCCCCTATCTGTTCAAAGAATAGCACTCCCGCCGTAGCGAAACGCTCACCCGGACAGAACGGCGCATGAACTATACTTTCCTGCACTGGCTCGCAGAGCATCCGCCGATACCGGCGACAGGTCAAGGACATAGCAAATCGGTCGTCGCTGCCGGTATGGTGCTGATACCATTTCGATCTCTCGAATACCGAAGACTCTCTGCCTCCGGGCATTACCGGCGCGGGCGTCTGCCTGCGTCGTCCCCTGGACAATCGATTGCGGTCAGCACGTCGGTGCGACGGGGACAAGCAGGGGGGCGGTCGCGCGCCGGCCATAAGGATACTGATGACTGACAACGTTTCGGAGTATCAGCGCTTCACGCGTCGCATGCTCATCGCGGTCAGCGTGGTGGCGGCCATCTTTGGCTTGTTCGTCTTGTTGTGGCATCTGGCGGAAGTGTTGCTTGCGGTGTTCGCTGCGGTGTTGTTCGCCGTGTGGCTCGATGGCCTGGCACTGCTGGTTTCACAGCGCACCCGGATTGGTCGTGGCTGGGCGTTGCTGATGGTTATCTTGGTGCTGCTGGTGGGGATCGGGTCCTTCGGCATGCTGGCCGGCACGCAGGTCAGTGACCAGTTGTCGCAATTGGGACAGCGGGTTCCGATTGCGCTGGACCAGCTCAGGTCGCTGGTGGACGCCAATTCCTGGGGCCATGACCTGCTGGCCCGCATACCGGCGCCCAGGGACTGGGTGCCCTCCGACAAAGACATACTGGGTCAGCTTTCCGGCGTGTTCTCCACCGCCATAGGCACCTTGGTCAACGCCGTCATCGTGGTGCTCATCGGGTTCTATCTGGCCATCAAACCGAAGCAATACGTGGACAACGTCGTCCGTCTGTTGCCCACCGGCAAGCGGCCCCGCGGTCGCCAGGTGCTTCACTATCTGGGCCATGCTCTGCGCTGGTGGCTGGTGGGTCGTATGGCCGCCATGGCAGTAGTCGGTGTGCTCACGGGAGTGGCCCTGTGGCTTGCCGGTACCCCGTTGGTGCTGGCGCTGGCTCTGATTGCCGCGCTGCTGTCGTTCGTGCCGTTCGTCGGACCGGTCATGGCGGCGGTGCCGGCAGTGCTCATCGCCTTCCTGCAGAGTCCTTTTCATGCGCTCTATGTGCTCGGCATCTATACGGTCGTGCAATTCGCCGAAGGCAATTTCATTACGCCGATGATCCAGGAGCGGGCGGTGTCCCTGCCGCCCGCCGCCTTGTTGACTGCGCAGCTGCTGATGGGGGTCCTGTTCGGGGTATTCGGCATCGTGCTTGCGACGCCCCTGGCGGTGGCGATCATCGTGCTCGTTCAGATGCTATACGTAGAGGACGTGCTGGGCGACCATGTGGAAGTGTTGGGGGAGCGCCACCGCGCACTTTAGCAGGGCTCTGGAACCTCTCTCAAAATCGTGGGTCGCCCATCGAGTCAAGGCGCGGGCTACGCGAGGGGTGTGGTTTTCACGGGTCGATGAGTACCGCCGCGCGATCCGGAACGCAGGATCGGCGGGCGAGACGCATTTTCAGACGGGTTCCAACAAGGACGGAGTGGGGTCATGGATTACATCCTGGAACATCTTGCCATCGGGGATGCGGTGGAAGGCGCTGCGCCCCCGGCCGGTATTACCGCGGTGCTATGCGTGGCCGAAGAGCTCGATCTGCCGGCCGGGTTTTCGCCGGCGCGCAAGGTGCCGATTACCGACATGCAGCCTATTCCCCCGCACCAGCTTGCGGAAGGGATCAACTGGATCGGGCGTTATATCGACGAACAGACCATCCTGGTGTACTGCAACAGCGGGGTGGGGCGTGCCTCGTCGGTGGTGGTGGCGTTCCTGTGCCTGAGGCGTGGCATGGGGTTCGGCGAAGCGGTGCAGTGGGTCGCCGAACGCCGGCCCTACATGTCCACCCTGCCGGCGCTTATCACCAGCATCGCGCAGGTCGCGGAAGGTCCCGATGGCGGGACCTGATGCCGCTGGATTGAACCGGCGGCATCAGTCCGGTTTCCTGGGACTCCGGCGCTCAGCTCTGGGGGCGGCTCTCGCCGCAGGTGTTGATACCCACCAGACGGTTCAGGGGGCAGAAGCGTACCAGGGCCGTAATGAGCAGGATGGCGCCGACCACGAAGGCCGCGGTCTGCCAGGCGCCGCTCATGGGTATCAGGAAGCCGATCACCAGCAGGGCGATACCGACAAGTATTCGCACGATGCGGTCTGCGCCGCCCACATTGCAGTTCATGACGGCGGCCTGTCCAGCAGCGGCATGTCGCCCCGACGAACCATGTGTACGATCAGGTCTCCGCGTCCGGGATGGCGCGCGTTGACGTCCTCCAGGCACTGAGGCGGCTGGTGGGCCGCAGCCGACAGCAGCACTTCCAGTTCGCCCAGATCCACTTTGGGTTCGGTCAGATCCGCGGCCCGGGGGTTCTCCAGATAGCCCACGTTCCAGAACATGCGCGGATGCCACATGTGGCGCTGCACGTCCGGGTTTCCCATGAGTTCCACACAACGCTGATTCACGCTTTCGTTGTCCATCGGAATGCTCGCCTCCCGTCGTTGTGCAGCCGCCGTGACGGCCGGGGTAAAGAAGCCACGATTTATACAGGAACCTAGTTCAACACGGTGAATTTTCAACATCCCGTAAGGGGGGTAATCGCCCGCAGGAGTCGGGATCAGTAGATGAGATCGTCGGATTCGTTGGCCAGGGCCTCCTGCATCAACTCCAGTACTACATTGAGGGGGCCGGTTTCGTTGTCCAGAAAACAGAACACGTGGGCGACCACGCACACGGTGGTGCGGGGGCCGCGCACCACCCATGCCTTGACGGGTCCCAACGGATGACTCGGCCGGGACACCGTGTCCAGCATGTCGGCCTGCATGTGTATGGCCATGGTGGTGGCTCGGCACATGACCGACACCTGCCGGGCCTGTTCCTCGTCCAACTCACCGGCATAGGTGTACTGGTCGCCATGGTAGGAATATTCCCCCGCCGCGAGCACGCCCGGAATGGCGCACAATTTCGATACCAGACTCACTGGCAGGTCCTCCGGTGAAAGGAAGAGCGTGTCTCAAAACATAGGCAAGCGTTCCCTGAATTTCCACGTCGTCCAGCCGGTATGGATGTGCCTACGGGGGATTCGCCCACGGCCTGGATATGGTTTTTCGGCGCTCCATGGCGCGTCGCACCGGCTCCTGCTTTACTGACAGCGGGACAGCCGCCCGTCGTTCGCAGGCGGAGCCAATGACAGCCCGAGGAGGCATGCTATGCAGGTGAGGGAACTGATGACGACGGACTTTCAGATCGTCGGACCGGATGCCACGGTGCAGCAGGCGGCGCGGCTGATGCGGGACCTTGATGTGGGCATGATCCCCGTGGGCGACGGGCAACGCCTGGTGGGCACCATTACCGATCGCGATATCGCCGTGCGGGCGGTCGCCGAAGGGCGGGATCCGGCGGTCACCGCGGTCAAGCACATCATGAGCGGCGACATTGTGTACTGCTATGACGACGACGATGTGGACGGCGCCGCCCGCGCCATGGAAGCCCGCCGCATCCGACGGCTGGTGGTCGTCAATCATGACGACCGGCCGGTGGGTATCGTGGCGCTGGCCGACATCGCGATCAACCCGCAAGCACGGAAGGTCGCCGGCGAAGTACTGGAGGAAGTGTCCAAGCCGGAACTTCACCAGTGATGACACGAGGGCGCGCTGTGTCGGGCGTCATGATCGGTGCGGTTTGAAGCGACGGCAAAGCGGGGTGTAGACTGCCCCGAAACCCGCGCCTCGCAAGGAGCCAGCATGAACGACTCATCGCTGTCCCATCATCCGGGACACTTATCGCCTTTGCTCAAACAATCCAGCGCCATCACAGTGGAACGAGGCGAAGGCGTGTACCTGTACGGGCGCGACGGAGAACGCTATCTGGACTTCACCGCCGGAATCGGCGTCACCAGTACCGGGCACTGCCATCCGAAAGTGGTGGAGGCGGTCAGGGAGCAGGTCGGCAAGCTGATCCACGGTCAGTACGCCATTGTGCGGCATGGACCGTTGGACGCGCTCACCGAACGTCTGGGCGAGCGTCTGCCCGGCGCCATCGATTCGCTGTTCTACGCCAATGCCGGCACCGAGGCGGTGGAGGCGGCCCTGCGGCTGGCGCGCCAGGCCACGGCCCGCCCCAATATGATCGTATTTCACGGCGGCTTTCACGGGCGCACCATGGGCTCGCTGTCCATGACCACCTCCAGCGTGGGATTGCGGGCGGGGTTGCAACCCATGATGGGGGGGGTTGTGGTGGCGCCTTTTCCTCACGCCTACCGCTACGGCTGGGACGAGCAGACCACCACCGAGTTCTGTCTGCGGGAACTCGATCATATCTTCGCCACCTTGAGCAGCCCCGAGGAGACGGCTGCCATGCTGGTGGAGCCCGTGCAGGGCGAGTCCGGCTACATTCCTGCCAGCACCGCTTTCATGCAGGGCCTGCGCGAGCGCTGCGACCGCTACGGCATGCTGCTGATCGTGGATGAGGTGCAGGCCGGCTATGGACGTTCCGGGAAGTTCTGGAGCCACCAGCATTTCGATGTGCAGCCGGATATGCTAATTACCGCCAAAGGTCTGGCCAGCGGTTTTCCGCTGTCGGCGTTCGCCGCGCCGGCGGATCTCATGGCCAAGGGCTGGGCCGGCTCCCAGGGCGGCACCTACGGCGGCAATGCGGTGGCCTGTGCCGCGGCCCTGGCGACGCTGGATGTGATCGACGCCGAAGGCCTGGTGGAGAATGCCGCCGAACAAGGCGCCCATCTCAGAGCACGCCTGGAAGCGCTCCAAGCCCGCTTTCCGGAAATCGGCGATGTGCGCGGCATGGGCTTGATGCAGGGTACCGAGATGGTGGACGGTGACGGCCGCCCCGACGGGGAGCGTGCCCAGCGCCTGCTCAAGGCCTGTGAAGCCCGTGGCCTGCTGCTGATCCGCTGCGGTCCCTATGGGCACCCGGTGGTGCGCTGGTTGCCGCCGCTGATCGTGCAGCGCGATCAGGTGGACCAGGCGATGGATATTTTCGAGGAGGCCCTGCAGGCCACCGCCGCATAACGGTTTTGGCCGGCCATAGGGAACCTCTGCACAGCTCGATCAAGTGGATGATCACCCGGCGCAAAGGAGCGAGGAAGCGCAGTTTACAAACGGTCTGTCGCTTCGCGACCCCGCATTCTGAGGGGCTTCGCAACGCCTTGAGCGCCGCTTCAGCGGCCTGTGCAGAGGTTCCCTAGGGTGCCTGCAGGCTCACGAAGCGAAGCTCGGTCATCTCCCGTACCGTGTAGGCCGGTCCCTCGCGGGTGTTGCCGGCGTCGCGCACGCCTCCGTAGGGCTGCTGATCGGCCCGGAAGGTAGGCGTTTCGTTGATCAGCACACCGCCGTAATCCAGACGGCGGGCGGCATCCAGAGCCTTTTCCAGATCCCGGGTGAACACGCCGGCATGCAGCCCGAAGGCGCTGTCGTTGGCGCGGGCGATGGCTTCGTCGAAGTCGTGGTAGGCGAACACCGCCACCACCGGACCGAAGGCTTCGTGGGTGGCCAGCTTGCAGGTCTCGGGCACGTTGTCCACCACCGTGGGCACGAAGACCCCATCGCGCACTTCGTTGCCCGTGATCACCCGCCCGCCGGCATCCACCGCCTGCTGTATCCATTCCGCCAGACGTTGGTTTTCCCGGGGATGGATCAATGGCCCCACCTGGGTGGCGGGGTGTTCGGGATTGCCGGTGACCAGAGATTCGGCGGCCGTCTTCAGCAACTCCAGCATCTGGCTGTGGACGTCCTGGTGGACCAGCAGCCGCTGCACGGAGATGCAGCTCTGACCGGCGTTTGCGAAGCCGGCGGCCTTGAGCTTTTCCGCCACTTTGACCAGATCCGCGTCCGGCTCCACGATCAGCGGGGAATTGGATCCCAGCTCAAGGGACACCCGCTTCCTGGGGGCCGCGGCCGCGATCTGCCAGCCCACCGGCGCGCTGCCCGTGAAGGTGATCATCTTGGGCACCGGGTGGGCCACCAGGGGTTCGCCCGCCTCCTTCCCGCTGTCGGTGACCACCGATATCCAGTCCGCCGGCAGCCCGGCTTCCACCAGCAGTTCCACCAGCGCGATACCCGACAGAGGCGTCTGGGGCGCGGGCTTGAGTACCACCGGGCAGCCGGCGGCGACGGCCGGCGCCAGCTTGTGGGCTACCAGATTGAGGGGGAAATTGAAGGGCGTGATGGCGCCCACCACGCCGATGGGGACCCGTAGCGTAAAGCCCAGCTTGCCGGCCGCGGCGGCGGATGCCTCCAGGGGGATCATCTCCCCGCACAATTTGCGGGCCTCGACGGCGGAAAAGATCAATGTGTCAACACAGCGCGCCACCTCGCCCCGCGCCGTGGTGATGGGTTTGCCCGCTTCACGGCAGATGGTCTCGGCGAAGTTCTCGGCACGCTCGCCCAGCAGGGCGGCGGCCCGTTCCAGCACCCGGGCGCGCTGGTGCTGGGGAAAGTCATTGCGGGCCAGGGCGGCCGCCGCTGCCCGGCAGGCGTCGTTGACATGGGCGGCGCCGCAGGCGGGGACTTCGGCTACCACATCCTGGGTGTAGGGATTGCGCACTTCCACGCTGTCGGCGGTGGTCACTGCCTCGCCGGCGATGGGGACGGGAATCTGTGCCATGGAACCTCCGTGAATACGCTCAGTCAGCGTCGAGTCTCGTTGAAACTGTATGGATAACCCTGTCGCCGCGGCCTGGTCGCCCGGCCCTTGGCATGCTCAGTGCAGGTCCAATATTCGAAGAGCCACGGAACCCACGGAAGGTAAGATCGGTCTGGGTGTGCCGCGATGTTGATCGGTCTTTCGGATCGAGGGTATTCCACACATGCGGCCGAACATTTCCTTTCCGTGGATTCCGTGGCGCATTTTCATTTGTACCGGTTGCCGGCGCGTCAACTAGCAGCTGATTGGTCGTGCGTTGCCGAGCCCGGCTTGCGATGCCTCCGGGTTCGACCGTGTCCACTACAGGGTCGGGCGCCGATCGGTCAGTGGACGCGCGGTCTGATAGGCGTACGCGGCCCGCAACACCAGATCGTCCTTGTGCCGGGCCCCGACGATCTGCAGCCCGATGGGCAGTCCCGCTTCGGTGAAGCCGCACGGTACCGATATGGCCGGCTGCCCGGTCATGTTGAAAGGGTAGGTGAACGGGGTCCAACTGGGCCAGCGCGGGTCGGGCGAATTCTCTGGCACTTCCAGTCCGGCGGTGAACGCCGGCAACGGCAGCGTCGGGGTGAGCAGCAGGTAGTAGTCTTCGTGAAACAGGCTGGTGCGTTCGATCAGGTCGCTGCGCAGGTTGCTGGCTTCCAGGTAGTCCAGCATGGACAGGCGCGCGGCCTGCCCGGACACTTCCACCAATGCCGGGTCCATGCGGGCCCGCTGCTCGGCGGACAGATCCCGCAGGGCGTTGGCCGCGCCACCGAAGAACAGGCGGTCGAAGGCTTCCCGGGGATCGTCGAAGCCGGGATCGACTTCCTCCACATGGGCACCCAGTTCCTCGAAGGTGCGGGCCGCGTCGGCAACCGCGCGGGCCACTTCCGGGTCCACGTCGACGTATCCCAGCGTCGGGCTGAAGGCCACATGGAGCCCGGAAACGCCGCCCACCAGCGCGTCCAGGTAGTCCAGGTTGCTGGGCGGCAGCGTGGCGTCACGCGGGTCCCTTTCGGTGAGCACGTTCATCAGCAGGGCGGCGTCCTCCACCGTCCAGGTCATCGGGCCCGGATGGGCGAGGGGAGCGAAGGGGCTGGGCGGCCACATGGGTACCCTGCCGTGGGTGGGTTTGTGTCCCACCACGCCGCAGAAGCCGGCGGGAATCCTGATCGATCCGCCTGCGTCGGTGCCCAATGCCACGGGCCCCATGCCGAGGGCCACGGCGGCGGCACTGCCCCCGCTGGAGCCGCCTGCTGTCTTGGCCGGGTTCCAGGGATTGCGGGTAATGCCGGTCAGCGGGCTGTCGGTGACGCCCTTCCATCCGAATTCGGGCGTGGTCGTCTTTCCCAGCGGAACGAATCCCTGGCGACGCAGAGCGGCCGTGGCGGGGGCGTCGATGTCCCAGCGGTACTCGGGGTCCGCGGTGTAGGAACCCTTGAGGTTGGTCCAGCCGCGGGTGATGAACACGTCCTTGATGGCCACCGGCAAGCCGTCCACGACGCCCATGGGTGCGTCCTGCAGGTAACGGCGTTCGGACTCGCGGGCCTCATGCAGGGTGGTTTCCTCGTCAATCAGGCAATAAGCGTTGACGGTTTCGTTGCCGGTTCGGATGCGTGCAAGTGCCGCTTCGGCCGCTTCCACGGGCGACAGCTTGCGTTCCCGGAACAGCTGCAGCAGCTCGGTCGCGGTCAGTTCGGCGATGTCGGTTGAAGAAGATTCCATGGGATCACTCCTGGTGCGCCGGGCCATACCCGCGTCGTTTGTCGACCAGATTGTTCAGCGGCAGGCCCTGGCGCCAGCGATGGAAATTGTCGATGAACTGTGCACTCAGGGCATCGCGCCAGCCGATGAAGTCCCCTGCCATGTGTGCGGACACGATCACCTGGGGCAGCTGCCACAACGGATGTTCCGGCGGCAGCGGCTCCGTTTCGAACACGTCCAGGGCAGCGCCGCCCGGCCGGCCGTTGCGCAGCGCCGTCACCAGCGCATCAGTCTGAACGATGGGGCCGCGTCCGATATTGATGAACCGGGCAGTGGCCTTCATGCAGGCGAACTGCTCGGCGCCGAACATGCCGCGGGTGCTGTCGGTCAAGGGTGCGGCGACGATCACATAATCGGCCTCCGACAGCAGGCCGTGCAGTGCTTGCGTTGCATGCACCGTGCCGAAGTCGGGGTCGTCGTCCCGGTGGTGGCGGGCGACGCCGGCCACTTCCAGGCCGGCCGCCTTCAGGAGCCGGGCAATGGCGCGGCCGATGGAGCCGGCTCCCACCACCAGTGCACGGCGGCCCTGGATGCGCTCGGTGTCGCGATGTCGCCAACGGCATTCGCGCTGCAACGCGAACGTACCCATGAAGTCCTTGGCGAAGCTCAGAATCAGTCCGAGGACGTACTCGGCGATGGCATTGTCGAAGATGCCGCGGGCATTGGTGACCGGCACGGTGCTGTCGATCAGGGCGGGAAACAGTATCGCATCGACCCCGGCGCTGGTGGCGTGCACCCACTGCACCTTTTTGGCCTGGGGCCAGGCCTCCTGCAACAAATTGGTGCGGAAGTCGGTCACCAGAAGTACGTCAGCGTCCGTGATCGCGGCTAGCAGCTCCCGACGGTCGCTGGTGTGCACGATGCGGGCGTGTCCGCTGAGCGGTTCCAGGCCGGGCGGTGGGCCGTCCTCCGGCGTCGAGAGGGTAACGACCAGAGGCTTGTCCGTATCGGGTGAGTTCATTCCGTCGTCAAATGGGAAGAAGGCCTGTGGTCGAGCGCAGTGCCGACGCTTTGAGACGGTAACGGGCCGGCCATCTCGCGTCAACCATGGCAGTCGGGGGTGGATAAGCAATCCCTGTCCTGCGGGCACTCTTGACCCTTTCAGGTTGACAGGCCTAGTCTGAGCGTAAGACCGCAGCCAAGGAGCCGTGCCATGCCGGATCACGCCGAGCAGTCGGAGCCGTACCTCACCGAAGATCCGATGTGGAACCCGGCGCTGCGCGCATTGCCCATTCCCGGCATCCGCCGCATGGTGAATATGGCGGCCGAGATGGACGACGTCATCCATCTGTCTCTCGGTCAACCTGATTTCGCTACCCCCCAGCACATCATCGACGAGCATGTACGGGCGCTGCGGGCGGGCCAGACCGGTTACACCATGGATGCCGGACTGCCGGAATTGCTGACGGCGCTGAAGGAATACTACCGGGACCGGTTCGATCGGGAGATCGTGGAAGAGAACATACTGGTCACTACGGGCGCCACCGAAGCGATCTATCTGGCGTTGAGCGCAACGGCGGCGCCGGGGCGGCAGTTCCTGCTTCCGGATCCCTGCTTCCCATTGTTCGCTCCGCTTATCCGTATGAACGGCGGCGAGGTGAAGGCCATTCCCACCCGCGCCGAGCATGGCCACCAGCTCGACCCCCAGCAGGTCATCGACAGCATCGGCATGCGCACGTTCGCGATCGTGCTCAATTCGCCCAGCAATCCCACCGGCACGGTTTATCCCCGGGAGACCGTGGAGGCGATCGTGCAGGAAGCGGCCTATCGGGGCGTGAAGGTGATCAGCGACGAGGTCTACGACCACGTCGTGCTGGACGGGCTGGAATATCCGAGTGTCATCAACTGTACGGCCGACCTGGATCATGTCATGGCCATCAGCAGCTTCTCAAAGACGTTCAGCATGCCGGGGCTGCGCATCGGTTGGGTCGTTTCCAGTCAGGGCGTCATCAAGATGCTGCGCCGCTATCACATCTTTACCACCACCGTTGCCAATACCCCGGCCCAGTGGGCAGGCGTCGCGGCGTTGAAGGGCGACCAGAGCTGTGTCGACGAGATGGTTGCGGAGTACCAGCGTCGGCGTGACCGGGTGGTGCAGCTGGTAGCGGAAACCCCCCACCTCAGCGGCTATATGCCCCAGGGCGCGTTCTACATTTTCCCCTCGTTGCCGGCCAATACCGATGGTACCAACGTGGCGATCCGGCTGCTCAAGGAGACCGGCGTCTGCACGGTGCCGGGCGACACCTTCGGTGACAGTTGCCCCAATTCCCTGCGCATCAGTTACTCCACCTCGATGGACAAAATCGAAGCGGCCTTCGAGCGCATGATTCCCTGGTTCGCCAAGCAGCGCTTCTGACGCGGTGGAGTCCCCCCGTTGTCATTGAAGAGCCACGGAATCCACGGAACCCACGGAAAATTCAAAGGGCCGTCAAAGGCGCCACGGAAAACACGGAAAGCACGGACGAAGTTAAATGTGCTGCTTACAAGCTAGGCGTGTAGAAGGGATTAGCCGAACGGCACTGCCTCGGATTGAGCCCAGTCATGGAGGGCGCAATAAGCGCAGCGCATTGCTCCGCACCGATGGCGTTCTATTGGTGCAATGCCCTTAGGTAATTGCGCCCCACGTCAACGTGGGTTTTGGGGTTTCGCGTCCCGTGTGTCGCACAGAGCATCGCAGACCGAAGCGGATAAAAGCGCGCCCGGTGTTCGAGCCCGAGATGACCCAAGCCCGACAGGGCGCCGGGTCAGCCGGCGAGTTGGGCGCGCGCCGCTTCGGGCGGGGTAGGTTGGGCTGACGCAGGAAGCCCAACAGTGCGAGCGCAGGAAGGCGAACGAAGTCGCTTCCGGTGGCGGTTGTGTGTTGGGCTTCGCGGGGCTCAGCCCAACCTACCAATGCCCCGCAAAGAAAAAGAACCTCGCGGCGCGGGCGCGAGAGCCCGCATTCAATCAAGAGCACGGAATCCAGGGAAACTTCAAAACAAATACAAGCGCCACGGAAAGCACGGAAAGCACGGACGAGGGGAAGGCGAAAGACAAGGGCGCAATAAGCGAAGCGCATTGCGCCGGACAGTCCAAAGGCCGTTGGAGCCACGGAACCCACGGAATCCACGGAAGGCGTAAGTCAGAGGCGCCACGGGAAGTACGGACGACGGCAAGACGAAGAACGGAGAGCGCAATGAGCGTAGCCGGACGCTGGGCGCCCTTTGAGTCCCTTGTCCGTGGATACCGAGGTGCTGGGGTCTTCGGGTGCTTTGGTGCAATGCACCGCGCTTATTGCACCTTGTCCACACATTGCGCATCACGAACATTCATTTGTCCGTGCTTTCCGTGTTTTCCGTGGCGCCTTTGACGGCCCTTTGAATTTTCCGTGGGTTCCGTGGATTCCGTGGCTCCAACGCCCTTCGGGTGTTTCTTTATTCGGAAGACGGTGGCCGGTCTAGCCGCTGGCCCGCAGGATGGTGGCGGTTTCGGTGAACTGCAGACCCGCCTCTCCGATGAGCTCTTCCTCGTCCAGTTCCGATTCCGGCAGGCCCAGTGCATCCCAGGCTTCCGGTATCACGGTGGTGTTCTCGGAAGGCTCTTCGCAGAACGCGCCGATTTCGGAACGGTTGGCGAGGGCCTCGGCGATATGCACGATGGCGGCCTCCAGCTTTCCATCCTGGGCCTGTGCGGGGGAGTGGTGAAAGCGGACCGCCTCCTGCAACGGCACCGGCAGCTTCCACAATTCCATCATCAAACCGCCCAGGTCCGCATGGCTGAAGCCCAGTGCGCCGAGCTCGGCTTCGTACAAGGCCTGCTCGTCGCCGTCGGCCGCCAGCAGCAAATCCCGGGCCTTCTCCGGCACCCTTTGGTAGAGCAACAGACTGCCGATATCGTGCAGTAGGCCGGCGATGAAAAGGCGCTCGGGATGGAGAATCCGCCGGCGACGGGCCAGACCCCGTGCGATCAGGCCGCAGTAGATGCTGTGGCGCCAGAAGGTGTCCATGTTCACCAACTGGGCGGGAATGCGGGTGAAGACCTGCACGGCGGAGACCGCCAGCACCAGGCTGTAGAGCTCCCGGATACCGACCACGGTGACGGCCCGTGAAACCGTGTCGATGCGGGACGGAAAGTTGTAGTAGGAGCTGTTGACGATGCGAAGCAGGCGGGCCGTGAGGTTGGGATCCTGGCTGAGGACAGTGCCCAGGTCGGCCGCTGAGGTCTCGGGCGTCTCCACCAGCTCCAGCAACCGGACGCAGACATCCGGCGGAGAGACCAGACTGGAGGCGTCCGCCACCCACGCCTTGGCTTTTGCGGGAAGATCTGCGGAGGAAGCCGGGTTCGCCGCCGTCATGGTCGCACAGTCCTGGTCGTTGTTTTCGTTGCCGGGGTTCACTGTGGGTTAACTATACGGCAGCCATAGACAAATTTTGAGGGCGCAGTCACAAAACCCGGAAGCCGCCCTGTGCTATCTATGAAAGCCAGACAGATGGGCAATGCACCGGAGCGGATGTCCAGCCAGCAACAGAGAGCAGGCAGATGAATATCATTCATATGGACGAGTTTGGCAAATCCCGCAAGAATCCAGGTCCCGCCGAGGCGGCGCGCTTGTTGAAGGAGTGCCGTAAGCGGGCCAGCTCCCGGTTGACGACTTCGCTGACCGGCATGCTGGACAAGGTGGACGACGCGCTGTTCGAGCTGGCGGAAAAGGCGGAAAGCAACGCCGTACAAAGCCTGTATTTCGATGCCATGCGTGAGGTTCGAATCAAACGGCAGGCCATCGAGACGGGTTTCAAGGACAACTTCGAGGCGGGTTTCGACAACGAGGCGAACGGCGGGCGCGCCGCCGAGAGCGGCGAGCTTCACGATTCGGAACTGTCGCTGAGTCTGGTGGAAACCGACGAGCTGGAGGAATCGTTGGCCGTCACCAACATGGTGGGCAAGATCAACACCGCCAGCAAGGAAGCGCTGGGCACCCTGGACCGCCGTATGGGCTTGCTGCTGAACGATCCGGAACTGAAGCGGTGCGGGAATCCGGTCGGCCCTGAGGTGATCTGCAATGCCTTCTCGGACGCCTGCCAGGTGATCGGCTCCGGGGTCAAGGTGCGCCTCATCATTCTCAAGCTGTTCGACCGCTACGTGGTCGCTGATCTCCCGCCTCTGTACCAGGACCTCAATCAGTTTTTGGTGGAAAACGGGGTGCTTCCCAAGATCCGCCTGGGCGTGAAAAAACGTGCCGGCATGGGGCCGGGTGCGGTCCAGGCACCCCCTGCCGCGGAGAGTGGCGGCGGTGAAGGTCTTTACGGTTGGGCGGACGAGGCCGATGGCTCGGAGCAGGATGTTTTCGCCGTGTTGCAGCAACTGATGTCCCGCAGCACCGGCGGCGGTGTGCCAATGGGTGGAGGTGCAGGCGGCGGCGGTTACGGTGCCGGCGGTACCATGGGTTTCGGCGGCGGCTCGGGTGGCCCCGGCTACGGCGCCGGACCGGGCGCCGGCGGCGGATTCGGCCCCGGTGGCGTGGTGGGTGCTTTGACTCTGTTGCAGCAGGGTCAGGGCGGCGGTATGGGTGGTGACGGTTTTGGCTTCGGTGGCTTCGGTGGCGCAGCGGGTGCAGGTGGCGCAACCAATGTACTGCGGCAACTGAAGGGTACCGAGTTCGGCCAGTCTCTCTCGCCGACCGACGACATGACCATCGATATCGTGGCCATGCTGTTCGACTACATCCTGGACGACAAGGACATACCGGACGCCATGAAGGCCCTCATCGGCCGACTGCAGATTCCGGTACTCAAGGTGGTCATGCTGGATCGGACCTTCTTCGCCCGCAAGTCCCACCCGGCGCGCCGGCTGGTGAACCGGCTGGCGGAGGCGGCCATCGGCTGGGATGCCGACGACGACGAGCGGTTGTACAACAAGATGGAAGCGCTGGTCCAACGGGTCATCGACGACTTCGAGGACGACGTGGAGATCTTCAGCGAGCTGCTGGAGGAGTTCGAGCAGTTCCTGGAGGAAGAGGCGCGTCTGGCCGAAGAGCAGGTGCAGCAATCCACCAAGGCCATGGAGGACAAAGACCGTGTGGTGGTGGCCAAGTCCATCGCCCAGGAAGAGGTGCAGCGGCGCGCCGACTCGGAGCAGCTGCGGGAAGTGGTGCGGTCATTTCTGGCGA
>Ga0307441_1000139_pt1 | contig 29590 bp, 23 predicted proteins | sample SalMarWE160420MG_FD_202149 | JGI IMG/M metagenome (GOLD analysis project Ga0307441, IMG submission 202149) | Salt marsh sediment microbial communities from the Plum Island Ecosystem LTER, Massachusetts, United States - WE1604-20 | ecosystem: Environmental > Aquatic > Marine > Intertidal zone >... | reverse complement strand
CACCTCCCTGGCCAGATTCAGATAGCTCACGGCTCCCTTTGATTTCGCGTCGTACATAAGTACTGGCATTCCATAACTAGGTGCTTCACTTAGCTTTACGTTTCTGGGAATATATGTTTTGTAAAGGACAGATCCCATAAATTCCTTTACTTCTTCTTCAACATCCCGGCTTAATATCAGCCTTTTATCGAACATTGTAAGAACAACCCCGCTGATCTTCAGGTCCGGGTTCCATAATTTTCTTACGTTCTTAACCGTATCCATCAGATGAGACAGGCCTTCCAGCGCGTAGTACTCACTCTGCAGTGTAACAAGCACTTCGTTCGAAGCGACGAGAGCGTTTATGGTCAGCAAACCCAGGGAAGGAGGACAGTCTATAAGGATATAATCAAAATGCCCGGTATGCTCCTCCAGAGCTTCCTTAAGGAGATACTCTCTGTATTCGGCGCTGGCAAGTTCTATTTCAAGCCCCGAAAGGCTTCTTGATCCTGGAACTATAAGCATACCTTCAACACAGGTCGGAATAAGAACATCACCAAGGCTTTTCTCCCCTAGAATAAGAGGAATAATGTTTCTGTTCTTAGCGTTTCTTATACCCATTCCAGCCGTTGCGTTCACCTGTGGGTCAAAGTCTATCAGAAGAACATTGCTGTTGTTCATTGCAAGGCTTGCCCCCAGATTGATAGCAGTTGTTGTTTTGCCAACACCACCCTTCTGATTGGCTATTGCTATAATCCTGGGTACGGTCATACTGTTCCTTTACTGAATCATCATAATTAGTTAATATGCTGTATATTAAATGAATTTAAATCACTGTTTTGGTTCGAATTTGAACCGGATTCACTGTATTCCGAATCAGAGACGATACTGCACCAGAAACCCTCCGCGGTCAAGCGGTGGGCACCTGAGTTCAATGTAACTGCCTGTTTTCCCTTTCAGGGATATTTCCGGCTGTCTGTATACAAGAATTGAACCATCCCCGGTTATTTCACTGATTATCTCAAGCAACGATAAAGGAGGGGCGACAGATCGTGCAACGAACTGCTTCACTTCGCGATCAGGTCTAAAATCTTCCAGCCTGAGTGGTTCCACATCACAGTTATCAATACCAAGTTTCTTAACGGCCCAGTCCAGAAATAGATGCCTTTTTCTTCTTGGCTCCAGCAGAATCATTCGAAATCCAAGGATCGCAAGAATCATTCCCGGAAATCCGTTCCCGCTTCCTATGTCTACCACAATCCTGTTTCTGTCTATCAGCAATCCATACGAAACCGATTCAAGGAAGTGCCTTCTCCAGATTCTGACTCTTTCCCTGGGGCCGATAAGATTTGATGTTGCAGATCTTTCGAGAAGAATACCTGCGAATTTGCCGAACAGGTCAAGTTGCTTTTCATCAACATCAACACCGATTTCCCTGAGATCTTCCAGCATTACGTCCTTCGGCGGAAAAGAGAGCGGGAAAGGGTTCATTTATGAATCACCGCCATTGGAATCGTTCCACGTGGAACGTTTCCTTCCAAGAAATATCATCAGGCCCTGAATATCGGTAGGCCTGATTCCTGGGATTTTTTCGGCTTTAGCCAGCGTATCTGGCCTTTCCTTTTCAAGAGTTTCCCTTGCCTCCCAGCAGATTTCATCTATTTCCATATACGATCCAATTTCCTTCAGGTTTACTTTTTCAAGGCTTCTTCCCGATTCATATCTTCTTCGATTTCTTTCTATATACCCTCTGTATTTCTCATCCAGTATTACCGACGAAATTATGATTTCGTTCTTTCCATCAAGCAGTCCTGATACTTTCTTCACTTCGCTTACGCTTACGCCGGGTCTTCTGCACCATTTCGAAAGAATGACTCCATCAACTGATTCAGAATCAAGAATCCTTTTGATGCCTTCTGCTTCCTCTATGTTTGACGACAATATTTCTTTCCTGTGCTTCGATAGTATACCTAACCTGCTGCCCTCTTCGTAAAGTCTTCTATCAGCGTTGTCCTGTCTAATATGAAGCCGGTTTTCTGCCCTTGATGAGAACATTCTGTAGGGTTCGTCCAGACCCTTGCTTACTATATCGTCTATCATCACTCCTATATAGGAATTCATTCTTGAAATGCGTCCCGGATCGAGTTCTTTTACTATTCTTCCTGCGTTCGCTCCTGCAATAAGACCAAGGGCTGCCGCCTCCTCGTATCCTGAAGTTCCGCATATCTGTCCTGCCGCGAACACGTTTTTCGTTCTTCTCAGCTTAAGGGTTTCATCTATTTCAGAGAAATGCAAGTAAGAGTATTCAACTGCATATCCATAATCCGATATTTCCGCATCATGAAAACCAGGAAGTGATTTAATCATTTTTTCCTGAGCTTCCCGTGGAAGACTGCTTGAAAGTCCGTTCAGGTAGAAAATTCTTGACCTGTACCCCATTGGTTCTACATAGATTTTGTGATGCATTCGTTCCGGGAATTTTACTACTTTATCCTCGTAACTCGGACAGTATCTTGGACCAGTTCCTTCAATCCTTCCCGCCATAAGTGGTGAAAGATGAAGGTAATCCTTTGCTATATCCATTGTCTTTCTGCTTGTATGTGTAGTGAAGCATTTTACTGTTATTTTTGAAAGTACGCTATCAGCGAAGCTGAATCTGAATGCAGATTTTTCCGATGGTTGTTCCTCAAGGTCTCCAGTATTAACTGATTCCCTTACAATTCTGGCTGGTGTACCCGTTTTGAAACGTTCCACGTGGAACATTCTTCTAACCAGGTCCTCTTCGAGCGAATCAGCTGAAATATCGCCAATCCGGCCGCCTCTCCATGTTTCGTTACCGCGGAAAAGCCTTCCTTTAAGGAATGTACCCGCTGCAATTACTATCGCTTTTCCCCTTACTATACCGTTCTTCCTGCATCTTACACCATTTATGCTATCCGTAGAACCGTTCAGTCCAGTTACTTCATCCTCTATTAAAAATATTCCTTTATTGATTATGTACTTCTGTTGTGTTGCTGCATAAGCTGCTGCGTCGGACTGTACTCTTGGGCCCCAGACTGCAGGTCCCTTTCTTCTGTTCAGCATTCTGAAATGCAACCGTGTTTCATCTGCCGATTTCGCCATTGATCCGTCCAGCGAGTCTACTTCCCTGACAATCGTTCCCTTTGCTATTCCACCTATTGACGGATTGCATGACATTTCTCCTATCCGACCCAGTTTTGCAGATATCAGAACGACGCTGCATCCTTCTCTACCAGCTGCAAGCGCCGCCTCTATTCCAGCATGTCCACCTCCGATTACTATTACATCCCACTCTTCTTTCATTTTCCTACACAAAGGTTATTCAGCGCTCTCTCGACACTAAGCTGAATATTCTCTCCCTTTCCCAGTATTCTTCTTGTTTCCATCTCCGCTTCCATCATGAGTTCCGCTGAAATGTCGAATTCTTCAGAGCGTATTGAACCGCAGGCATCTTTAATGCATTTCTCTATTTTTTCCGCAGCTGCAGACAGGGACATGCTTCCAGGAACCCTCGATATCATATCTTTAAGTTCTTTGATACCTTCTCCTGTTACCGATGAAATTCTTATCATTCTATCGTTTTCCAAGCGTTCACTCAGGTCACTTTTAGCTTCTATCTCTATAATCTCCCCGGCTCTTTTTCTCACTTTGCTGTATGGAGGCACTTTCCCTCCCTCTGACATCCATATTACTCTTTCGCTTCCGTCGAGTCTTTTTATCACTGCTTCCGATGCTTTTCTGTCGAGACCTTTTCCATCTGTTCCAGCTGTGTCACACAGCATCATTCTTTTTCCATTTATCTCTACAATGCATGTGGAGCCATCTCGCGTAGTTCCCGGTTCATTAGATACTAGCGCACTTTCTCTCCCGCATAACAAATTGAACAGGGTTGATTTTCCTGAATTCGCCGGACCCATTATCATAATCCTGGTGTTCTTCTCTATCATTATCGCTTTTTTTCTGAATTTCACTGCTTCTGATACAAGTCTTTCAATCGCAGGTAGTATTTCCTTGTCTTCGTCGTGTTCCTCTGAGAATTCTATGTTACCTTCTATCGATTCTCTTACTTTTTCAATTTCCTTCAGCAACCTAATACAGCTTTCTTCAGTTTCTCCCGTATACTTGTTCTCATTATCATTCCACAAAGCAGCAAGTTCTATTACCTGAACCGCGTTCAATCTTCCGTTTGCAAATGCCCTTCTTGCGAATTCCCCGGGATACGCTTTTCTCGCTCCTTTTTCGATCAATAACTTCATTATCATATTTATCGAACCGGGAATTCCATGACATATTATCTCTATCATTTCCTCTCCCGTGAAGCTTCTTCCTTCGGGCCAGGAATATACAACTACCTCATCAACCGCTCTTTCTCCGTGATATATCCTGCCAACTTTTCTACGCATTCCCTGCAGTCTGTTCTTTTCCAGCCTCATTACATCTTCCAGTAATGCAAATGATCCCAACCCGCTCACTCTTATAACAGATAGAGCGGATGTTCCCTCTGGAGTTGCAACTGCACATATAATTTCTGGTGATATTCCGCACATGTTCTTTTCTTCTCTTGGTTGATGCGCCTGCTGAATTTCCTTCTTCTCAGTTACCGAGTTTTCTCTGTATCATCTGCTGCTGCCATATAGTCAACAGATTGTTAGTGAACCAGTAAAGAGTAAGTCCAGCCGGGAATCTCATGAAAAGGAATGTCATGAATATCGGCATCATATACAACATTCCTTTCTGGTTCTGATCGGTCATCGTCATTTTCTGCTGCATGAACATCGCAATTCCCATCAGTACCGCAAGTATCCCGATCCCATGAAGTCCCAGTATCGGAGACTGAAATGGTATCATGATCTCAGGCAGGGAAAGGTCTTTTATCCACAGCATGAATGGCGCACCCCTCAGCTGCACTGAATTGGCAAGAACTCGATAAAGAGCGAAGAACACCGGCATCTGCATCAGCATTGGAAGGCAGCCGCCAAGAGGGTTTACTCCTTCTTCCCTGTATAGCTTCTGCATTGCGCTCTGCAGGGCTTTTGGATCGCTCTTATATTTTTCCTGAAGTTGCTTCATCTTTGGCTGAACCTGCTTCAGTTTTGCCATAGATTTAAAACTTTTTGTGGTAAGTGGAAGCAAGGCGATTTTCAGTACAATTGCCAGCAGTATTATCTTAAGTCCCCAGTTATGCACGAACGATATGACGGATGTACAGAACCAGAAGAGCAGCCTTCCAATATCTCTTATTACTGGCCATCCGAAATCAACAAGTCTGCTTGTGTCCCGACCAAGGGATCTCAGCCTTCCATAATCCAGAGGCCCTGCGTATATGTAAATTCTGTTATCCTGCAACCCTATTGATGGTGATACATCCTCTTGTGTTTCGTAGAGGTATCCGTATGCTCTATCGTACGATTGGGGCATCATTATTATAGCGAAGTACTGGGTTCTTGCGGCTATCCATTCAACGTTACCGACCTGCTCAATACCTGTTATATCATTTGAATTCCTGCTTTTTACCTTCTCAGCATTCCATTGAGCCTTGAAATATCTCGATATGTTCGAATTCAATTCACTTACCGGCATTATCCCGCTGCTGAGAACTGTTATTGCATCGAATCCCTCGATTTCGTACATGAATCCATAATGGCCTGGTGTGAATGTATATTGAATCTCCTGATCACCTGAAGGTGAGCTCATTGTGAGTATTCGCTGTTCATCTCTTACAACTATAGTGTCCTCTGACTGGGTTTCTAATACCAGATCGTTCTGTATCCAGCTGTTACCTTCGAACTGTATGCACTCATCAGTGCCTGATCCAGGCATATCTTCGTATTGTGGAAGCTTCCATCCAATTACCGTTCCTCCGGCAGTGGAAATATCCGCCTCAACTATCACATTGTCATCTTCGTATATTAGCACTTTGATAGTTCTAATATCGATTAATTCTTCTTCAATATGTGTTTTATTATTATCAGATTCAATAGTAGTATTAACTTTCCCAACCGTAACTGTATCGTCCTCAATCGTTATCTGTGACTGCTGCGTATTATCAGTCTGCTGTGTTACGCTTACTGTAGTTTCGTTATTGGCTGATTTACCCATGAACTGCCAGCTTACGAACAGCACTGCTGCCATCAGTACAGCAGCCAGCAGAAGTCTTTTTTGATCACTCATTTACGGTTCTCCCACTTGTCAGGTACAGGATCGTATCCACCTTCTCTGAACGGATGGCACCGGAGTATTCTCCTAATTGCGAGTCTACACCCCTTGACCAATCCGTATCTTCTTATGGCTGTTTCCGCATATTCACTGCATGTTGGTGTATATATGCAGCTCGGTGGGAAAAGAGGTGATAGTACTTTCCTGTACATTACTATCGCGCTTGTTATCAATTTTTCAAAGATATTTCTTTTTCGTTTTTCACTCATTTCTTTTTTTCTCAATCAGCACCATGAGTTTTTCGAAGTCTTCTTTTATATCATTCCATTTAGCATTACTCAATCTTCCCGCAGGAAGTATAACTATATCCGCGCCTGCTCTTCTTCTGTTTCTTCCTCCCAGATCCCTTATTCTTCTTCTTATCAGATTTCTTTTTACCGCGTTTCCACTTTTTGCCGAAAGAGAAAACCCCAGGCGCAAAAATCCCAGGGTATTCTTTACGTAAACCGCCCTGAATGATACGCCCCTGAAATTATCACCTGTTCTGAAGACTCTTCTGAACTGGTTGCTTTTTTTCAGAGTGCTCTCTATTCTTTTCAGGGAATCAGTCTCTTTCTTCCCTTTCTCCTGCGCGCATTTATCGTTCTTCTTCCGCTTTTGGTTGACATTCTTATACGGAAACCGTGTCTCCTTGCTTTCGACAGGTTGCTGGGCTGAAATGTTCTTTTCATACTATATCACTCTTTCTGATAACCCGCCTTGACGCCGGCGGGATTACTGCATCAGTTTCAACAGTCAGGTAAATATTCATCTCTAGGAGTCAACGACTGTGGAAGTTAGCCAATATAATCAATTATGTCAAGTATTTGTGACCGCTTCAAACAACTTATCGCATGTTTTCAACATTTCAGATTCTCTAAGAACTCTGCATTTTCCTATTTTTATATATCACTTCATTTTACGATTTTCTTACGTTGTGGATTTACCTGTGGATAAACAACGTTTTTCACTGCATACTATTACTTTAGGCTGCATTCGTTGATTGGAATACTATGGAACCTTACAATCCTTCCGATTTGTGGAAACTCTGTCTTAATGAGGCAGAGAAAAGACTTGAATCTACCGAATTCGAAGCATGGCTCCGAAACTCATCCTACGAGGATATTAATGGAACCAGACTCGTAATCAGATTCAGGAATTCATTTGTTGCAGGGCACGTAAAATCACGTTTCGGCGATATGCTTGAGGATATAATCCGAAATATTTCCGGCAGAAGTGAACTTGCTCTTCAATTCATTGGAGATCCAGCCGAACCGGGTCCTTCCGGTTCTGTAAAACTATCTCCTGCAAATTCATCCTCCACCGATAAAACTTTCCTCCGCTCAAATTACACTTTTGAACATTTTGTAGTTGGACCAAGTAACCAGCTCGCTCACGCTGGTGCTCTAGCAGTCAGTCGAGATATAGGTTCAACAAATTACAATCCTCTATTTATCTACGGTGGTGTTGGTCTCGGTAAGACACATCTCATTCAGGCTATAGCCCATCACCTCAGACAGGAAGGTTCAAAAAGAGTTTTCAGATATATCTCTACAGAACTTCTTGTTGAGACTTTTATAAAATGTGTCATCAACAACGACTACACCAAGTTCAGAAAGCTTTTCCAGGGCATCGATTATCTTCTCATGGATGATATTCAGTTTCTCAAAGGAAAAGTTGAAACACAGGAGGCTTTCTTTCACCGTTTCAACGAACTTCATCAGCACGGCAAGCAGATAGTCCTTACATCCGACAGACCGCCTCATGAACTTCCCGATCTTCCGGAGAGACTTATAAGCCGTTTCCAGTCCGGTCTAGTCGCAGATATAAAACCCCCAGAATACGAAACCCGACTCGCAATTCTTCAGCTTCTTGTAAGGGACGAGGAACTCGATGTCAGCCAGGATGTTCTGGACTTTATTGCATCTTCCATAAGAAAGAACGTAAGGCAGCTTTCCGGCGTAATACATAGACTCGCAGCTATATCAAGACTAACCGGCTCCCGTGTTGATATGAATCTTGCTCAGAAGGAAATCCGCTCTTCCCTGGGTACGATTACAAGAAGGCTTACTCCGGGCAATATTGCCTCAGTCGTTGCAGAGGACTTCGATATTTCTCCCAGTCAGTTAAAAGGTAAACAGAGAAAGCGTAATATTCTTCTACCAAGACAGGTTGCAATGTCACTTATCCGTGAACTTACTTCAATGTCATTAAAGGATATAGGTTCTTTCTTCTCTGGAAGAGACCACTCTACAGTTCTTAATTCCATAGACAGAATCGAAGAACTCAAAGACAAGGATCCTGAACTGGAAAGAAAAATAGAGGAGATCAGACGTAAACTTGTCTCTATTTGAGATAATTCAATTACTTTCGATTGTTCAAAACCCGTCTTATGGAATGTTCGTATCATCACGATGTTGAATAGTACCGTTTCATTATCAGTTTATCAACAACTTTTCCACACTTCCTGTTCCCATGTATCTTTCATGCATGTGGCATGTCCACATATCCACATGTATAATAACTATCATAATTGTTCTCTAATTACTGTATTCATAAATATGGAGGAAAATCCATGATTAAACTTCTCGTCAATCATTCTGACTTACTTAAGGGTCTTAATTGTGTAGCGACCGCCCTCCCTACGAGAAGCAGTCTTCCTTATCTGACTAATGTTCTTCTTGAAACGGATGGTGAAACTCTCCGTCTATCAGCAACGGATCTTGATACAACAGTAATCACTAAAATACCAGCATCAGTTACAACTTCAGGGTCCATTACACTTCCTGGCAAGAAACTACATGAAATTGTACGTGAACTTCCGGAAGAAGAAGTCCGTCTAAGTGGAACCGGTAACAGAATTACTATCAGTTGCGGACAGGGTTCTTTCTCTCTCAGCGGTAATTCAAGCGAACAGTTCCCCTCCTTGCCATCTAGAAGCGGTGCTGAACCAGCCCTTGTTCCGGTTGACGTTCTTTCGGATGCTATACGAAAAACTTCTTATGCAGTTGCAAGGGATGATTATAGAGCAACACTAAATGGTGCTCTGCTTGATATAGGGGATAACGGGTTTGAAATGGTGGCGACAGACGGCCACAGGCTCAGCTGTATCACCCTTGGCAGTATTTCGTCAAATTCTCACATACATGCTTTGATTACTCAAAAAGCTTTGAATCTGTTCGCAAAACTTTCTTCGGAAGGTGATGTTCAAATAAGATTCAAGGGATCACAGATTTCTTTTGAATTTGGAGATACTATAATTTTCAGCAGAACAATTGACGGGGAATATCCACCTTACAGAAAAGTTATTCCGACTGATAACGATTGTGTGCTCTCTGTATCGAGAGAAGATCTGTTAGCAGTTCTTCGTAGAGTAAAGACTATGGCAAATCCTTCAACTCACCAGATTAAATTTTCTCTTGAACAGGACAGGATTCTGGTTCATTCCGAGAGTGCTGACGCTGGAGAAGCCCAGGAAGAGCTGAATGCTCAGTACTCAGGCCGACCATTCCAGATAGGCTTCAACGGTATTTTTCTCATGGAAATACTGCGTAATATGAGCTGCTCCAGAATTCTTATGAGTATGAAAGACAGCAATACAGCTGTTCTGATTAATGATGAGGAAGAAACGGAAGGAACCGATTCATACCTTGCTCTTATAATGCCTGTCAAGCTGTCCAAGATGGAAGAGGAATAATTTACCGGAGCGAAGCGGTATGAGGAAGATAGATAGTATTTTACAGGATGTGTTAGTTGATTTCCAGCCTGACAGTTACTTGAAGAAAAACAGGGCATTGATGCTATGGAAAAAGATTGCTGGAAAAGAACTGGATGAATTTGCTAAACCTGTGAGTTACGATGAATCCATACTTACTGTAAAAGTCAGTCATCCAGCGGCTTTAATGGAAATCGTATTGAGAAAAAAAGAAATTCTCACAAAACTTAACTCAGTATGGGGCGAAGAACTCTTCACTGATATTAAAACAGTTTAATAAAAACAGATGGAAGGTACAAACGACTTGACCGGGAATACTGAAACTTATGACGCGAAATCGATTAAAGTTCTCAAGGGGCTTGAACATGTAAGAAAAAGACCGAGCATGTACATCGGGTCCACTTCACAGACGGGGCTTCATCATCTGGTATGGGAAGTCGTTGATAACAGTGTTGATGAGGCTCAGTCGGGATTCTGTACATCGATTGAAGTTATTCTGCATGATGACGGTTCTGTGTCTGTTAGTGACAACGGACGAGGAATTCCAGTTGAAATGCATGAAAGCGGTAAAACTGCACTCGAAGTTGTAATGACCACTCTGCATGCCGGAGGTAAATTCGATAATACGGCTTACAAGACATCTGGAGGGCTTCATGGAGTAGGAGTGAGTGTAGTCAACTCGCTGTCCGAATGGTTGTCCGTTGAAGTTCATAAGGATGGTACAATTTACAGGCAGAGCTTCAGCAGAGGGAAACCGGACGGACCTCAGGTTGAAGCGGGGAAAACGGAACTTCAGGGAACAATAGTAAGATTCAAACCGGATTACGAAGAGATTTTCGAAACGTCGAAGATCAATTTTGAAACTCTGTCTGGAAGAATAAGGGAGCTGGCCTATCTTAACAATGGGTTGAAGCTTGTTCTTGCAGATGAAAGAAACAAGAATGAAGAAAAGAGAGAGGAATTCTGTTTTGAAGGAGGGCTGAGTTCCTTTGTGGCTTATATAAATGAAGCGCATACTACTCTTCATAATCCAGTCAGGATAAACGGGGAATTCGAACTTGACGAAGAGGGGCTTATCATTATTGACGCCGCACTTCAGTACAACAAGGCTTTCCAGGAAGATATTTTCTCCTTTGTGAACAATATCAATACGATTGACGGGGGTACACACCTATCTGGAATGAAGTCCGCTTTAACCAGGACTTTGAACGAATATGCCACGGAGAACAGTCTGTTCAACAGAAAGGAAGACTCGTTCTCCGGAAGCGATGTAAGAGAAGGCCTTGCTGCTGTTATAAGTGTAAAGATCAGTGAACCTCAGTTTGAGGGACAGACCAAGACAAGGCTGGGAAACAGAAACGTACAGGGCGCTGTTCTTTCACATGTAAGTAAGGGATTGAAGACTTTCCTGGAGGAAAATCCTTCAATAGCCCGGAAGATCATTCAGAAATGCATACTCAACAACAGTTCCCGGCAGGCGGCAAAGAAAGCAAGGGAGCTTACAAGAAGAAAATCAGCACTTGAAACCGCTGCTCTTCCCGGTAAACTTGCTGATTGCTCAGTAAGTAACCCCGAGGAGGCTGAACTTTTCATCGTTGAGGGTAATTCTGCGGGAGGTTCAGCAAAACAGGGGCGAAACAGACATTTTCAGGCAATACTTCCACTCAGAGGAAAAATAATCAATGTAGAGAAGGCACAGCTTGGAAGGGTTCTTAAGAATAATGAAATAAGAACTATCATCACAGCAGCGGGTACGGGTATCGAAGAGGATTTTGATATCAATAACCTGAGATATCACAAAATTGTAATAATGACGGATGCTGATGTTGACGGTTCACATATCAGAACACTTCTTCTCACTTTTTTCTACAGGCATATGCCTGAACTGATAGAACATGGATACATCTACATAGCACAGCCCCCGCTGTATCTCATAAGGAAAGGCAGTTCTAAGCGTTACGCATACAATGAGAAGGAAAGAAAGAAAATAGTAGAGGAATTTGGTAATACTGGTATTCAGATTCAGAGGTACAAAGGTCTAGGTGAAATGAACCCTGAACAGCTATGGGCAACAACCATGGATCCTGAAAGGCGGGTTCTTCTGAAGATAAGGCTCGAAAGTGCCATTGAGGCAAGTCATATTTTCTCCGTTCTCATGGGAGATGACGTTGAGCCAAGGCGGGAATTCATTCAGCAGCACGCTGCTGATGTCATTAATCTTGATGTTTAGAATGTCCTGCAGAGAAGAAGAAGGAACTTCGATATGACCGAAAGGATAGAAGGAAATCAGTTGGACAAAAGCCACACCGATAATTCGCAGATAATCGATATAGAAGAGGAAATGAAACGTTCGTACATGGATTATTCCATGAGCGTTATAGTCTCAAGAGCACTTCCTGATGTAAGAGACGGACTGAAACCAGTACACCGGAGAATTCTTTACTCAATGTACGAACAGAAACTTACTCACAGGCGCGGTTACAGAAAATCCGCGACCGTAGTTGGTGACGTACTAGGAAAATATCATCCTCATGGAGATTCAGCGGTTTACGATGCAATGGTAAGAATGGCTCAGGATTTCTCACTTCTTCACCCTCTTGTTGACGGGCAGGGAAACTTCGGATCGATAGATGGAGATCCTGCAGCGGCTTACAGATACACGGAAGCAAGGATGTCACGAATCGGTGAGGAAATGCTTCGTGATATCGACAAAGATACAATTGATATGGTTCCCAATTTTGATGACCGCCTGAAAGAACCATCGATTCTTCCATCCGGGATACCGAATCTTCTTGTAAACGGGTCGTCAGGAATTGCAGTTGGAATGGCTACGAATATTCCGCCGCACAACCTGAGGGAAATAGTCCAGGCATGCTGTACTGTTATTGCAAATCCAGAAACTACAGAAGATGAACTCTTCAGCATTGTAAAGGGTCCAGACTTTCCCACCGGTGGGATAATTATGGGGATCAGAGGCATAAGAGATTGTTACAGATCAGGAAAAGGATCAATCCGTGTCCGGGGCAGGACAAGTATTGAAGAAACACCCAAAGGCAGAGAGGCAATAATAGTAACTGAGATTCCCTATCAGGTGAATAAAACCAAACTGATCGAGGATATTGTAAGTCTTGTAAAGCAGAAAAAAATAGTATCGATAGCCGATCTCAGGGATGAATCCGACAGAGAAGGCATGCGTATAGTAATTGAATTAAAGAAAGACTCAATGACCGAAGTTGTCCTTAACCAGCTTTACAAGCATACCAACCTTGCAAAAACATTCGGAGCCAACTGTCTTGCTCTGTGTAACGGAAGGCCTCAGAGACTTTCTCTGCGTAACTTCATTGATCACTATATCGAACACAGGCACGATGTTATTCAGAGAAGGATCGCGTTCGATCTGGAGAAAGCGGAAGCAAGATCTCATATAGTCGAAGGTCTGCTTAAGGCTCAGGATTCAATCGAGGAAGTAATAAGGGTCATACGCGAATCAAGAAACAGTGATGAAGCGAAACCTAAGCTTATGGAGATTTTCGGTTTTACAGAAGTCCAGGCTCAAGCCATACTTGATATGAGACTAAAAAGGCTTACCGGTCTCGAGCGGGATGAACTTGAAAATGAATTCAGGGAACTTAGAACTGTTATTGCTGAATTAAGGAACCTTGCAGAAAGCAGATCGAAGAGGATGCAAGTTGTTTCCAGCGAGCTTCTGGAAATTGCAGAGGATTTCGGTTGTGAACGCAGAACCGAAATAGAAAAGAGTGCCTGGGGAGAATTTGATATAGAGGATCTCATCCCAGATGATGAAATGGTAATCACTCTTTCGCGAGGAGGGTACATAAAACGCCTGCCATCTGATACTTACAAGATACAGCACCGTGGCGGTAAAGGTATTGCCGGAGCGAAGACCAGAGAAGAGGATGCTCTGGATCAGATATTCATATCATCGAACCACAGTTACATTTTGTTTTTCACAAACCAGGGAAGATGCTACTGGCTCAAGGTCTATCGGATACCTGAAGCAGGCAGGACAAGTAAAGGTAAAGCGATAGTCAATCTTCTGGACCTTGAACCGGAAGAACGTCCGGTTGCCAACGTCTGTGTAAAGGAATTTGATGATGACAGATTCATACTTATGGCAACCAGTAATGGTCTGGTCAAAAAAACCGCTCTATCAAGCTACAGTCACCCGCGTAGAAATGGAATCTGGGCAATTAAACTGGACGAGAATGCAGAACTGGTCTCGGCTGCGCTTACGGACGGAAGAAGCAGTGTATTCCTTGCTCTCGCAAACGGAAAGGCGAACCGTTTCTCCGAAAAGGAAGTTCGCTCTACCGGCAGGTACACCAGGGGAGTTAGAGGAATCAGAGTAGATAAAAACGACTCTCTTGTAGGAATGGTTGTCATTGAAAAACCGGGAAGCCTTCTTACGGTAACCAAAGGCGGGTACGGTAAAAGAACCTCCACCGAAGAATACAGATTTACGCACAGGGGAAGCAGTGGAGTAAGAAATATCATGAATATTGAGAGAAACGGTCCTGTTATTTCAATAATGCAGGTTAATGGAGATGATGAGCTGATTCTTATATCAGCGCTTGGAATGATAATAAGGCTTCCTGTTGAACAGATAAGGGAAATGGGTCGCAGCACAATGGGAGTGAAGCTCATGAATCTTCCCGGTGATGACAGCGTTGTAGATGCGGCTATTGTTCATCCAAGCGAGGATAACATTGATCAGGGAGATTCAGAATAGACATTCAGGAGATTGTCAGGATTATTGAAGGATGGAGCCTGGAGAACCAGCTCCATCAAGCGAAACCGCCAGAAGTGGGAAAAGGCTTCAGCCTTCCGGGAAAAAAGCTCGATACATCCGAAGTATCTCAGGATATAAAGAACAGGATTCTTTCCATACCTCTGTTCTACAATGAGTGGAAAAAAGCCGGAGAGACCCTCGCAGTTCTGCTGTCCACCATAAAGGATAGAGACGTAGACAGGCTTCTGGCACATCTGTCTAACATGCGTACACCCCCTCCCGTCATGGAGGACTCTGCGATCAAATGGTTTACTGCTCTGACAAACCTTCCATCGGAAGCAGCGGTTGCGGCGGTTCAGGAGTTTTTCCATCTGAGCTGGGTATGGAATCAGATAGGTCCCAGCACAGGGCTTGTGTTTCGAGATCTTATTTCGTTGTTATACAAGGTTTTTCTTGTTCTTTCAGAAACAACGGGTGATCTTTCGCTTGCTCCAAGACTGATTCAAAAGGGCATAAGGTGGCCGGAACGATTTGGCTTTATGCTGGAAAGAACCAGGCGCGGCGGCGGGAATGTTATTAGAGCTCTGGATAGAGCATCTGAAATAATGGACGATTCGTTACAGATTGTACACGAAACGCTGATTGATTTCGCCGTAGAAACCGGATGGTACCTTCTTTCAGAAGATGATTTGCCTGTATGGAGGTCGGTGGGAAGAAACGGAGAACCACTTTACAGAAATATAAAGGGATTTGCCGTTCAGATTGAAACCATTCGCACACTTGCAGGTTTCCTCGGCGTTCTTGAGAAAGCGGAAGAACTGCAGGATCTTCTAGAAGACGCAAAACAAGTAGTTATCTGCGATATTGTGGGTAAACTGCCCGAGCAGGTAATGGAAGAAGTTATTGATAAACTTTCAGATATGTCAATATCAGCTCTCAAGAGAAGAGCCGAAAGAAATATCTGCCTTGATATAATGGAGCTAAAGGTCATAGACACGGAATCGCCCATTGAATACGGAAAAGCGATTGCAGAAATAATGCTTTTCACAGGAGCAGGTAAAGCCCTGTACAACTGTTTCCGCGAAACCTATTCTATTGCAAGGGAAACTACGGATAATCGGAAGATAATAATGATATCCAGACTTGCACGGGAAAGAAGCGGAACAGAATATCTGGAAAGACATAAAACTGAATACTTTCTCGACTTCGTTCCAATAGCCCTGAAATTCGTTGAAGGCAGGACAGATAAACTGGAAATAAGACGGATGATAGATTCGGTCGGGCGATTAATGGACTCTATACTTTCCCACGAAAATCCTGACTCGGAAATGGAATCAATGATTGATTACATGAAGAAGGCTGAAATTAATCCCGACAGGATGCTTCCATCGCTGATACTGTTACTCCGATCGGCAAGAAGCATAACATTTCTGGACCTGGTTTCCAAGAGTGTAATATTCGCCGACATACTTGAACTGATGAGTGACAGTTACAGCAAAAGGCTTCTGGAAGGAGAACAAACAGACTGGCTTACCCCGTTGGCAGAGGATTCAATTGATTCCGCGAAAGTTGTATCGTCAACGCTGAAAAGGATTAACAGTATTGAGCTAAGGGGAAGATTCATGGATAAGGTGATGGCTCCCCTTCTGCAGGAAACCGATACCGAAGATCCTGTATTTACGGAACTGATATCCACCGCAGTTACAACTTACAACAGAGAAATGAGTATAGAGCAGTTAAGAAAAGAAGAAACTTCTATTCTCGGGAAGCTTTTCAGGGCTGAGGATAGAAGCAAAGCCCTCAAGAAAACAATGGAGAACCTGCTCAGGATTCCCGGTATAGAGGAGAAAAAGGCGAATGATCTTATCTACTCCTCAAAAATGCTCTGTGAAATCCTTTCTCAACAGGCTGTCTGGATAGAGAAAACCGGACACAGAATATTCAGCAAGTTCCTTTCGTTCGGACTTACCGCATTCGTTAAGACACTGGTTGAACATCCTGATATAGCTGAAAGAATCAACGGCGGTTTCATGAGGCAGATAATTGATACGATTATTCCGTCAAAGGAAACGGAAGACAGCAATGTAGCACTCTGGCAATTGAAGACAGCGTCAATGTTCTTTGGCAAAACAATACCTCTTACGGCTGAACTCATTTCAGATAAGCCCGACCTGCTGATTAAATATCTCAAGGAGATATCTGAACTTTCTGTAGCCTCCAAGTATGGAGAACCTGCCGGCGCTGCTTTCCTCTCATGGGCAGCCGGGCGGCTCGAGTCGGAGCTGATAAATGAATTTGCCAGAAAACTGAGCGAAGATACACCATTTTCCGGATTCGAGCAGAAATTCGATGCATCGGGACTTATGACGGAGTGGAGAGTAATAAGGGATGCTTCATCTGTAATCATGATTGACCTTGTAGAATCACTGCAGATGCTGACCAGTAATTCCATCTATCGCCAGATACTGCTCAGGGAAGGTCGAAAACTCATAGAGGGTTTCATTGAAAACGGTTGCAGGGAAGTGATATCCCCTACTGCTGATGACGGGATTTCGCGTTACGAGATAGAGAAATTAAGAAAAATCGCGGAAGGCAGCGATCTGATAGATATCTTCAGAAAATTGGAAAATCCCGGAGAGGAAGATAAGGTAGAAGAAATTAAGGAAGAAGTGACGTTATTCTTCCAGGAACAGGATTGTCCGCCTGGCCAGAACCCTTGCGCGTTCTGGAGAAAGAAGGTATTCACAACACTTGAGAATGTTCTTATTGACATAATAATCCTTTGCGAAGACAAGAAGAGTCTTGAACAGATAGAGCAGATGATAGACGATTTTGTTGAGATAATTGGATATCTTGGAACTGATGATGATTTCAAGCCCGAAATAGTTCTCACAGCTCTTGAAAGATCTCTGTCAAAAACAGAAGGTGGCAGGAAGATGACTGTCAAAACTGCCACTAAAAACCTTGATAAAAATGTTTACAAACTCATGTGGCTTAGAAAAGCTACCAGGAAAGCCGCAGAATCCGTTGCCGGTTTTGTCCCCGGCAGGAAGATTTCCATAAGGCTCTTTGACAGGATCTCCATGGAGAAAACCGCTCAGAATCAGATTCTTTTCATGAAAAATTTCGGAAGGATATTCGCCGCTCTTGAAAGTGAAATAATGAGACGAAAGCCTACCGAAATCAAATCTGCAAGATCGGTTCTCGAGCATCTCTGGATATTCAATCCGGAGCAGGTAAAATCTTCATCTGCAATAGATGCAGCCAGAGATGCTGTTGAAACAGTGGTACAGTTCTTCCTCGAAATGAGTACCAGGACAGGTACTGTAAGCGCACCCGAGGCTGGAGCAATCAGCCTTGGTATGCGGCGCAAATACAGAGATAACGCGAATACTGTAGCAATCCTGATCAAATGGACTCAGGACTCTTCGAGATCAGCCCTGCTCACTCTGGTAGAAGCACATCAGCCGTTACTTGAAGCCGTCAGCAGGGACAGTGAGTTAATACAGATGATCGACAACCTGTGGAGCAACGGCAAAGCAAGGCTGTACATAAGATCCCTTGCCGACAGGCCGGATAAACTGAAGAAGCGCCTGGTCCTCATATCCGCGAACAGCTCTTTTGGACACACCGATGGTATACAGTACGTTTAGGGATGAAATGAACCTCTACAGAAACATAGCTATCGTTTCAACCGGGGGTACCATAGAAATGCTGCCCGATCATGGAGGCCTGGACATTGCCGACGATCATAATCCGCTTCCAATATCGGGTGAAGTGATACCTCCCGGTATAAATGTCGAGCATATAAGGTATTGCAGTATTCCAAGCCCGGGAATAACACCTGGAATAATGGCGAAGCTCTGCCTGAAGCTGGAAGAAATGTCAAATAGTGGAAAGTATCACGGAATTGTGGTCACACACGGTACCGATACACTGGAGGAAACCGCCTTTCTGTCAGATATTTATCTCAAAGGGAAAGTACCCGTAGTCTTTACGGCTGCGATGAGAAGCAATGCAGAAATGGGTGTTGACGGTCCGAGAAACGTGAGGGGTGCGATACTAACCGCTTCAAAGTATGAAGTTCATGAGTTGGGAGTTACTGTAGTTCTTAACGACGAGATTCATGCAGCCGGCAGAGTAACAAAGACATATACAAGTAACGTAAGCAGTTTCAAATCTCCAGGGTACGGTCCGCTTGGCTTTGTTGACCAGGATCGTATACTGCTGCAGCGAAAACCTCTCTGGAGAGTACAGCTTCCGGAATGTCAGCTTAAGCTTGATCCGAGGGTAGGTCTTGTCAGAACTGCAGCCGGACTGGGGGCCAGAGAAATCAGATACAGCGTGGACTGCGGAGACAGAGCACTTGTCGTTGAAGCTCTCGGGAGGGGAAACGTACCTCCAGATGTCTCAGATTCAGTGCAGTACGCACTCGATAGAGGAGTTATTGTCTGTGTAACAAGCAGATGTTATATCGGAAGGGTTCTGGGAGTTTATACCTACAAAGGCGGTGGCGCGGATCTTGAAAGAAAAGGTGCTATTCTGGCCGGAGATATGCAGGGCCATAAACTGAGGCTCCTGCTCATGGCAGCGCTGGGTACAGGCTTTAATACCGATGATATCCGAAAAATGCTGGAGAAACTATGACGCAGCACAAGTTCGTTGACAAGCAAGAACCCTATGGTTTAGTTTACCGCAGGCGGCAGAGGAACGGACGAGCGTGAATGTCTGAAAAAGGATTTACCGCAACGTTTATTTCCAATACGGGGAAAACACTATACCAGTTCAATATAACTGGATGGAAACTGTACCTTACAAGAATTCTACTGGCCCTGTTCGTCCTGATTGTTTCGGCAGCTGCGATAATAGTGGCATACGGTTTTTTGAATGCCGGGGAAACAACGGGTCTGAGAGAAGAGATATCACTTCTACAGGATTCACTGACCGCAAGAAGGAATATTGAATCCAGGCTGGAGAATCTTGAGGTCGATATACAGCGACTGCATGAATTCAGGCAGAAACTGGAAAGTATTGCATCGCTGATACCTGTGTCTGAGGATTCACTTGGGCAATAGAGGAAAAGAGGAAGTTATAAATATGTCGAAAAACGATTTGTCCTCAACAATGGATTCCATACTCGGTTCCGGAAGTCTTTGTAACGGTTCACTTAAGGTAGATGGTGGACTTAGAATCGATGGTACAGTTGATGGGGAAGTTATAGTTTCGGGAACCCTGACGCTCGGACGTGATGGTGTCATTACTGGTAATGTGACCGTAAATCAAGCTGTCATAGGTGGGAAGATCAAGGGCGCTGTCAGAGCTGAACAGCAGCTTGAACTTCAGAGCGGATCCAGACTCGAAGGGGATATTTTTACCCGGTCTCTTGTAATAGAAGACGGAGTGTTCTTCGAAGGATCATGCAAGATGAGTCATGGCAACGATTCAGAGACATAATGTGGAAAATGTGGAAAAACTCTGCAAATTGTGGAAAACATCGTATCATTCTGTTGTTCAATAAATTATAGAATCACTTAAAGTAGTTTCATAAGTAATATCCACAAAAGACTCTCTTATGGAGGTATAGCACGGAATCAAGTAAGTTTCTCTAATTTTAAACGAATGCCGTACCGATGAATCATTCGAAAGGCTGGTAAGAAGATGTCTAAGCTGGGAGCACTTCGAAAAGCGGAAGACGAAGCTAAAATAGAAGTTGAAAAAGCCGAGAAGGAAGCCCAGAGAATAAGAATTTCAATTCCCGAACTGCTGGAGGAACAAAGCAGGGAGAAAGAAAATCAGCTTAAGGCTATCGTAACTATGGAAAAGGAAAAAGTCGATAAGAAAACAGTCCAGCTTGCAGAAAGCCTCACCGATCAAACGCAGAAAAAGCTGGAAGAACTTGCGGAAAAATCAGATATCCTTGAGAAAGCAGCAACAGAGCAACTGAAGAATATTATTCTGATCACCGGAAGCGAGGGCTGATGAGCCTGGACGCAGTATCCAAAATAGAGATTCTATGCCATTCCATCAAAAGGGAATCTGTTCTTGAAGCGATCGAATCCTCCGGTAAAGCACATCTCATTGATATGTCCGAAGTGGAAGACCGGGAGTGGGAAGATTTTCTGAAACCGGGAGGATTGAATACCGAAGAGCTTGTCGACAAAATTTCCAGCCTCGAAAAAGCGATTCTGTTTCTACAGGAAGAGACAGCCGGTGAAATAGAATCTCCCTCATCATCGATGGCTTCAATAGGCGAAAAGGAACTCATACTGCTTCTTGAAAACAAACTGCTGCTGGAAAATGCACGGAGAGCCTGGTTTGTGGCCGTACAGAAAACAAAGCTGGAGGGAGCGCTGAAGGAACTTCTCCAGGAGGAGGAATTTCTTCTGTCGTGGGAAAAGTTGCCAGTACCATTCGAAGAGCTTCGAAAGAAGGGCCGCGGTAGAATGACTGCCGGGCTGCTCGAGAAGGAATCCATTGAGAAAGCCCACCTTCTCGAGAACGATTTTCCTCTGTTCGATCTGGAAATTATCCAGAAGGATAAAGGTATTGAAAAAGTACTTGCTGTTACGCACGAATCGGTCACGAAAGAAGTGATGCAGGCTCTTTCAGAGACAGGATTCTCGCAGCAGGATTTCGGGTCACGCAAGGGAATGGTGAGCGAAAAGATAGAAGAAGTTAAGAGAGAGATTGGTATTATCAGCAAGAGAATGCAAGCTCTTCATGACAGAGCGGTAAAACTCGCAGGCTATGTAGATAAATTCCGTGCCCTTCTTGATGCTGCCGGGCTGCTTCTTGAGCGAATTGAAGCAACTAAATCCGGCCTTTCAAGTTCACATACATACCTGTTCAGGGCTTACATTCGAACAGCTGATCTGGAAAAGTTCTCGAGAAATATGAGCGAGATAGGTGAGGTGATCGTAGAAGAAATCGAGCTGGACGAGGGGGAAATACCCCCATCACCATTAACCGAAAAACCGGCTTCTGCTCCATACACCATACTCACAGACATGTATGGCCAGCCTACAAGAACAGATCCTGATCCTACACCTTTGATGGCGCCTTTCTACGCTTTGTTTTTCGGGATATGCATTGGGGACGCCGGGTACGGTATAGCCCTTGCCCTCGGTTCCGCAGCAGGATGGTACATAGTAAATAAGAGACACGGTAATCCAAGGCTGTTCCAGCTGCTCTTCCAGGGGGGAATAGCCAGCATTCTTATAGGTATCTTCCTTGGCGGCTGGTTCGGTATAGCTTTTGACAGTCTTCCGTCGTTCCTTCAGGCACCCGCGACACTTCTGAATTCACTGGTTCCTGGATACCAGCACGGGCAGCCCGGCCAGGAAGGGTTCGGGGTGTCCAAACAGTTCCTTTACTTAACACTGGCGCTGGGCCTTCTGCAGCTTACGGCTGGAATCGTCGTCAACCTTGTAAAACGTTGGAAAGCCGGAGATAAATGGGCAGCAATTGTTGACCAGTCCGGCTGGCTGCTGGCCACGGCCGGCCTTTTTCCCTGGCTTTTTAATCATTACCTTTTAGGTGGAGCGCTGTACGATCTGAACGGTCCACTGGATTCTGTGTTCATGTATATGCTTGCAGCAGGGGCATTACTGATATTCGTTATGGGAGGGCGCGAAGCAAAAGGCTTCGGAAAAATAGGCCTGGGAGCTTACGCAATGTATGGAATAGTGAACCTACTTGGGGATGTTCTATCGTACTCAAGACTGTTCGCGCTCGCTCTTTCGAGCGCAATAATAGCTCAGGTAATTAACCAGATGGCGGGAATGCTCGTTAATCAGCTTGGAATACCCGTTGTAGGAATAATACTTGCCGCTATTGTAGTTATCGGAGGGCATGCCTTCAACCTTGGTATGGCTGCTTTAAGCGGATTCATACATACAGCAAGGCTTCAGTTCGTTGAATTCTTCGGAAAATTCTACGACGGAACAGGTGTGCCGTTCAAACCGCTGAGATACGAACCGAAATACGTACACATAGAGAGAAATAAATAACAAAGCTCTTAATTATACAGAGCGAAGGGAGACAATAAGTGGAACAGCTCGTAGCATACATGGGTATTGCCCTGGCTTGCGCACTCGCAGGTATCGGATCAGCAGTAGGGGTTGGAATTGCAGCCCAGGCCAGCACAGGGGTGATGAGTGTAGATCCAGGCAAGTTCGGAAAACTCCTTCTTCTGTCGGCATTACCCGGAACGCAGGGAATATATGGATTTGTAATTGCATTCCTTTTGCTCGGTAAAGTTACTCCGGGCATGGATATGCATGTAGCGTGGCAGATATTTACCGCAGGGATTCCAATTGCTCTTGCGGGACTGCTCTCTGGTATCCATCAGGGTAAAGTATGCGCCGGGGGCGCCATGATGACCGCCAAACAACCGGATGATTCTGCGAAATCTCTCATTCTTGCTGTTTTTGTCGAGTTCTATGCTATTCTAGGATTTCTTGTCTCATTCCTCATGCTTCAGGGCATAGGAGGGTAACAGGAAGATGTCTCTCGAAGCAATTCTTTCAAAGATAAGGGAAGAGGCCAGGCAGAAGTCCGAGAGTATTATCAGGGCTGCTGATATCGAAAAAAACACAGCGCTTGAAAAGCACGCAGAAGAAATTGAATCTAAATACATCAGGGATATTGAAAAAGTAAGAGCCGGCATAGAAGAAGAACTTATAAGGAAAGAGTTCCATGTCCGCACTGAAGCTGCCAGGGAAATCCAGAACGCCAGAAGAGCGATGATAGATACTGCAATAAGAAAAGCAGTAGAGAACCTCAAGTCGATTGGTGATTCCGAATACCTGAAGATGATTTCTTCTCTCATAGAAGGCTGTGACCTGAAAGGGAAAGTAGAAGTTGTAATTTCCTCGGCTGACGAATCGCGGATAACGCCCGGATTCCTGAAAAAATACTCTAAGAACGGTCAGGAATTCGTTCTCTCGAGCGAAAGGCATTCCGAGAATGGCGGAGTTATCTTCAAATCCGGAAAAATAAGCCAGAACGGAACGTTCGAAATGATAGCCGATCTCATGAATGAGGATATGGTAATGAATCTTTCCAGTTTTGTTCCTCTTGAGAAGAACTGACCCATGGCAGACGGTTTCATCTATGCTAACGGCAGAATAAGCGGAGAAGAAACGAATCTTCTGGATCAGCGGATGTGGCAGATGCTCATATCCTCAGCAAACGAGGAAGAAGCCACAAGACTCCTTGGCGATACATGGTACGGCGGTTTCATGCAGTACCACTCCATGGAGGAATGCTTCATAAAAGCTATGGAAACAACGGAAGATGAACTTATCGAACTTTCGGAGGATTACAGGCTCGTAAGGGGACTCCTGCATCGCAGAGATGTAAGAAATGCAAGGTACATCTGGAAAAAACTTCTTTCATCAGAAAACCAGGATGAAGAGGTTGAAGTTGAACGTCCAGGATTGATTGATACGGATATCCTGAAAAAATCCGTAAGTTCCGAAGAAGCAAGAGACAGCCTCCCACCACTTTTTCAGAGAACGCTTGAGGAGCTGACAGGGTTAACGGAAACAGCAGAAATCGACCGGATAATGGACCATCTTGCTGCAGCAGTCGAAAGTTCCGAACTGGTGGAAATAAACTCCGGTTTCAGAACGTTCGTAATGAGCAGCATAGAACAGAAGAATTTTCTTACAGCCGGAAGATGCAGCATCGATAAAGTTCCCCGCCAGCTCCTTCACGACCTGCTGCTTCAGGGGGGATATCATACTGTATCAGAACTGACGGAAGCCTACCAGCATAATTCACTTCCTGCTCTTCTCGCAGAGACTCCGGGACTTGAACAGCCCGGAGCAGCATTGGAGGAAGCTCTTGAGCATGGTTCGTTCCTCGGATTTGAAAGGGAATGCGACAGAAATCTGCTGGAACTTCTTGAAAAGGGAGCTTTTCCCGTCTTTGGCCCATCGCCGCTTATGGCTTTTGTAATAAGACGGGAAATGGAGATAAGCCACCTCAGATTACTTCTGGCAGCAAAATCAGCCGGTGTCAGCGAAGACAGGCTGAAGAAGCGATTGCCAAGAGGATAGGAGGCAGTATGGCAAAAGGCAAAGTAGCATTTATTGGAGACGCCGACTCCGTACTCGGATTCCGGGCACTTGGAGTAGAAACCGTTGTTCCCGAGAACGCCGAGGAAGCCAGGGAGCAGTTCGAAAGACTTGTAAGGGAGGGAACCTCCATCATCATGATTACCGAAAATATGATGGACAACCTTCATGAACAGATAGAAGAAACGGTTCATATGGCAATACCATCGGTTGTTGTTCTTCCTGGAATATCGGGCACTCAGAAACGGGGAGAAGATACGATAAGAGAACTTATCATAAGAGCTGTTGGTATTGATCTCATGTCAGAGGAAAACAATTGAGAACCGCTGAAAACCCGCAACTCACCGGAGGCGACGGATGACTAAGGGAACGATTGATAAAATAGCGGGTCCGCTCGTAGTTGCGGACGGCATGAAAAATGCGAGGATGTTCGATCTTGTATATGTATCCGATTACGGCTTGATAGGAGAAATAATCGAGCTTAAGGGAGACAAAGCGTCGATTCAGGTCTACGAGGAAACCGGTGGCCTTAAACCGGGGGATCCTGTCAGGGCTACTGGAAAACCACTTTCAGTTGAACTTGGCCCGGGACTTGCAACGGCAATATACGACGGCATCCAGCGGCCGCTTGATGAAATCAGGAAAGAAGCAGGAGACTGGATTACGCGGGGAATAAGTATCAGGGGCCTGGATCACGAGAAAGAATGGGACTTCCAGCCTGTAGCGGCCGTCGGACAGAAAGTATCGGGCGGTGAGGTTCTCGGAGAAGTACCCGAAACCAAGCTCATCACCCACAAAGTAATGGTTCCGCCGGAGGTGGCAGGTGAAATTACATGGATGATTGAACCGGGAAAATACAATATAGACAAGGTTGTTGCGAAGGTAAGGAATGATTCCGGCGAAACAATAGAACTTCAGATGTTCCATAACTGGCCAGTTAGAAAGCCCCGGCCCATTGCGGAGAAGAAGGCACCCGAAGAACCGCTTATTACAGGACAGAGGGTCATCGACGCGTTCTTCCCTCTTGGCAAGGGAGGAACTGCATGTGTTCCCGGGCCGTTCGGTAGCGGAAAAACAGTTATTCAGCACCAGCTCGCAAAGTGGGCGGACGCTGAAGTAGTGGTTTACGTTGGGTGCGGAGAACGTGGAAACGAAATGACCGATGTTCTTCAGGAATTCCCGGAGCTTGAAGACCCCAAAAGCGGTGAACCGCTCATTCTAAGAACCGTTCTAGTTGCCAATACGAGCAACATGCCGGTGGCGGCAAGGGAAGCAAGTGTTTATACAGGCATTACAATAGGTGAGTATTTCAGGGATATGGGTTATTCCGTTGCCCTTATGGCCGATTCGACAAGCAGGTGGGCAGAAGCGATGAGAGAAATGTCCGGAAGGCTTGAAGAAATGCCAGGCGAGGAGGGATACCCCGCTTACCTTGGAACCCGTATCGCGGAATTCTACGAAAGGGCAGGTAATGTAAAATGCATCGGAGGGGACAGAAATGGCGCCCTGACGGTGGTCGGGGCGGTAAGCCCTGCTGGAGGAGACCTTTCAGACCCGGTGGTTCAGGCCACCCTCCGTGTTGTCAAGGTATTCTGGAGCCTGCAGGCGAAACTGGCTTACGCAAGGCATTTTCCTGCGATAGGATGGCTCGACAGCTATTCACTTTACACCGATAACCTCAAGGATTACTACGACAGGGAAATTGGTAAGGAATGGGTATCCATGATGAAGGAAGCCATAGCCCTTCTTCAGCAGGAAGCCAATCTGCTGGAAATAGCACGGCTTGTAGGAGCCGAATCACTTTCACCTGAGGATCAGCTTATTCTTTACACAGCCAGGTCACTCAGAGAGGATTTCCTGCATCAGAACGCTTTCCATGAAGTAGACACCTACACATCGATAACCAAACAGAAGGCAATGATGGAAGTGATAATGCACACCAATGCTGAGATGAAGAAAGCTCTCCGTGGCGGAGTATCACCAAGAGACCTGTTCGATCTTCCGTTCAAGGAGGAGATATCAAGGATGAGCTACATACCGGAAGCCGATCTTGAATCAATAGAGTTAATTAAAAAAGATGTTACGTCACAGATCAACGATCTGATAGAGAACGAACAGACCGCTTAGGAGGGAGAGGATATGATCAGAGAATACAATACAACGGTAGAGATATCCGGCCCTCTGATGATTGTTGACGGGGTCGAAGGAGTTGCGTACGAGGAACTGGTTGAAATACAGCTCCCCGATGGAGAAATACGGCACGGTAAGGTTCTGGAAGTAGACTCCCGGATGGCTCTTGTCCAGCTTTTTGAGGGCAGCAGCGGAACGGATATCACCGAAACCAAAGTGCGTTTCCTCGGGAAACAGGTGGAGCTGGGAGTTTCGGAGGAAATGCTTGGCAGAGTTTTTGACGGGCAGGGGAGGCCAAGGGCACCTTTCGATACAGCGCCTCCCATCGTTCCGGAGAAAATGGAGAATATCAATGGAGCTCCCATCAACCCCTACGCCAGGGATTACCCAGCCGAGTTCATTCAGACCGGCTTCAGTTCCATTGACGGGATCAACACTCTTGTGAGAGGGCAGAAACTGCCTGTGTTCAGCGGAAACGGGCTTCCTCACTCTACGGTTGCGGCACAGATAGCAAGACAGGCAAAGGTCATGGGAGAGGGAGAGAACTTCGCGGTGGTTTTTGCCGCCATGGGTATTACTTTCGAAGAGGCCGATTACTTCATCCGTGATTTCAGAAAGACCGGGGCAATGGACAGAGCGGTAGTGTTTCTTAACCTTGCCGACGATCCGGCAATAGAACGTATAGCTACACCAAGGATGGCGCTTACCGCGGCCGAGTACCTTGCGTACGAAAAAGATATGCATATTCTTGTGATTCTTACGGATATGACCAATTACTGTGATGCGCTGCGGGAAATATCAGCTGCAAGAAAGGAAGTTCCGGGAAGAAGAGGGTATCCGGGATACCTCTATACGGATCTTTCTTCGATATACGAACGCGCGGGGAGGATAAAGGGGCGCACCGGGTCGATCACGCAGATTCCCATACTTACAATGCCTGAGGATGACAAGACACATCCGATTCCCGACCTTACAGGTTATATCACAGAGGGGCAGCTTATTCTTAACAGAGAGCTTCACAAAAAAGGTATCTACCCTCCGATGGACGTCATGGAGTCTCTGTCCAGGCTGAAGGACAAGGGTATCGGCAAAGGCAAAACCCGCGAAGATCACGCGGACCTTTTCAACCAGCTTATGGCAGCCTACTCTGCCGGAAAGGATGCCAGGGAACTCGCTGTGATACTCGGGGCAGCGGCATTGAGCGATCTTGACCAGAAATACCTCAGGTTCGCGGACGAGTACGAGAAGAGATACATCAGCCAGGGGGAGCACGAGAACAGGAACATATACGAAACCCTTGATTTGGGCTGGGAGCTGCTCAAGCTTCTGCCAAGAAGCGAGATGAAGAGGATTGACCCTGTGAGACTTGATAAATACTGGCCAGAAGAAGAGGCCGGCTGATGGCACTGGTCGTCCGCGCGACCCGGATGGAGCTGCTTTTGCTACGCAAGAAAGTGAAACTTGCGCAGAGGGGACACAAGCTTCTGAAGGACAAGCTGGACGAACTCATGCGCCAGTTCAAGATACTCATAGCGGATTACGAGGGCGCAAGACAGGAACTCGAGAAGGAACTCAGTTTCGCATACGGCGAGTTTCTTTTCGCAAGGGCAGCAATGTCCGAACCCGGCCTGCTGGATGCGCTTCGCTATCCCGGCGCAAAGGCACTTGTAATTACTTCCAGACGGAAGATAATGAATCTTGAATTGCCTGTATTCGATGTTACAATCGAGGGGAACGTGCGAAACTACGGCATGTTCGACACACCGGTTGAACTCGATGAGGCACTGAAGTTGTACAAGGAGCTTCTTCCGCGAATCATAAAACTTGCGGAGCAGGAGAAGGCGATAAGCCTTCTGGCGAGAGAGATCGATACGACCAGGAGAAGGGTGAACGCCCTTGAATACAAGCTGATCCCGGAACTTGAGGAAGCAATAAGGGCGATACGCCTCAAGCTGGATGAGATGGAGAGAGGCAACCTTACAAGGCTTATGAAAGTAAAGGAAATGGTTGATCAGAAACGCGAGAAATCACGAGCGTAGACCGGACTCGGATTTCTGATAGAATTATCATTACTAATTGGAGTACATTCCACAAAGTAGCATAATTATTATACATTAAGAATTATAATAATAATTACGTTATCGACCAGATTCTCATTCTTTTCTCTATTGATATTTTACCCTCAATGACTTATGAATTATATAATACAGTTCGGCATGGATTTCTAACGGGAAAGGAATGAATATGAAGTTAATATTAATTTTTATAGTTCTTTCGGCATCTCAGCTTGCCTTCGCTGATATTACCGAGAACTACGGCTGGGAAGGCACCGAGACAATTCTGGGTAATTATGGGGATGTTATTGCTACAATAGCAACCGACCCTGTTCATGGCGGATCGCAGTCACTTCGCCTCGAGGATGCAGCCGCATCCGGGACACCCCAGGCATACGTTGCATGGATAATCGGGCTTCAGGATGGTGATGTTGTTACGGTCAGTTTCTGGCGTTACGATATTACTCCCGGTACAGCTCCGTCCTGTAGAATAGGAGCTCACTGGAACGACGATCCCAACGATGTAATGGCATACAATGGAGCTGCTGGCTACAATTCCGATTATGGAACAGGCGAGGGTTGGGATGAAACATCATTTGAAGTAACAGTAGCAGATGGGCATACTGGTCTGGTATTCGAGGCCAGGACGTATTCAAGCGCAGGC
>Ga0307441_1000137_pt1 | contig 29827 bp, 33 predicted proteins | sample SalMarWE160420MG_FD_202149 | JGI IMG/M metagenome (GOLD analysis project Ga0307441, IMG submission 202149) | Salt marsh sediment microbial communities from the Plum Island Ecosystem LTER, Massachusetts, United States - WE1604-20 | ecosystem: Environmental > Aquatic > Marine > Intertidal zone >... | reverse complement strand
AGGTCGTTGTTGGAGAACACCAGCTGCTCGCCCGTCAGGCTGCGCAAGCGCGTGGTGCGAAGCCCCACGTGCTCGACCGTGCCGAGCTTCTGATCGACGATGATGAAGTCGCCGATCTCGAAGGGCTTGTCGAAGACGATGGAGAGCGAGGCGAACAGGTCGCCCAGGATGTTCTGCAGTGCCAGCGCGACGGCCAGCGAGCTGATGCCCAGCCCGGCCAGCAGGGTATTGACGTGGATGCCGAGGTTCTCCATGACCAGCAGGAACATCAGCGTGAACAGCACCAGCCGGCCCACGAAGCCGATCGCCGCCAGGCCGGTGCGCCGGCCGGCACCCAGGGCCTCGTTGCGCCGGTAGCGATCCAGGACGGCCTTGAGCGCGTGGTTGGCCCACAGCGCGAGCTGAACCACCAGCACCAGCACGAAGCCGTGCGCGACCAGGCTGGTGGCGCGTGCGCCGATGGCCAGACCGAGCGACCCCAGGTAGATGGCGGTGGCAAGGAAGGTGATGGCGTGCGTCTCGCTCAGCGTCTCCACCAGCACGTCGTCGAAGGCCACGCGGGTGCGCTCGGCGAGGGCGGGCAGGCTGCGGCGCACGAACCCGCGCAGCGTTCGCAGCGCGAAGTACACGGCGAGCGCGACGGCCAGCGCGATCAGCCAGCGCAACACCTCGTTGCCGAAGACGGCTGTGTGCAGCACCTTCAGCACGGACATGGTTGCGGCCAGTCTACCCGAGGGCGCCTGGCGGCCGCCCCCGGCCTCGACGTCGGGCGTCCGCTATCCTGCCCACATGAAGATCTACACGCGGACCGGAGACCAGGGCGAGACCGGCCTGTTCGGGGGTGGGCGCGTCGCCAAGGACGACCTCCGGGTGCAGGCGTACGGCAGCGTCGACGAAGCCAATGCTGCCCTGGGCGTTGCGCGCGCGGCGCTGCGACGGCAGGGCGGGGCCGCGGCGGCGCTCGACGAGGACCTCGAGGCGTTGCAGGGGGCGCTCTTCGACCTGGGTGCGGACCTCGCCACGCCGCTGGATGCCAGGGCACGCCAGGCGTTGCGTCCGGTGGCGGCCGCGGACGTCGAGGCGCTGGAGCGCCGTATCGACGCGCTCGACGACGAGCTGGAGCCACTCGGCACGTTCATTCTGCCGGGCGGAAGCGACGCCGCGGCCGCGCTTCACGTGGCGCGCTCGGTGGCGCGGCGGGCAGAGCGGGACACGGTGGCACTCGCCCGCGTCGCCGAGGTCAATCCCGAAGCGTTGCGCTACCTGAACCGGCTGTCGGACCTGCTGTTCACGCTGGCGCGCGCCGTCAACGCACGCTCGGGGGTGCCTGACGCGGGCTGGGGGCGGGGAGGCCGCGAGCGGTGAGCTCCGCCACATCGCGCAGGCCGGCACGCTCCAGCGCGCGCAGCACGGCCTCGTTCAGCTCCCGCAGCAGCGCCGGGCCGCGGTAGATGAAGCCCGTGTAGACCTGGACCAGCGACGCCCCTGCCGCCAGCCGCGCGACCACGTCGGCGCCGCTGGCGATGCCGCCGACAGAGACGATCGGCAGCCGTGTGTGGGCGCGCAGCAGCTCGAGGACCTGCAACGAGCGGGCGGCCAGCGGCCGGCCCGACAGCCCGCCGGCCTCCGTGGCGTGGGGCGAGCGCAGACCCTCACGCCGGGTGGTGGTGTTGGTGGCGACGATCCCCGCCAGCCCGTGGCGCTCGGCGATGCGCGCGGCGTCGAGCAAGGGCTCGTCGGCCAGATCGGGGGCGAGCTTCAGCAGCACCGGCTTGTTCCCCAGCTCGCGTTGCAGGCGCCCCACCAGCGCCAGCAGCGTGTCCAACGGCCCGCAGGCCTGGAGACTCCGCAGACCCGGCGTGTTGGGAGAGGAGACGTTCACGGCCAGGTAGTCCGCGACCTGCCAGACGTCCCGCAAGGCACGCTCGTAGTCGTCGACGGCATCCTCGACCGGAACGTCGCGGGACTTGCCGACGTTGATCCCCAGCGGCACGTGTACGGAGCCGGCGCGACGGAGGCGCGCGATGCGCCGTGCGAGGGCGTCCGAGCCGGCGTTGTTGAAGCCCATGCGGTTGATCAGCGCCTCGTCCTCGAGCAGCCGGAACAGACGCGGCCGCGGGTTGCCGGGCTGCGCTCGGGCCGTGACGCTGCCGAGCTCGAGATGGCCGAAGCCGATGGCAGCGAGCGCCGGCACCGCCACGCCGTCCTTGTCCAGGCCGGCGGCCAGCCCCACGGGCGACGGGAAGCGCAGCCCGAACGCGTGCACCACCAGGCGCGGGTCCTCGAGCCCGTAGGCGGCCCTCAGCAGATGCGTAAGCAGCGCACTGCGACCGGTCGCCGCCAGACCAGCCATCACCACGCCGTGGGCGCGTTCGGGAGGAAGCCGGAACAGGACACGGCGCACGAGAGGGTACACGCCGTCAGTCTACCGGCGGCGGGACAACGAACGCTCCTGCGCGACGGGAGGTGCCGGGGTGCGGGCCGGCGCGCTCAGCTGCCGGGCGGATGCGTGGGCCTGACCTCCACCTTGCTCGGCAGCGTACGCTCCGGGGTTCGCAGCAGGTAGAGCACCATCTCCGCCAGGTCCTCCGGCTGGATCTTCCAGGCGTCCTCGGGTCCCGGCCCGTCGCCACTGAAATGCGTGGCCACCGAGCCGGGCATGATCAAGGACACCTTGATGCCGTGCTTGCGGAGATCGAGCATGATCGCCTGGGAGAAGCCGGTGAGGCCGAACTTGCTGGCGTTGTAGGCGGCGCCGCCGGCGAAGAAGTTGGCGCCCGCCAGGCTGCCGATGGTGATGACGGTGCCGCGGCTTCGCTTGAGCGCGTCCAACGAGGCCTTGACGGTATGGAACACGCCCGTCAGGTTGGTGTCGATGGCGCGGTGCCAGTCCTCGACCGCCAGGCCGTCGATGGGCGCGAACACACCGACGCCGGCGTTGGCGACGACGACGTCGAGGCTTCCGAACGCCTCGACGGCGCGCCCGACGGCCGCGCTCAGCGACGCGTAATCGCGCACGTCACTGGCCACGCCCAGGGCGCGGCCGGGTCCCTCGGCGCCGAGCTCCCGCGCCGCCGTCTCGATCGCGTCCTCGTGCCTTGCCGTCACGGTCACGTGCATGCCTGCCCGGACCAGGCCCGACGCTACGGCGCGGCCGATACCGCGGCTGGCGCCGGTGACCAGGGCGGACTTCGCGGTCAGCTCCATGGCGCGAGGGTAGCACGGGGCCGTCGCCGGCGGCGTGCCCGTAGCCAGAACGTGTAGGAGCGCGCCCCTGACGTGCCCGGCTGGTACACTTCGGGGCGCATGCAACGGCTCACGCTGATCCGGCACGCCCTCACCGAGTGGAACGTCAGCGGCCGCGTCCAGGGACAGACCGATGTGCCGCTGTCGGACGATGGCCGCGCGCAAGCGCGCCAACTGGCGCGCTACGTGCGCGGGCTGGAGGAGCGCGCCGAGGTGTTCTCGAGCCCGCTGGCGCGTGCCCGCGAGACCGCCGAGATCGCCTTCGCGGGCCGCGACATCCGGCTCGACGCGCGCCTCTCCGAGCTCGACTTCGGGGCGTTCGAAGGGCTTAGCCAGCACGAATGCGAGGCGCACCCGGAATGGGCATGGTGGCTGGCCGACCCCTACGAGCGGTCCGCACCCGGCGGCGAGTCCTACCGGCAGCTGCGCGCGCGTGCCGCGGCCTGGCTCGAGGACATGGGGGATGTCGACCACGTGGTGGCCGTCAGCCACTCGGGCACCATCAAGATGCTGCTCGCCGACGTCCTGGGCGTCGAGCGTCCGCTCTGGCGCAAGCGCATCTACCTGCGCCACACCGGCGTGAGCAGGGTGCTGTTCCGCGGCGCGGAGGCGGTGGTGGAGCGGGTCAACGACACGCGCCATCTGGTGCGGGAGGGCGGCGACCCCTTCCTCGACTGAGGGCCGCCGGCGTTCGGTGCGCCGCCGCTGCGCGCGCCGCACCGGCCGGGGACGGCGTCCGGCGGCAGCGATGGTAGACTCGGGCCGTGGCCGATCCGACCACGTTCACCGTCGATCAGGAGCACTTTCAGGGAAGCCTCGGAGAGCTGGCGCAGGCACTGCGTAGCGGCGCGTTGCCGCCCATGCGGCTGGACCTCTACCGGCTGGTCCGCGACTACCTCGGCTTCTTCGAGTCGCTGGCCGACGTCGATCTGGAGCTCGCCAGCGAGGCGCTGCCACGCGTCGCCCAGGTCGTCGAGCTCAAGGTGCGGCTGCTGCTGCCGCGGCCGCCCAGCGACGCCGGGCAGGACGAGGAGGCGGTGCTCGAGGAGGCGCTCTCTGCGGTAGCGCTGCTCGAAGAGCTGGAGGAGGCCGTGCGCTTCCTGCGCCTGCGTCGCGACGAGCGCCGGCTGGTGTTGCCCGCGCGTGCGCCCCGACCCGACTATCCCCGCCCGGAACGGCCCCTGCGTGCGTCTCTGGGCGATCTGGCGCGCTTGGCTGCGCGCCACCGCGTCGGCAGCTACTTCGAGTTGGCGCTCGAGCGGCTCACCCTGGCGAGTGCCATGCGGCGCGTCATGGCCGCGCTGAAGCGCGTAGGGCGCGGCACCCTGTTCGAGTTGGCCGATGCCCGGGACTGGGCCGGCCGTACCGTGAGCTTCGCCGCCCTCATGGAGCTCGTCCGGCAGGGCCGGGTGCGCGCCCATCAGCACGAACCTTTCGGTACCCTGACGGTCGAGCGCGGGCCACGGGCGGACGCGCCGCCCGACGGCTCGGACGCGGACGCGACCCGGCCGGCGGCCGGCGCCCCCGGGCCGGTGGCTGCAGCCGTGCCGCTGGGAATAGCCGAACCGCCGGGGTGAGCGCCGCCAGGTTCGCGGGCGGTCACGCGTTCAGGCGGTCTGGGCGGCTTCGGCCTTCTTGCGCAGGCCGGGATCCAGCACCCGCTTGCGGAGCCGGAACGCCTTGGGGGTGACCTCCAGGAGCTCATCGTCGGCGATGTACTCGAGCGCCTCCTCCAGGCTCAGACGGCGTGGCGGCGTGAGCAACAGGTTGTCGTCGCTGCCGGCCGCACGCACGTTGGTGAGCTTCTTGTTCTTGCAGACGTTGACGTTGAGGTCGCCGGCACGGCTGCGGGCGCCCAGGATCATGCCCACGTACACCTCGGTGCCGGGCGTGATGAAGAACTCGCCCCGGTCGGCCAGCTTGTAGAGGCTGTAGGCGAAGGCCTCACCGGCCTCCATGGCCACCAGCGAGCCGTGGCCGCGCATCTCGGCTTCGCCGGCGTACGGCTCGTAGCCGTCGACGACGTGACTCAGCACGCCCTCGCCTTGCGTCTGTGACAGGAACGCCGTGCGGAAGCCGAACAGCAGGCGGCTCGGGACGCGGAACTCGAGGCGCGCCCGAGAGGCGCCGGGCGCCATGTGCACGAGGTTGCCGCGACGCGCCGAGAGCGCCTCCATGACGACGCCCATGGCGGCAGTGGGGACGTCTACCACCACGCGCTCGAAGGGCTCGCTGAGCACGCCCTCGCGGCGCTTCAGGATCACCTCGGGGCGCGACACGGAGAACTCATACCCCTCACGCCGCATGGTCTCGATCAGGATGCTCAGGTGCAGCTCGCCGCGGCCGGAGACCCGGTAGCGCTCGCTTCCGAGCGGCTCCATGCGGAGCGCCACGTTGGTGAGCAGCTCCCGCTCCAGTCGCTCGGCGAGGTGGCGGCTGGTGACGTAGCGCCCCTCGCGGCCGGCGAAGGGACTGGTGTTGGGGCTGAAGGTGACGCTGACGGTCGGCTCGTCGACGTGCACGGCGGGGAGCGCCTCGACGGCCTCCGGGTCGCACAGCGTCTCACCGATCATGGCGTCGTCCACGCCCGAGAGCGCCACGATGTCGCCCGTCTGGGCGGCCTCACATTCGCTGCGGCCCAGCCCGAGGTGCGTGAACACCTTGGTGACCCGCGCTCGCGTGACACGGCCGTCCGGACCGGCGCGAACGATGGCGTCACCGGCGCTGACGCTGCCCTGCAGCACGCGGCCGATCGCCAGCCGACCGAGGTAGTCGGAGTAGTCGAGGTTGGCGACCTGCATCCGGAAGGGTGCGTTCGGATCGCCGTCGGCGGCGGGCACTCTGGCGTGGATGGTCTCGAACAGCGCCCGCAGGTCGTTCGCCGGCGCCTCGCCCTCATGCCATGCCCGGCCCTCGCGAGCCACTGCGTGCAGGATCGGGAAGTCCAGCTGGGAATCGTCGGCCCCCAGCTCGACCATCAGGTCGAACGTGAGGGTGGCGACCTCGTCGGGTCTGGCGTCCTTGCGGTCGACCTTGTTGATCACGAGGATGGGCTCGAGGCCGCGGGCCAGCGCCTTGCGCAGCACGAAACGCGTCTGCGGCATCGGACCCTCGGCCGCATCGACGAGCAGCAGGGCGCCGTCGACCATCGTCAGCGCGCGCTCCACCTCGCCGCCGAAGTCGGCGTGGCCGGGGGTATCGACGATATTGATCTTGTCGTCCCGCCAGGTGATGGCGGTGTTCTTGGCCAGGATGGTGATGCCACGCTCACGCTCCAGCGCATTGCTGTCCATGACGCGGTCGATGACGTCCTGGTTGGCGCGGAAGACGTTCGATTGCCGCAGCATGCCGTCCACCAGCGTGGTCTTGCCGTGGTCGACATGGGCGATGATGGCGATGTTGCGATGCTTCATGGACACTCCGGGCTCGCTCTCGGGGGGCGCCGGCTCGCGGCCGGCCCCGCCGCGTTGCGGCGGCCAACTCGGCAGTATAGCGGACCGCCGGGCCGCCGCGATGTTCCCTGACGGGGCCGGCTGTAAGGCATTACACGATGGCGGCGCGCGGACCCGGAGTGCGTCGTGGTTGACAGCGGCCGCTGCCGCCGTCTGCTAGTTTCGTGTGCAGTAGATGAGGCACGCGGCCCACGCCATCGCGCCGGTGCCCTGGAGGAGTCCGTTGCAGAGCCGTCCGTTGCTTATGTACACGACGCGCTGGTGTGGTGACTGTCAGCGCGCCAAGAACTTCCTCAACAAGTTCGCGATACCGTTCGTCGAGGTCGACATCGAACAGGATCCGGCGGCCGCCGCCTACGTGCAGAGCGTCAACGGCGGGCGGCGCAGCGTGCCCACCCTGGTGGTGGGGGACAGTGCGACGAGCCTCTCCGGCTTCACGCGCGAGAAGTTCGACGCGTTCCTGGCGCGGCACGAGCTGCTGGCCGATTGAACGCGCGCGCAGACCACGGGCTTCGGACAGCCGAAGCGTCCGGGCGTGGTAGCCTTCAGGCGATGGCGTCGGCCAGACGTGCCCCAAGCGACAAAGCGACCGCGGTGCAGGCGATGTTCTCGACCATCGCTCCGCGCTACGACGTGCTCAACCGGCTGCTCAGCTTCGGCATCGATCGCCGTTGGCGCGCCCAGGCGGGGCGGGCGGCCGTAGAGGGCGGCGTGGAGCGCGTGCTCGACGTGGCCACGGGCACGGGCGACCTGGCGTTCACGCTGGCGTCCCTGGCGCCCACCGCCGAGGTGATCGGTGTCGACTTCGCCGAACCCATGCTCGAGCGTGCGCGTGGCAAGGCGCGGGTCAGGGCCGGGCGCGTGCGCTTCGAGGCCGGCGACGGCAGCGCGTTACGGTTCGACGCCGACGTCTTCGACGCGGTGACCATCGCCTACGGGTTGCGCAACTTCGCCGACATCGATGCCGGCCTGCGCGAGTTCCTGCGCGTCTTGCGCCCGGGCGGGCGGCTGGTGGTGCTGGAGTTTCCACCGCCGCCCGGCGGCGTCTTCGGCGTTCTCTACGGGATGTACTTCCGGAGTGTGCTGCCGGCCGTGGGCGGCCTGATCTCGGGGCGGCGGGGCGCATATCGCTATCTGCCGGCTTCGGTGATCGCCTTTCCACCACCCGACGTGCTGGCCGAGCGCATGCGCCGTGCCGGCTTCCAGAGAGTCCGTTACCGACTGCAGAGCTTGGGGATCTCGGCCATTCACATAGGAGAGAAGCCAGTATGAACCTGTCGGACGCCCCCCTGAGCGGCTTCGAGCTCAACACCGACGCATCTCTGGTCGATCCCGACTGGGAGGACTTCGCGGCGTCGCACGATCGCCGCTTCGGCCTCGCCATCTCGCACTTCAAGAGCCTGGTCAAGGGGCGTGCCTACGACAACGAGGTCATGCGCTTGCGCGTGGGCCGTGAAGGCTTCTACGCGCAGGCCAGGAACTTCCCGGCGGCGTTCTTCGGCGATACCCGCTCGCCCGAGGTGGTCACCGTCAGCGAGGCCGAGGCGCGGGCTGCGGTGTGGGAAGCAGTGGCGCACTACCGGGCCGGCGAGGCGCAGTCGCTCACCACCATCTACTCGGACGGGGATCCCCCCGACGTGTTCTTCGGCTACCGCATGACGGCCGACAGACGCTACGAGCTCGGAATGGTCCGGTCGACGTTGCCGCTCCACCTGAGGGTACTGGTCGATGCCCCCGACGCCAGCCCGCTGATCGACGCGCGCGCCGGTGTCCTCATCTACCAGCGCACGCGCCGTGGCGACCACGTACTGCTGCGGGCCGTCGGCAGGCGGCAGCCGCTGCTGGCGGGCGTGAAGCTCGCCGACTGAGAGCGGAGCTTGGCCAGCTTCCCGACGCGCGGTCACGTCTACGACGTCATCGTGGTGGGGGCCGGCATCGCCGGCAGTGAGGCCGCGTACGCGACCGCCCGCGGAGGCCTCGACACGCTGTTGGTCACGACCAGCCTGGACACCGTCTACAACGCCGTCGGCGAGCGGATCCGGCTGGCGCCTCCGGAGGGCACGCTGATGCGCGAGCTTTGGCGCGAGCACGGTGAAGCGGACGGCACCGTCTCCAACTGGCAGCTCCACCGCGCCGCCAAATACGCGCTGGAGCGACAGGAGGGCCTCCACCTGCTGCAGTCGAACGTGACCGCCCTGCTGCTCGACGAGCGCGAGCGCGTGGAGGGCGTGGCCACCTGGGAGGGCGTGCCCCGTCTCGGCCGTTGCGTTGGCCTGTGTGTGGGGAGCTTCCTGCGGGCTCGCCTCAGCATGGGATCGCTGACCGAGCCGGCGGGACGGCTGAGCGAGATGGCGTACGACGATCTCTACCAGGACATCGAAGCCAGAGGGGTGGCGTTCCGCGACGTCACGCTCGCGGCCGACCCCGCCGGCGGCACGCTGCCCTACGAGGTCCGCTGCCGCGTACTGGAACCATCCGGGCTCGCCGGCGACGGCTTCGGCGTGCCCGAGCTGCCGCGTCTGTTCGCGGCGGGCCTGTGCGCCCGCGGCTACCTGCCATTCGAGGAGGCCGCACTGGACGGCGTTCGGCTGGCGCGGACAGTGCTGGCGGTGCGTGCCGACCGGCGGACGTGAGGCGGCTGCCTCCGCCTGGGGCGTCGCGTGAAGCGCGGCCGCGCGTCGGCTCCGGGCTCGCCGGGCGGGCGGCGCAGCGGGCGGGGCCTACCTCACAGGCGGCCGGTGTCGTCTACCGGTGTCGTGTAGGACTCGATCTTACGGAGCTGTTCGGGGCGGGCCCAGGTGACGCTCGCTCCCTCCGGCGTGGTCGCCACGAGTCGGTACCGGTAGGGCGGCTCGGCTCTGGTCGTCGTGATGACGTAGCGGCGCCCCTCGAACAACACCTCTTCGCCCACGCTGAAGCTCGTCATGGACCGAGGATAACGCCGCGCCGCCGGGCGCAGGAAGGGACTATCGACGCGGTGGCCCTGCCGGTCGCCGCTCAGTCGGAGGCACGGTGGCTCCGGGTCATGACGATCGCCGGCGGCTGCGCGAGCGTCTGGTAGACGACGCAATAGCGCTCTGTCAGGCGTAGGAGGGTGTCCAGCTCCTCGTCGGACGCCTCGGTGTCCAGCTCGAAGCGCAGCCGTATGCCCTGGAAGCCCACGGGGACCGACTTGTCGACGGCCAGCGTGCCGCGGAAGTCGAGGTCGCCTTCGGCCAGCACGGCGCCGCCCCGAACGTCGATGCCGAGCGACGTCGCCACGGCGCAAAGCGTCACGCCCGCGCAGGCCGCCAGCGCCTCGAGAAGCATGTCGCCAGAGCACGCCGTCAGGCCGGTGCCGCCCGAAGCGGGGTGCAGGCCGGCCTCCACGAGGGCCCTTCCCGTTTCGACCCGGCAGCTCACGCCCTCGCCGAGCGCTCCCCGCGCCCGCAACGTGACCAGCGCGGCGTCCGGCTCGTGGCGGTAACGCTCCTTCAACGGCGCCTGGAGGGACCTCAACTCTTCGGATCGCATGGCCCGCCTCTCACCCTCGTGGTCTGTTGGGACGCCATCACCATACTCGATCGCGGGTGCCGGGGCTGGGCGCGGCAGGCGCCGGGGAGCACCTCGTCAGTCGACCGGGGGAAGGAACAGCGGGCCGTCGGGCCGAGGGAAGAGGCCCTGCTCCGCTCCCAGCGAGAGCAGTGTCGAGGCTGCGAGCTCGCCGTCCGCGCCCACGTCCATCGAGTAGCGGTTCACGTACAGCTCGATATGCCGCTGCCGCACCGAGGCGTCCATCTCCTGCGCGTTGGCGGCGACGTAGGCGCGGGTCGCGGTGGGGTTCTCCCAGGCGTAGGCCAGGCTGCTGCGAAGCATCGCCTGCAACCGCTTCAGCGTGGCCGGGCCCAGGTCGCGCCTGGCCACGATGCCGCCCAGCGGAACGAGCTTTCCGGTGCTGCGCTCCCACCACTCACCGAGGTCGATGAAGCGCCGCAGGCCATGCTCGGGGTAGGTGAAGCGGCTCTCGTGGATGATCAGACCGGCGTCGACCTCGCCGGCGGCCACCGCAGGCATGATGCGGTCGTAGCGCATCTCCACGAGCCGGGCGGCGGGTTGCGAGAGGCGCAGCAACAGGTTGGCGGTGGTGCGGCCGCCGGGGATGGCGATGCGCTTGCCCGTCAGGTCGTCGAGGGCATCCCGGGTGACGATGAGCGGTCCCACTCCGCTGCCCAGCGCGCCACCCGCGCGGAGCATGACGAAGCGGTCGGTCAGGTAGCCGTAGGCATGGTAGCTGACCTTGGCAACATCAAGCGTGCCGCCGTCCGCGGCTCGGTTGAGCGTCTCCACGTCCTCCAGGCGGATGTCGAAGGCGAGCTCGGGGACGCCTTCATCGCCGATCAAGCCGTGCGCCAGCGCGTAGAAGATGAAGGTGTCGTTGGGGCAAGGCGAGTACCCCAGACGCAGCCGAACGGCGCCGCCCCCGGTCACGATCCGGCCCTCTCGGTCCGGCGCCCCAGCAGGCGCTGGTGCTCGATCTGGGTGCAGCGGTCCTGCACCACGGTGATGCCGCGGGAGCGGAGGGTCGCAGCCACGGCATCGTTGCGGATGCCGAGCTGGAACCACACCGCGCCCGGCAAGGGTCGCATCGCGAGGATCTCGGGCACGTGGTCGGCAAGGTCCTCGGCACGCCTGAACACGTCCACCACGTCGACCGGCCCGATGACCTCGGTCAGCGAAGCAACCGCGGTGGTGCCGTGGAGCGACTCGCCGGCGTAGCGCGGGTTGACCGGGCTCACGTCGTAACCGTGGCGCACCAGGTAGCGGGCCACGGCGGCGGAGGCCCGGCGCGGCCGCGCACTGGCACCGAGTATCGCGATGTGGCGGGCTCGCTCCAGCAGGGCGCGGAGCTGCCCGTCGTCGATGGCGTCTTCGCTCATGCCCCAAGCCTAGCGCCGGCGGACGTCGCTGCGGGTCGGCTGCGGCGAACGCGCCGTCCGTCGCCGTCATGGCGCGGCGCTGGACGCGGCGCGGCAGCCGCGGCGTGGCAGCCGCCGCGTGCGGGCACGCCGGCCGCACGCTCCTGGACGTAATGACGGCGCGTTGAAGGGCACAGGGCCATCTGCTAGACTGAGCCGCTGTGCCCTCGGGCCCGTGAACAGCGGCCGGGACGGCACATGGCCTTTGGAGGTGAAGTCCATAGCGAGAGAGTTGAAGGTGAACGAACAGATCCGCGTGCGGCAGGTGCGGCTGATCACGGAGTCGGGAGAGCAGATCGGCATCATCGATACCCGCGACGCCATCCGGCGCGCCCGCGACGCGGACATGGATCTCGTGCTCGTCGGCGAGAACGCCGAGCCCCCCGTGGCCAGGCTGATGGATTACGGTCGGTACCGTTTCGAGATGCAGCAGCAGGCCAAGGAGGCGCGCAAGCGCTCCCGCCAGCAGGAGATGAAGTCGATCAAGTTCAGGGTCAAGATCGACGATCACGACTACGAGACCAAGGTCAACCACATCCGCCGCTTCCTCAAGGGCGGCCACAAGGTCAAGGTGACGATCATGTTCCGCGGCCGCGAACGCACCCACCCCGAGCTCGGTCAGGACATCCTGAACCGGGTCGCGAGCGACCTTACCGAGCTCGCCGTGGTAGACTCTGCGCCGACCATCGCGGGGATGGACATGAACATGATCCTGCGCCCCACCGAGATGTTGTAGACCTGTTCGCAACCTTCGGTCCCGCGTTTCGGGGCCCCCGCCAGAGGCAACGGAGACAGGCGCCGCCAGGCAGGCGGCGCGCCGCCGTCGGCGGCAAGGAGAAGACATCATGCCGAAGCTGAAGACCCACAAGGGCACCAGAGCCCGTGTCAAAGTCACTGGGCGAGGTAAGGTCAAGGCGATGCGCTCCGGGAAGCGGCACCTGAACTTCAAGAAGTCGGGCGACCGCATCCGGAAGGGCCGCACGGACCTCCTTCTCGCCAAGCCCGAGGCGGAGCGCGTGAAGTCGCTCCTGCCCTACGAGTAGGAGGCGGAGATGCCACGCGCCAAGACCGGCGTCGTCCGCCGGCAGCGGCACAAGAAGGTCCTCAAGCGCGCCAAGGGCTATTGGGGCCTCCGCTCCAAGAGCTTCCGCGTCGCTCAGCAGACGCTCCTCAACGCCGCCGACTACGCCTATCGCGACCGCCGCGACAAGAAGGCCGTGTTCCGCCGGCTGTGGATCAGCCGCATCAACGCTGCGGCCCGTGCCGAGGGCATGAGCTACTCGACCTTCGTCAGCGGGCTCAAGCGCGCCGGGGTGGCGGTAGACCGCAAGGTCCTGGCCGATCTCGCGGTGCGCGAACCCGAGGCGTTCAAGGGACTGGTGGAGAAGGCGCGCCAGGCCGCCTGAGCCGGGACGAGCGTTCCCGAACAGCGCGCGGCCGCCTGCCGAGGAGGCAGGCGGCCGTTGCCGTGCCGGCTCGCGGCCTGCCGGCATTGCTGCCGCGGCCGGGCTCGCGGGGTGGCACGAGGTGCAGTGGGGCGCCCTCACGGGCTGCGTGTGGCGCCCCGACGCGGTCGAAACGTCACGATAGAATGCCCCGATGACGTCGTCGAGCCTCCGCGAGCGCAAGAAGGCCGACCGCCGGCAGCGCATCTTCGAGTGCGCCATGCAGCTGTTCGAGGAGCGCGGGTTCCAGGCCACCACCTTCGACGCCATCGCCCGCTCCGCGGGGGTCTCCCGCGGGACCGTGTTCAACTACTTCCCGTACAAGGAGGCGCTGCTCATCGAGTTCTTCGGCCGCCACCTGGAGTCGCTCCGCCGGGCTCTGCAGCGCCGTCGAAGCCGCGACGGGCTCGAGCCGCTGGAAGAGCTGTACGTCCTGTTCGAGGCACTGGCACGCTTCGTCGACACCAATCGGGGCCTGGTGCTGCCGCTCAGCTACGAGCTGCTCAACCCCGACCCCGAGCGCTCCCGGGCCGCCTATCTGGCGCTGCCGCTGGGCGACCTGCTTCTCGACGTGCTGGCGCGCGCACGCGCCGCCGGGCGCGTGCGCGAGGACTACTCGCGCGAGCGTCTGGCTCGCATGCTGGCGAATGTCTACTTCATCACCGTGATGCAGTGGGCCGCCTACCGCCAGGACCGGTCGATCCGGGACGAGCTCCACAAGGCGCTCACGCTCACCCTGCAGGGCATCGAGCGGCAGTCCGCGGGCGTGGCGGACGTGTAGCCGGCGGGCTCCAGGCCGGTCCTGCGGGGCCCGTGGCGGCCGGGGCCCCGCCGGTATGATGCGTCATGAGAACCTACCTCTCCCTCGAGGCTGCGCTGGAAGCCTTCGCCGCGCGCTCGGCGGCCGCGTTGGACGCCGAGGCGGCGGCCGCGGTGCGGCCCATCCTGGATGACGTGGAACGCCGCGGCGACGCGGCCGTGCTGGAGCTGGGCGAGCGTTTCGACGGCGTGCGGCCGCCGGCGCTGGCGGTTGATCCGGCGGACATCGACGCCGCCGAGAGCGAGCTCGATCCCGAGCTGACGGACGCCATCCGCCTGGCCGAGCGGCGCGTCAGGCGCTACTACGAGCGCCAGCCCGCCTCCGGCTTCCTGGCCCAGGAGCCGGACGCGTTGCTCGCTCAGCTGGTGCGCCCGCTCCGGCGGGTCGGCTGCTACGTCCCGGGCGGCAGCGCCCCGCTCTTCAGCAGCCTGATCATGACGGCCGTGCCGGCGCGCGTGGCGGGCGTGCCGGAGATCGCCGTGGCCACGCCGCCGCGTCCGGACGGCGGGGTGGCGCCGGAGATCCGCTTCACGGCGGCGTTGCTCGGCATTCGCGAGATCTACCGCGCCGGCGGCGCGCAGGCGATCGCGGCGCTGGCGTACGGTACCGAGAGCGTGCCACCAGTGGACAAGGTGGTGGGGCCGGGAAACCGCTACGTGGTGGCAGCCAAGCGCGAGGTCTACGGCCGGGTCGGGGTGGAGTCGCTCCCCGGCCCCACCGAGACGCTCGTGCTCGCCGACGACTCGGCCGACGTCCGTCACGTGGTTGCCGATCTGCTGGCGCAGGCCGAGCACCTGGACGCACAGCCGGTGCTGGTAACGCCGAGCCGGCGCCTGGCGGAGGCCGTGGAGGGCGCGCTGCCGGAGGCGATCGATCGCCTCCCCACGGCCGCGGCGGCGCGCCAGTCGGTGGTCGAGCGCGGCATCGTGGTCATCGTTCGGGATGTGCGGGAGGGCATCCAGGCGGCCAACGCCTACGCCCCCGAGCACCTGTGCCTGCTCGTCGAGGATCCATGGTCGTGGGTGAGCGAGGTCCGGAACGCCGGCGGGCTGTTCGTCGGCGCTCACAGCATGGAGGCGCTGGGCGACTACCTGGCGGGCCCGAGCCACGTGATGCCCACGTCGGGCACCGCCCGCTATGCCAGCTTCGTGAACGTGCGCGATTTCCAGAAGGTGATCCCGCTGGTCGCCTTCGGTGGCCAAGCGGTGGCCGAGATCGGGCCGGCGGCGGTGCGCCTGGCCCGCGCGGAGGGGCTGGAGGCGCATGCCCAGGCGATCCTCGCCCGCTTGGGCGGGGCCTGAACGCCCACGGTCGAGGGTTGCGGCCGGGCGCCCGGGCTAGCGTGCGACCAGGAACGGGTTGCTGCCGCGCTCGGTGAGGATCGTCGTCTCAGGACCGTGTCCGGGAAGGACGCGGGTGTCGTCGGGCAGCGTCAGCAGCTGCTCGCGGATCGAACGCACGAGCAGCGCCCCGTCGCCGAAGGGGCGGTCGGTGCGGCCGATCGAGCCGCGGAACAGCGCGTCTCCCGATAGGACCGCATCGGCGCCGGGCAGGTAGAACGCGACATGGCCCGGGGTGTGGCCGGGCGTGTGCAGGCAGCGGGCGCGCGTGCCGGCGAGCTCGAGCGTCTGGCCGTCGGTGAGGTCGACGGTGGTGTCCGGCGGAGGTTCGATGGGTACGCCGAACAGGGCTGCCTGAGAGGCCGCGCCGCGCAGCAGCGGCAGATCGGCGGGGTGGAGATGAACGGGAACCGGCCAGGCCCTGACGAGCGCGGCCAGCCCGCCGACATGGTCGAAGTCGGCGTGCGTCAGCCACACCGCCGCGAGTTGCGCGCCGTGGGCCGCCAGTGCACGCAGCAGCGGCCCGGGATCGCCGCCCGGGTCGACCACCACCGCCGCGTCCGCTTCCACCAGCAGGTAGGCGTTCGCGGCCAGCGGTCCCAGTGCGTAGCGCTCGATGATCATGCCGGCCGCCCGTCACACGCCCCGGCGACGCCGGCGCAACAGCGCGCGCAGGATGTCGCGGTACATGCCCGCTCGCGTCGAGATGCCCGCCAGCAGGCCACGCTTCTCCTCCTTCATGACCTGCGACACGCCGCCGAGGGCGACGTCGAGGCGGCGCCAGCCTTGCCGCCTGGCGTGGTTGCCGATGGCGACTTCGACGCCGTAGCGGCTGGCCGCCAGGCCCGGCACGGCGAGCAGCGCGTCGCGTCGCAGCGCGCGCTGGCCGTTGAGCTGAGGCGTGAGGCGCTGCGCGGCGGTGGTGCGCCAGCGTCCGCCCCGGAACACGCCCCGCGTCATGTCGGTCTCGCCGCGCAGGACCGGGGTCGCCAGCGCAAGGACGTGGGCGGGTGTCAGGCCGATCAGGTCGGCGTCGAGCAGCACCACCACGTCGGCGTCGACGGCGGCGGCCGCCGCCGCCACGGCACCGCCCTTGCCCAGGTTGTGCGGGAGCCTGAGCACGCGGGCGCCCGCCGCGCTCGCGGCCTCGGCGGTGCCGTCCGTCGAGCCGTCGTCGACGACTAGGACCACGCCGAGCTCGCTCTGCAGAGCGCACGTCACGACCGCAGCGATGGTACCGGCCTCGTTGAACGCCGGGACCAGCACCGCACAACGGCGTGCCGGCTCGCCCGCGTCTGCGGGCCGCTCAGCCGTGGATGAGGCCGCTGAGCTCATGGACCGTGACCAGCGCGATGAGCGCCAGGACCGCCATGAAGCCGATGAAGTGGACGTACTCCTCCTGCCCCGGCTTGAACGGCCGGCCGCGAAGGGCGACCACGCCGGCGAGGAGCATGCGGCCGCCGTCGAGGCCGGGGATGGGCAAAAGGTTGAAGACCGCCAGCGAGAAGTTGATGAGGGCCGCCAGCCACAGAACCGCCACCATGCCCACCTGCGTGGCCTGGTTGACCATGCCCACGATGCCGACGGGGCCGGCGACCTCGGTGTTCTTGTGGCCGGTGAGTGCGGCCGCGAAGCCTTGCGCGAAGCCGCGTACGATCTCGGGTACCACGCGCGCCCCGAACCACGCCGACTCGGCCAGCGCCTGGGGCAGCGCGACCCCCTGGAAGACGGGGGAGACGCTGACCCCGAGCAGCGGTTGGCCGCTGTCGGACTTGGCGATGTCGTTCTTCGGTGGCCACGGGGTGGTGACGATGCGCCGGCCCGAGGCCGTAGCGAGCGTGATGGTGAGCTCGCTGGCCTGCTGGATGACCTTGACGACCTGCTCCGGCGTGGGTTCGGCGACGCCGTTGATGGCCGCGATGCGGTCCCCCTTGACGATGCCAAGCTGCGCCGCCGGTGAGCCGGGCATGACGCTCATGACCTCGCTGCCGCGACCCACGTCGGCCCCGCTGGTGTACATCCGGTAGCCGGGCTGCAGCATCACCACGGCCGTGAGCAGCGCGACGCCGAGCACGAAGTTGGCGATGATGCCGCCGGCCAGGACCCACAGCTTGGCGCCGATCTTCTTCTTGGCCATGCCTTCGTCGGGGTGCTGCAGGTTGCCGTTCTCGTCGACCCTCGGCGCCATGCCGGGGAGATCGACGTAGCCGCCGATCAGGAACAGGCAGACGCGCCACTCGGTGCCGCGCCAGCGGCGCCTGAGCAGCACCGGCCCCAGGCCGATGCTGAATGCCCGCACGGGCACGCCCACGCTCTTGGCGTTGAGGAAGTGCGCCCCCTCGTGCACCATCACCGCGGTGAACAGGATGAGTATGAACGTTATGGCCGTGAGCATGCCAGGCTCCGGGCCGGTAGCGGCCCGGCTCCAGTATGGCAGAGGCGGCAGCCGCGCGCGGTGGGCTGCTCTACCGTGATCGAAGCGGTCCGCCCGCCGCGCTCATCCCGGCCACCGGCCCGGGCCTCCCCCGAAGCCGCGTCCGAGCCCCGAGTCCGTGCCGTCCTCGCCCCCTCCCGGCCTGACCGGGCCCTCGCCGTGCTCGCGAAGGCGGCGGATGAGGTCGGTCTTGCTCAGCACGCCCACCAGACGTCCGCTCGGATCCACCACGGCCAAACGGCCGATGGAGCTCTCGCCGAGGCGCCGGAGCGCTTCCCTGGCGGGCTCGTCGGGTCCGATGGTCTCGGCGGGCAGCATGATCTGCTCGACGACCGCGTTCGGCCCTCCGCCCCGGGCATCCTGCAGGCGTGCGAATCCCAGCAGCCGGCCGGCGGCGTCGACCACCGGGTAGCCGCTGTGGCGGCGGTAGTAGATGAGCTGCTGGAACTGTGTCAGCGCCATGCCGGGCTCCACCGTCAGCGGCTCCGCGGTCATCAGGTCGCGCACCCGGTATCCCTCGAAGGCGTCGTTGACGATGGCGGCCCGGGTCTCCGCCCTACCGGCGTTGTACACGAAGAAGGCGATCACCACCAGGAACAGGTTGAGCGAGAAGAAGCCGTAGACGCCCAGGAGCACGGCGATGAGGCTGCTGATGGCGCCCGCGATGCGGGTGGCGCGCAGATGAGGCGTCACCAATGCCAGCAACGAGCGCAGCACGCGGCCGCCGTCGAGTGGCAAGGCGGGGAGGAGATTGAACAGCGCCAGCCCGGCGTTGGTCACCGTCAGGTAGCTCAACACGAACAGGGCCTCGTCGTGCCCGACGGCGAGCTGCCAGGCGAGACCCGTGAGGAGGGCGATGAGGCCGCTGGTGATCGGGCCCACGATCGCCACCACCGCCTCGGCCCCGCGCTGCCTGGGCATGTCGGTGAACTGCGCCACGCCGCCCAGGAACCACAGGGTGATCTCACGCACCTCCACGCCGTAGAGGCGCGCCACCACGGCGTGGCCCAGCTCGTGGACGAGTACGCTGAGGAAGAGCCCGAGGGCGCCGATCAGGCCCAGCAGGTAGGGGGTCAGGCCAGCCGTCAGTGGCGCCGCCTCGATGGTCAGTCCGGCCCGGCGGAACAGCGCCACGTAGGCCGGGATCTGCGAGCCGATCAAGTAGGCGAACAGCGGAAGCACCAGCAGGAACGAGGTGTCCAGGCTCACGGGGATGCCCAGCAGCTTGAACGGCAGCCTCAGCGCACGCCTGAACATGCCTCACGATAGGGCATCGGGTCGCCGCAGGAGGTGCGTCGGCGGCTAGCGGACGGGCGTTTGCCCGCTGCCGCAGAACGCTTCCGCGAGGCCGCGCGCCTCGCTGTCGGCGTCGGCGAGATCCTCCCAGCGCAGGGCAGCGGCGGGCGCGCGCTCGAGCACGTGCTCGAGCACTCGGGGGATGTCCGCGAAGCCGAGCCTGCCGGTGAGGAAGCGCGCCACAGCCACCTCGTCCGCGGCGTTGAGATAGACCGGCGCCAGCCCGCCGCGCTCGCCGGCGCGGTACGCCAGGCCCAGGCTGGGGAAGCGCAGCCGGTCGGGGACGGCGAACTCCCAGCGCCCCTCGAGAGGCAGCGGCGGCAGGGGCGTGGCCGGGCGGTCCGGTCTCGACAGTGCGTACTGAATGGGCAGCCGCATGTCGTGCGGTCCGATCTGGGCCTTGATGCTGCCGTCTTCGAAGCGCACCAGGCCGTGGACCAGGGACTGCGGGTGGATGACCACCTCGATCTTCGACAGCGGCAGATCGAACAGGAAGTGCGCCTCGAGCACCTCGAGGCCCTTGTTGAAGAGCGTGGCGGAATCGATCGTCACCTTCGGGCCCATGGACCAGGTCGGGTGGGCGAGCGCCTGCTCCGGCGTGACGGCGGAGAGGTCGGCGGGGCCCTCGCGGAACGGCCCGCCCGAGGCGGTGAGCACCAGTGCGCGCACGGCTGCGCGCGGCTCGCCGGCGAGCGCCTGGTAGAGCGCGGAGTGCTCGGAGTCGACCGGCGTGATGGTGGCGCCGCTGTCACCGGCGAGCGACCACATGAGGGGGCCGGCGACCACCATGGCCTCCTTGTTGGCGAGCGCGACCTGCCGGCCCGCGCGCAGCGCGGCCGCCGTCGGCTCCAGGCCGGCCATACCGGGGATCGCGGCCACCACGTTGTCGGCCTCCCAGGCGGCGGCCTCGGCGGCGGCCCCCGGCCCCGAGGCAAGCCGGGTGCCGGCCGGCAGGTGGGGAGCCACGGCGTCGGCCACGTCGGGGTGGCACACTACCAGCTCGGGACGGAACTCCGCCGCCTGGGCGAGCAGCACCTCGGCGTTGCGGCCCGCGACCAGCGCCACCGGCGCGTAGCCGCGCCAGCGCGCGACGTCGAGCGTCTGCCTGCCGATGGACCCCGTGGAGCCGAGGACGACGATGCGCTTCACGCTGCCATTCTCGCATCTTTACCGTCTGGTTCGGGGATCCCGCGCTCTTTGGTGCTATCCTTGGTCAGGTCTCCGAGGAGGAAGGCATGCTTGTTCGCGAGTGGATGACCCCGAACCCCCAGACCGTCACCGCCGACACGCCCGTCATGGAGGCCATGCAGCGCCTGCGTGAAGGTGGCTTCCGGCGCCTCCCGGTCACGCGTGATGGCAAGCTCATCGGGATCGTCACCGACCGCGACCTCAAGGAGGCGACGCCGTCCAAGGCGACCACGCTCTCCGTCTATGAGCTCAACTACCTGCTCAGCAAGCTGCTGGTGAAGGACGTCATGAAGGCGCCGGTGATCACGGTGCGAGGCGACGACCCCATCGAACACGCCGCTTTGCTCATGGAGGAGCATCGCGTGTCGGGGCTGCCCGTCCTCAAGGGCAACGAGCTCGTCGGGATCGTGACCATCACGGACCTGATGCGCGCATTCGTGTCGTTCCTCGGCATGCGTGAGGGCGGAACCCGCGTGACGGTCGACCTGCCCGACGAGCCCGGCGTGCTCGCCCGCGTGGCCGAGGCCGGTCCGCCGTCGAACATCATCGCGGCCGTGACGACGGGCGTCCAGGCCGGCCATCGCCGGCGCATGGTGTTGCGCGTGACGGGCGAGGACGCCGACGGTTTCCCCGACCGTCTGAAGGCCGCCTCGATCGACATCGTCGACGTGCGCTGACATCGGTGCCGGAGCATCCCGACGCTGACGCGCTGGCGGGCGCCGCGCTGGGGGGGCGTGTCGTCCACAGCGGCTTCCTCGAGCCGCGCGAGGCCGATGCGCTGGTCGCCGCGCTGAAGCGCCCCGGCGTCGCCGTGGCCGTGACCGGCGGCGTGCCGGCCGCCAGGCGGCGCGTGGTGATCGCCTACCCGGAGCATCTGCCGAGCGCGAGCGTGCCCATGGCGGCGGTCTACGTCGAGGGCGCGAGCGATGGCGAGGCGCTCCGCAGCGCCGCCCGGGTCGCGGGGGTGGACGCGGCCGCGCTCGGGGACGTGGTGACGCATCGGGACGGCATCTCCTTGATCACGCTGGCGCCGCCACCGGCGGCGCTGCTGGGGCTGCGGCGCCTGCAGGAGCGGGTGGTGGCGCCCGTGACGGTGCCGCTCGAACGGGTGGCCACGGGGACGGAGCGGGAGTTCGAGGCGGTGGTGCCGTCGCTGCGTGTCGACGTCCTGGGCGGAAAGGCCTTCCGCGTTTCGCGCAGCTACTTCGCCAAGGGCGTGGCGGCGGGGCGCGTGAGCGTCAACGGCCGCGTCGCCGACAAGGGGGCGACGGCCGCTGCCGGCGACGAGGTGTATGCCGACGGCCTGGGGCGCTTTCGGGTGCTTCGTGTGGAGGGCACCACGCGCCGAGGCAACCTCAGGGTGACCATCCGTGCGGAGCGCGGCTGATCGGCGATCAACGGCACCGGCTGGGGCGCACCTGGCGGGCTCGGTCACGTCGGGCCTGGACCCTGCTCGCCAACAGCCCGGCCGCCGACACCGCGTCCGCCCGGAGCCGGACCGCCCGTTGCCGGCTCGCCAGACCCCGGCCCCCCGGCCGGACCCCCTAGACCCGGACCTTGCGTCCGCCCGTGCGGCTACGCGACTTGAACACCAGGCGGAACGGTACCTCGGCGAAGCCGAGGTCTTCGCGCACGCGGTTGCGGAGGTAGTTCTCGTAGGCACGCGTCAGCAGGCGCTCGCTGTTCACGGAGAACACGAACGTCGGCGGCGCGACGGCCACCTGGCTCGCGTACAGCAGTCTCAGCGGCCGTCCCTTGAAGTTCGGGGGCGACTGCCGTTGCGTCCATACCTCCAGGAAGGCGTTCATCTCGCCGGTCTGGACGCGCCGGCGTGCGGTGTCGTACAGGCGTATGACGGTGGCCAGCAGCTCGTGCAGCCCGAACTCGGTGACGGCGCTGGTGTACACGCGCGGCGCGAAGGCGAGGTGCGACAACGCCGTGGCGATGTCGCGCTTGAGCGGCACGAGCTGCTCGTCGCTCACCAGATCCCACTTGTTGATGGCCAGCACCACGGGCTTGCCCCACGCCAACGCCAGGTTCGCCAGGTGCATCTCGTGGTCGCCGTACTCGAACGGATCCACCACCAGGACGGCCACGTCGGAGCGGCGCATGGCGCTCTCCGAGCGCAAGCGCGCGAAGTACGCCACGTCGACCTCACCCTTGCGGCGGATGCCGGCCGTGTCCACCAGCACGAACGGTCGGCCCGCGAAGTGGAAGCGGACGTCGACGCTGTCGCGCGTGGTGCCGGGTTCGTCCGCGACGATCACCTTCTCGCCGCCCACCAGCGCGTTCAGCAGGCTGGACTTGCCGACGTTCGGGCGGCCCATGATGGCCACCCGGACGGCCTCCTCGTCGACATCCCGACCGGGCGGAGGCAGACGTCCGACGATCGCATCCACGAGCTCGAAGGTCCCGCGGGCGTGCTCGGCCGAAACCGGGAACGGCTCGCCGAAGCCGAGCGCGTAGAGCTCGAAGAGCTCGGGCGCCTCCTCGTGTCTCGGGTCGTCGAGCTTGGTGGCCACCAACAGCACGGGCTTGCCGACGGCACGGAGCCATCTCGCCACCTCGTGGTCGGCGGCACCCACGCCCTGCCTGCCGTCGACGCAGAAGAGCACCAGGTCGACGTCCTGCAGGGCCGTTTCGATGCGGCGGCGTACCGGCGCCTCCCAGTGGTCGCCCGACCACAGGCCGCCGGTGTCGAGCAAGCGGAACGTGCTGCCGTCATCGGCGACGACCTCGGCCTCCTTGACGTCGCGGGTCACGCCCGGCTGGTCGGCCACGATGGCCTCGCGGCGACCGACCAGACGGTTGAACAGGCTCGACTTGCCCACGTTCGGGCGGCCGACGATGGCCACGCTAGCCAAGGCGTACCCCCGCGCGGACGCCGTGACCGTTGGCCCAGTCGCGCGCCGGCATGACGCGCTTGCCCGCAGGCTGCACGCACACGAGCAGCACCGCGCCCTCGCCACAGGCCACCGTCACGCCCTCGGGGCCGAGCGCCAAGACCGTGCCTGGCTCGGCGGTCGCCGGGACGGACGGCGCGCCGCCTGCTTCGAGCGCATGCAGCTTGGTCACCTTGACGCTGGCGCCGCCCGCCGTGAAGGTGCTGCCCGGCCAAACGGCGACCCCGCGATGCCGGCCGACGACGGCCTGCGCCGCGTCCGTCCAGCGGATGCGGCCGTCGTCCTTGGTGAGCATCGGCGCCAGCGTGGCGGCCGACTCGTCTTGCGGAAGGCACCGCAGCGTACCGGCGGCCAGCCCGCGCAGGGCGTCGAGCAGCGCCTCGGCTCCCAGCTCGGCCAGGGTTGCCATCAGCTCGGCCGCGCTCGCCTCAGGCGGGATGGGCAGCGCGCGCCGGAGGCACACCGGGCCGGTGTCGAGGCCGGGGTCCGTGCGCATGATGCTCACGCCGGTGCGCTGCTCGCCGCGAATGAGCGCCCACTGCACCGGCGCCGCCCCGCGGTACCTGGGCAGCAGGCTGGCATGCACGTTGAGGAAGCCGTGGCGAGGCACGTCGAGGAGCTCCGCCGGCAGGATCTTGCCATAGGCCGCGGTGACGGCCACGTCCAGCTCGAGCGCGCGCAAGCGCTCCGCGAACTCGGGGTTGCGACGCAAGCGCTCGGGCTGCAACAGGGGCAGGCCCAGGCGGCGCGCCTCCGCGGCGGTGGCGGGCGGTTTCACGCGCATGCCGCGCCCGGCCCGCTTGTCGGGCTGGGCGACCACCAGCACCAGCCGGTGCTGGGTTCGCAGGGCGCGCAGGCTCGGCAGCGCGAAGGCCGGCGAGCCGAACAGCGCCACCCTGAGCTGTGTCCGGGACGCCTCGCTCGCGGTCGCCTTCGGCGGGGCGCTCACTGCACCGGTACGGCGATGGGGGCGTGACGAAGCTCCTTGAGGAGCGCCTTCGCCTGCCGCTGGATGTCCGCCAGCTCGGCGCGATGCTCCTCGAGGAACGCGCGCCGCTCGTCCTCGGGAAGGCGGTCGAAGAACAGCACGCCCTCGAGGTGGTCGTATTCGTGCTGCAGCACGTGCGCGAAGCGGCCCTCGGCGTCCGTCTCGTGCCACTCGCCAACGACGTCCTGATAGCGGACGCGGACGCGAAGGTCGCGCCTGAGCGCGTCGACGTACAGGCCCGGCACGCTCAGACAGCCGTCGTGACCGAACTGCTCGCCGTCCCGGTAGACGATGCTCGGGTTCACCATGACGTGCTCGCTCACCACGCCCCAGCTGCGCCGCTTCTCCTCCGGCGTCTCCTCGGCGGCCGCCTCCGCGTCGTCGTGGGGCTCCGCCTCGTCGTGGCGCTGCGCGTCGTCGTGGTGCTCCCCCTCCGCCTCTTCCTCCTGGCTCGGGTCGATCTCCAGGGCCACGAACACGCGCTTGGGAACACCGATCTGGGGGCCGGCCAGACCGATGCCATTGGCATCGAACATGGTCTCGATCATGTCGTCGACGAGCTTCGCCAACGCGTCGTCGAAGCGCGTCACGGGACGCGCGCGGCGGCGCAGAACGGGGTCGCCGAAGTAGCGAATGGGGTAGATCACCGGTGTAGCCCTCCGTCCGGCTCGACCTACGGCTTGCGCGGGGGGGACGCGTACCGGAGCTCCACGGTGGGGCTCGACAGCGCAGACACGCCCTGCGGGAGGTCGAGCGCGACAGGCAGAGTATACCGGCCTGGAGCCACGGGCGGCGTCGGCGGCTGTACCGTGGCCTTCACGGTTTCGATGCTCGCCAGCTCGTCCGGCGGGCCGGCGATCACGACGTCTTGCTGGTCGAGGGTGGCAGCAGACAGGTTGGTGGCGATCGGCGCGCTGAAGGCGATGGGCACGCGCTTGGTCACGAGCGCCTGGCGCGCGGTCACCTGCACGCTGATGCTGCTCGGCGCCACCTTGACGTTCTGCACGGGCACGCCGGCGTCGTCGACGGGGAAGGGGTGCGCCTGTGCTTGACCTTCCCTGGCCGGCACCACCGCCATCACCTTCGCCACCTTCTGGAGGACCTGCTCCTGGCCGGTGAGCGTCACCTTGGTGGGGTTCGCCGTCAACGACAACAGGGAGCCGCTCGGCGGCGCCCCGCTGAGCGCGACCGTGACGGTCATGTCGCGATTGCCGACGGTCTCCAGGAAGCCGATCACGTGGCTGGGCGAGACGTTCACAAGGTGGATGCCGTTCGGAGTCTGAACGTTGACCTGCTGCTGGAACTCGCCGTTGAGCCCGCTCAGGTCGAGGCTGGCAGTGATGCTGTCCGGGCGCAGGCGGTCGACGCGGCTGCTGGGGCCGGAGACGTTGACCTCGACCACCTGCGGGATGCCCACCGCCACCTGGCTCTGCAGCACGCCTTCGGTCGTGAGCGTCACCAGCAGGCTCCGCTGCGTGGTGGTCACCGAGCTGCTGGTGACGAAGTACCACATGCCGAAGGCGAGCACCAGTGCGCCCAGCTTCTGGGGCCAGTTGTGTGCGGTCATCGCCGCCACGCGCCGCAGGACGGTCATTCGGCGTACACCTCGCGAAGGGCCTTGAGGACGTCCGCCGGGGCGATGTCGCTCGTGAGCTCGCCGCCCTGGGCGATGCTCACGGTTCCGCGCTCCTCGCTCACCACCACCACCAGAGCGTCGGTCGCTTCCGACAGCCCGAGCGCCGCGCGGTGACGCGTGCCGTGCTTGACCGACCAGCCCTCGTGGCGATCGGAAAGGGGGAAGATCGCTCCGGCGTGCGTCACGGCGTCCTCGCGCACGATGACGCCGCCGTCGTGCAGCGGACCCTTGGACGCGAAGATCGTCTGCAACAGTGCGCTGCTGACCGGCGCGCCGATAGCGGTGCCGGTCTCGCCGTACTCACGCAACGGGGTGCGGCGTTCCACGGCGATGAGCGCACCGCGACGCTGCGTCGCCAGCTCGCGAACGGCGCTCATGATCTCCTGCACCGGCCCGCCGTGGCTGCTGCGGGTGAGGCGACCGCGCCCCACGCGCTCGAGTGCGGCGCGGAGCTCCGGCTGGAAGACCACCACGATGGCGATGAAGCCGACCGGTGCGACCCGGTCGAACAGCCACTTGGTGGCCTCCAGGTTCAGCTGCGCGGCCAGGAACCAGAGCGCACCCAACGCCAGCAGACCGCGCAGCACGTTCCAGGCCCTGGACCCGATGAGGAGCACGTAGGCCTGGTACAACAGGACGGCGATGATGAGGATGTCGACGATGTCCTGGACACGGAAGCCCTCGAGTGCTGCCAAGGGGTAAGCCTCCATCGGCTCGTGAGGACGGTTGGCCGTCCGCCTCGCCGACGGCGCGTCTGAACGAGCGGCGCGCCGCCTCGTGGTGCGCTGGGCGGTATGCGGTTGAGGCGCCCGGGGCTCGGGGAACCCCGTTCGTTACGGCAACGATAGCATAGGAGCCCCCCGGCCGAGGCCGTGCCCAGACGGGTGTGGCGCGTCTACGACGGGCCGTAGCCGGTCACCCGCGGCCACCCCGGAGGCGCGCTCGCGACGCGGCCGGCCGGGGGCCGCGGCCTGCCGGTGTGGGGTACACTGCCCCTCTGGAGGCGATGATGAACGAACTGAAGGCGCGACTCGATGCCCTCAGGGGGTATCTTTGACGTCGCCGGCAAACGGGGCCGGCTGAGCGAGCTCGAGCCCGAGCTGAACGACCCCCACCTGTGGGAGGACCCGGAGCGTGCCCGGCGCGTCACGCAAGAGGCGACGCGGCTGCGGCGCGTCGTGGAGTCCTTCGCGTCGCTCGAGAGCGACGTCGAGGGCCTGAGCGAGCTCCTGGCCGAGGCGAGCGCCGAGGAGGCGGAGGAGCTGGCGGACGAGCGCACACGGGTCGAGGCGGCGCTGGACGGCCTGTACCGCGAGGCGCTCTTTGTGGGCCCGCACGATGACCGGGCCGCCATCGTCACGGTCAAGCCCGGCGCCGGCGGCACCGAGTCCTCGGACTGGGCGGGCATGCTGTTGCGCATGTATCGGCGCTTCGCCGAGCGTCACGGCTTCAAGGTCGAGCTGCTCGACCTGGTGCCGAACGCGGACGCCCCGGCGGGCATCGACTACGCGCAGATGATCGTGCGCGGTGAGCGGGCGTTCGGGCTGTTGGGCGTGGAGAGCGGCGTGCATCGCCTGGTGCGGGTGAGCCCGTTCGACGCCCAGAACAGGCGACACACCAGCTTCGCGTCGATCGAGGTCATGCCCGAGATCGACGACGCCATCTCCATCGACATCGATCCGAAGGACGTGCGGGTCGACGTGTACCGCTCGAGCGGTCCCGGCGGCCAGTCGGTCAACACCACCGACTCGGCCGTACGCGTGGTCTACCGCGCGGGCACCCCGGACGAGATCGTGGTGACCTGCCAGGACGGCAAGTCGCAGATCAAGAACCGCGAGAAGGCCATGACGGTGCTGCGCAGCCGCCTGTTCGAACGCGAGGAGCACCGTCGGCGCGACGAGCAGATGAAGGCTCGTGGCGAGCAGAAGGCCATCGAGTGGGGCTCGCAGATCCGCAGCTACGTGCTCGACAAACAGTACGTCAAGGACCACCGCACCGGGCTCATGCGTCACGATCCCGACAACGTGCTCGACGGAGACATCGACGACCTCATCTGGTCCGGGCTGGAGTGGGCGGCCGAGGGACGTGCGGTGGCCTGAGGCCCGGGCAGCCGGCCGTCGAGCCGCTGAGCGACGGGCTGCCGGGGGCGCCCGTGGCGGTGTCGAGCCGGGCGCGGGCCGCCCGGCGCCGCGCTGCGGACGGCGCCCCGTTGCGCACTCGGCGCCGCCGGCCGGCTCGGCTCCCGCGCGCGTGCCCTCGTGAGGATCCTGGCGCTGTCCGATGCGGTCTCGCCGGTGATCTACTCGCCGAACTTCCCCGGCAACCTGCCTCCATTCGACCTGGTCCTGGCCGCCGGCGACCTTCCCGGTTACCTGCTCGAGTTCGTTGCCACCAAGGTCAAGACACAGCCCGTGTACGTGCTCGGCAATCACGGCAACGGCTACGTGCGGCCCGCCGACGGCTCGCCCATGCACCTCCCGGGCGGTTGCCTGAACGCCCACGGCCGGGTGGTGGAAGTGGCGGGCGTGCTGATCGCCGGCGTCGAGGGCTGCCTGCGCTACCGTCCCGGTCCCCACCAGTACCGCAGTGCCGAGATGGGCTACCTGACCGCGCGCATGGCGCCGCACCTGGCGCTGAACCGGCTGCGCAAAGGGCGGGCGGTCGACGTGCTGCTCACGCACGCGCCGCCCCGCGGGCCGCACGCTCTGGAGGACCCGCCTCACCGCGGCGTGGCGGCGTTCAACCGCTTCCATCGCCGCTGGCGCCCCCGCCTGCACGTGCATGGCCACGTGCACCTGACGGGTGCCAACGCCCCGCGCGAGTACGTCAGCGAGGAGGGCGTGCGGGTAGTGAACGCGTTCGCGTTCACGCTGATCGACTTGGACCGTTCCGTCTGACGCCGGCCGCGCTCTGCGGGCCCGTCGGCTGCGAGGCGCTCACGCCGATCCGGCGCTGCGATAATCGCAGGCATGACGGCGAGCGAGTTCTGGCGGACGCACGGCGGCGTGAGCGTCGGCGGGGAAGGGTTGGAGCACTTCGGCGACCCGCACGCTGAGGCGGCTCGCGCTTTCGCCGGGCGCGGAGCCCAGCTGGTGCCGCTGCTCACGACGACGCCGTTGCGCGTCACCGGAGCCGACCGGGTCGCGTTCCTGCACGGTCAGCTCAGCAACGTGGTGGCGGGGCTCGCAGCCGGCGCCTGCGCGCAGGCGCTGCAGCTCGATGCCCGAGGTCGCGTCGTCGGGGACGCCGACCTGTGCGTCCGCCGGGACGACCTGTTCGTCGCCGTCCACGATGCACGCGGAGCGGCCGTGCAGGCGTCGCTGGAGCAGCACGTCGTCTTCGACGACGTGCAGGTGAGCGATCTCGGTGAGGCCCTGACGGCCGTGACGGTGCAGGGCGCGGCGGCCACCGAGGTCGTTGCGCGGGCCTTCGGTGTGGTGCCGGGCGCAGGCGGCTTCGTGCAGGTCCCCTTCGGGGCCGCGGCCGGGGACGGCGCCACCGACGCCTCGGCCGAGCCGCCGAGCGTGCTGCTGCTCGGTCGACGCCGCTCGGCGGCGGGCGGGGTGGACGTGCATGTGCTGGTGCGGCAGCTGGCGGAGCTGGCGCGAGCGCTCCTCGAGGCCGGCGCCGACCTCGCCGGCGAGCGCGCCTTGACGATCATGCGGGTTCTGGCCGGCGTACCCAGCGTGGCCCGGGAGGCTCCCGACGGTGCGCTCCCGCAGGAGCTGGGGCTGACCTCGGCGGTGTCCTTCGCCAAGGGCTGCTACCTGGGACAGGAGATCATGGCCCGCATCGAGGCTCGTGGCGCCGTCAAGAAGGGGCTTGCCCGGTTGCGGCTCGAGCGTGCAGCGAACCCGGACGATGAGGGTGGGGCCGCGGCGCTGGAGGGGCGTGAGCTGCGCCTGGGCGGGCGCGAGATCGGTCGTGTCGGCTCGGTCGTGGCTCTCCCGGATGGAGCGCTGGCGGGGCTGGCTGTGTTGAGGACGGGCCTGCCGGTCGGCGCCGATCTCGAGGTCGTAGGAGTGCCGGGGGCGTATGCCCGGGTCTGGCCACCGAGCGCGGCCGGCGGCATGCCGGGCCGGACGGATGCGGCCGGTGCCGTTGGGGGCGTACACGGCGGGACC
>Ga0307441_1000136_pt1 | contig 30007 bp, 28 predicted proteins | sample SalMarWE160420MG_FD_202149 | JGI IMG/M metagenome (GOLD analysis project Ga0307441, IMG submission 202149) | Salt marsh sediment microbial communities from the Plum Island Ecosystem LTER, Massachusetts, United States - WE1604-20 | ecosystem: Environmental > Aquatic > Marine > Intertidal zone >... | reverse complement strand
GATATGGGCCGCCGCACGCCGCCGAACAGGCCCGAATTGCCGATATCAATGTTTATTTTCAGGCGATTGCGAGTATGGCATGGTCTCTGCTTCGTGGGCACGACAGGACAGCATGCTGCGCGTCCGGCCCCGGACAATGCCCGCAGGCCACTTACACCCTGGTCGCCGCTGTGATAGCGGCAGGGTGCGCTGCCAGGCCCCCTGCGGCGGCGCCCGCGCGAAGTCAATCGGGCATCTGCGGGCACGGGCGACACTCCATTGCGACTTCGAGGCCCGGCCATGGAATACACACAAAGCTACCCGACCCCCGGCCAGCAGACCGCCTTCGGCGCCCTGCGGGTCGTGTTCGGCATCATCTGGCTTATCAACTCATGGTTCCAGGTCCAAAGTATTTATCTGGGCCACTTCCTCCAGTGGTTCGCTGAAAACCACAGCGGGGAATCACCCTGGCTGCACACCTTCATCGTCTGGATCTTCCACGGGATCCAACTCACCGGGACATTGCCGGTAGAGGTAACCATAGCCGTCGTGGATATCCTTCTCGCCCTGTCCCTGTTGACCGGTCTGTGGCTCAGGTTCTTTGGCGTCGTCGGTATTCTGTACGGACTGTTCGTGTGGTCGACCATGGGCGCCCTGGGCGAACCCTACAGCACCGGCGCCACCGACCCCGGCCCAGGTATCGTGTATGCCATCGCCTTTCTGCTGATCACCCTTGCAGCGCCCCTCGAGACCCAGGAGCCCTCCCCCACCGGCGCCGATGCCGACCGCCCCCCCCACTCAGCCGGCGCCTTCGACAGGTTCACGATCGGCAGGATACTGTTCGGTTTGCTCTGGGCGTTCGACGCCTCCTGGAAGTGGCATCCGTACTTCTTTTCCCACTTCGCAAGCTACGTGACCCAGGCGGAGGCGGGGCAACCGGCCTGGATCGTGGCGTACGACCAGTTCGTCGTGCACGTCATCCATCTGATCGGGCCCGGCATCTGCGGCATGCTGGTGGCGATACTGGAGACCCTGCTGGCCGTCAGCCTGCTGTCGGGCAAATGGCTGCGACTCTTCCTGCCCCTCGGAGCGTTGTTCACACTCGGGATCTGGACCACTGCAGAGGGCTGGGGAGGCCCCTACGGAGCCGGATCGACGGGCATGCCGGGCAATCTGGTGGGCAATGCGGTGCTGTACAGTTTCATCTTCGCGTTCTTCATGGTGGTCTACTATCGATTGTACAGCGAGCGCAGCCCCGTCGAGTCGGCTCGACTGAGCGAGGCCTAGCTGGCCATCACACCGCGGACCCCCGGCACAAGCCCAGGGTACGCGGCTAGCTCGCTTTCGATTCTTCGAGCAAGCATGAATCGGTGCTGACGACCGACCACGGAAAGGCTGCCGCTCGGCCGGACCCGCGGGCCGGGGAACGTTCAGTCACCGGCACCAGAGGCCGGCGGGCATTGTCCGCGCCGCGATACAAGGAGGATACCCGACATGAGAACATCACCAACCAGTCTTTTGCGCTTTGTCGCAACGTACGCGCTCCCGTTCCTGCTTGCCGCCGGGATGCCTGCCGTGGCGTCGGCAGGATCGTCAGGAGCGGCCCTCAAACAGGTCGCGACCGCCATCGAACACGCGCATTTTGCCAGTCAGGGCAAAACCACGAGCATCGCCCACCTTCACCTCCATCATGTCATCAACTGCCTGGTCGGCCCCAAGGGGAAGGGCTTCGACGGTGCCGTCGGTGACCCGTGCAAAGGCCAGGGCAACGGAGCGTTGAACGATTTCAACGGACCCGAGCGGGAACGCGTCACCCTGAAGGAGGCGCTTTCCTTGGCGCGCATCGGCACACGGCTCCGATACTACGAGCCCGCCCATCACGTGGCGCTCGCGGTACACGCGCTGCTCGTGGACGCCCACAAGGCTATGGAAGGGAAATAGGGGCCGATCCGTCTCCGGTTACCGGGAGGCGCATGCGCGCCTCCCGAACCCCGACCACCTCTGCACCCCACCTTTAGGGAACGGACGGCGAGCGGACGCCGCTATCCGTGAGGGTGAGCCATTGTCGGGGCTGGAGAGCGGTGAGAGGAAGACCCGGCCGTCGCGGGTTGAGTCCTGACGCCTTCAATGTTGACGTGCAGATGCACATAGCGTCCCAGCATGCTCTGATCGGCGTCGATTCCGAACCTGGTCCGGTCAAGGGTGGTTTCTGCGACATAGCCCGTCAGGTATCCGCCCCAAGGCGCGGGAAGCTCGGGCACCGGACCGCTACCCAGCCTATGCACACGAAACACGACCGTGTGGGTTGCTCCGTGCATCGTAAGGTGTCCGTACAGACGTCCGTCATCCCGGCCTGTGGCTTCATAACGGGTACTCACGAAGCGGATCTCTGGATACTTTCGGACATCGAAGAAGTGCGGCCCCCTCAGGTCCTTGTCCCTCGCCTTCTCGTTCGTATCGATACTGGCAGCCGGAATCCGTACGGTGACCCGATCCCGGTCCGGCTGCTTCGGGTTGACCGTGAAACTGCCGGCAATGCCGTCGAAGCGGCCCGCAACGATTCCGATGCCGGCGTGGCCGATGGTGAACCACGCTAGAGAGTGATCAGGATCGATGCGATAGGTGCCAGCGGACGCATCCCTGAGCAAATGGTAGGAGGTGGAGGCACAGGAGACAGCCGGCAGCCCCAGGACGGTCAACAGCAACCCAAGGCGACCGAGGCGCACATTCCTTGTTCCTGCTGTCTTCATATCTGACTCCGATGCGTGCCGAGATGCCCCGGAAACGGCGGATTGCCACCCGGGATGCATATCCGGCCGGGTCTCAACGCATCATTCGACAACGAAGAATGAAAAAAGGTCGCTCAAGCGGCATCGATCCGATAGCTGCACCACCACGGCCGGGTACTTTGGGCGTGCCGCAACAGGCCGAACATCGCTCCGCTTTTCAGTGCTCGCCGCCGGCATGGAGCAGTTGGCGGTCTTCAACCAAAGCCGCAAAACGGCCGCCGGACGCTCTGCAAGTACGCTGTGCGGGGTGAATGAGGACCAACCAGCGGTCGTTGTGTCAGGACCGGCAACTGCCTGAGCGACAACCGAGGTCCGTGGAGTCCGGCGGGTTCAACAAGCCGTGCTCGAGCGCCAATTGCGTGATAGCGGCATCGTCGGAAATACCCAGCCGTGCACGTACCTGACGACGGTGATTGTTGACGGTCTTCGCGTGCAAGTGCAAACGCCGCGAGATCTCGCCGGTATCGCAACCGCGGGCCAGCAGCACTGCAACTTGCAGCTGGCGTGGACTGAAGCTTTCGAAGGGAGACCGCTGGCGTTCATCGACCAACGACTGGGACACCCGATCGGCGACATCGGGGGCGATGTAGCGCTCGCCTCGGTACGCCGCCCGGACCGCTTCGATCAGGTGCGCGGGACGACCGCGTCGGGTAAGGTGGCCCACGGCGCCGCAACGCAGCAGGCTGCCCGGGTAGGAGCGCTGCGCATGGGCAGTAACGAGCAGGATGCGAACGCCCGGAAAGCGGGCCGCGCGTCGCAGCACTTCCAGGGCGCCCACACCGGGCATATCCAGCCCGATCAGAGCCACATCCAGGTCGCCTGCTCTGGCGCTCCGAAGGATGTCCTCGGCACCCCAGCCTTCCCCCAGAACCACAACGTCAGGCACCGGCACCAGCGCCTCGCGCGCTGGCACTCCACTGAAACTGAGATCACGACCGATGGCCACCCGAATCATGCCGACCCCAAAACTGACGCCAGGTACCTTGATCAGTTATCGGAACTGGATCACAAAACCTGAACCGGATCCGAATAAAACAAGATATTGCCTTAATAAGTTTGTATAAATATTTGTTACTGATTTTGTTTTTTGTCATCGCCCGCCATCCGTGCTTGAGAGCCCTATAGCCGGGACTACAAATGTAAGAAATTGCCGCCACTCGGCACCGCCAATTTCCGATAGCGAACCGAGTTGGTGCGGAGTACAGTGAATTCCGAACTTCCCGTCAGCGCCTCTGTCCCCGCCCATGGGGACAGCGCTGACAGCCCCTCACCCCACCAGGAGGAGCATCCATGGAACATCGCATGAACGTTCGGATACCCCTGCACATGGAAGTCGGTATCGAGTTTCCGGGATCCGCTTTCATCACCGGCCACACCGGCGACATGAGTTTCGAAGGCATGTACGTCCGCACCGGCAAGGCCGCTCTACCACGCCACGGTCTGGTAAAGGTCGAATTCGTGATCCACGACAAACGGCAGCACGCTCACCTGCGCGTACCGGCACTGGTGGTACGCACAACCGCTGACGGCGTCGGCTTGATGTTCGGAAACTACGACGAAGAGATGTTCGAGGGCATTGCCCGGCTGCTGGAACAACAATTCAATGCATGCGAGGATTCGACCCGCAATACATTGCCCGCGCAGCGCTGACGGAAAGCAGGCCCGCACACGGCTGGCCTACCCGCGGAGGGACCGCAGCGTGCGGCTGGGGTACGCATCACATCGGCCCGCATTTCAAGCGCGGCGTCTCCTCCGCCCTGCGCTGGAAGCAATTCCGGCACCGGTGTGGCCGGGCACTTCCACGCCAAACGGGATCGTTTACCCATTGCGCATCACTTCAACCGCTTGGCAGGCCCCGCATAGGCAGCGACGGAAGTGCCGTTCGCCGCAGCGTTACCGGGCCACCGTCAGCACGGCAGCCCCATCGAAACGCCCCTCGCGCAATTGCGTCAATGCCTCGTTCGCCTGCTCCAGACCGAAACGGTGAACTTCGGTCGTTACCGGCACCTTGGGTGCCACCGAAAGCAGACGGTCGCCGTCCCGACGCGTGAGGTTGGCCACCGAGCGGACAATGCGCTCTTCCCATAACAGCCGGTAGGGGAACGACGGGATGTCGCTCATGTGAATTCCGGCACAAACCACCACTCCGCCTTTGGCGGTGGCGCGCAGCGCCTGCACCACCAACGGGCCCACCGGGGCGAAAATGATGGCGGCGTCCAGTTCCTCCGGAGGCTGCTGGGTCGAATCTCCCGCCCACACGACCCCCAAGGAACGGGCGAACTGCTGGGAGCGGGTATCGCCGGGCCTGCTGAAAGCGTAAACGGATTTGCCCTCGTGCACCGCCACCTGGGCGATGATGTGGGCTGCCGCGCCGAAACCGTACAGTCCCAGGCGCTGCGCATGATCACCCGCAAGCCGATAGGAGCGGTAGCCGATCAGGCCGGCGCACAGCAAGGGCGCGGCCGCGGCATCGTCGTAGAAGGCGGGTATGGGAAAACAAAAGCCTTCATCGGCAACCGTATAGTCGGCGTAACCACCATCAATGTTGTAGCCCGTGAATAAGGGATGGTCACACAGATTCTCCTGGTCGCGCCTGCAGTAACGGCAGGTCCCGTCGACATGGCCCAGCCACGGCACTCCGATGCGCTCCCCCACGGTGAACCGATGCGCTTCCGACCCCGCGCCGACGACCGTGCCGACGATTTCGTGGCCCGGGATCAAGGGCAATTTCGCGTCCGGCAGTTCCCCGTCGACAATATGAAGGTCCGTACGGCACACGCCGCAGGCGTGCACCTTAATGAGTACCTGACCGGGACCCGGCCTTGGAACAGGTACCTCCCGGAGTTCCAGGGGGCACTTGGGCGCCTGCAGGACCATGGCGCGCATCGTATCGGGCACATCCATCCCGAACCTCCGTCGTAACCGTTTGGGCAAGCCATACCGGGCCGGCGCCTCCACAATTAAGGGTGTCCTGCCGACTTGCTACGGATGGTCGGCAACCCCGTGGCGCCGCTTCCAGTCTAGCCCAGCGGCGCGCCACTGCGCGGGCAGGCATATCCCCGTGGGCGGAACCGCGGCAGCCACCGGGAATCTATACTGGTGACAGGAACCGTTCCCGGCGACCGATCGGGAAGCGACCGACCTTATAGGTAGCAACAACAACTCCATTGGCCAGGTTCCAGGGAAGCCACGAAATACATGCAAGTGCTGTTCGCCGTTCATGACTGGGGACTGGGACACGCCACCCGCGACCTGGTGCTGATTCGCGCTCTGCTGGACAAGGGACACCGCGTGACCATCCTTTCCTGGGGGCGTGCGTTGGCGCTGCTGCGTGGGGAGTTGGGCGATCGTTGCGAGTACCTGCCTTTCCGGGACATTCCCAAGCCCCTGAGCCGCAGACCCGCCTGGTTCTACATCAAAATGAGCCTGGCCATGCCGCTGGTGTTCCACACCTTTCGGCGCGAGCGCCGGCTGGTGGCCGGGCTTTGCCGGCGAGGCGAGGTCGACTGTATCGTGTCCGACAGCCGCTTTGGCGTCTGGAGCCATGAAGTTCCCAGCTATCTGCTGTTCCATTCCCTGCGGCAGATCATTCCCGGCCGGCCGCGCGCTCTCGAACGGCTGGTGGAATACTCCCAGCGCCGCCTGATGTCCCATGCCACCCGGATTCTGGTACCGGACCAGGCGGACCACGGCGGCTTGGCCGGGGATCTTTGCCACAACCTGCAGTGTTCGTGGGACGGTCGCGTGGAATACATCGGTCCGCTTTCCAGCGTCCAACGCACCCCGACTGAGCCCGACGTGGACTACTTCATCAGCGTTTCCGGCGCCGAACCGCAACGGAGCATCTTCGAAGAACTGGTGCTGGCACAGGCCCGGGAGCTTAGCGGCCGGGTAGTAGTCGCCTTGGGACGTCCGGACGTGACGCCGCCCACAGTCGAGGACGACGGCCACGTCGCCGTACACAGCTTCATGGATCGCCGCCAGCAACAGGACATGATGAACCGGTCGCGGCTGGTGGTCACCCGGTCGGGCTACACCACATTGATGGAACTGGCCGAACTGGGCAAGAAGGCGCTTCTGATACCCACCGTGGGTCAAAGCGAGCAGGAATACCTCGCCGAGTATCACGAACGCATGGGGCACATGCATACCGTTCACCAGTCGCGACTGGACCTGGCACGGGACGTGGCGGTTGCCGAAAGCTATGCGGGTTTGCCGGCCGTGGAGTGCGGTGAGCAATCAGTACACCGCTTTCTCCGCATCGTCGGCGCCTGAACGGCGCAGCTCACCCCTGAGAACCCAGGCGCTGGGCGCGCAAAGCAGCCAAATGGAACCCATCCATACGAGCCTGAAGCCCAACAACATGCTGAGCCCGTCAGTAATTCCGTATCCCCAGGCGTGGGCGGCACCCATGCCCGCCACCTCCACCACACCGAGCTGGCTGAGCACCCCCCCGAGCATCAGGGTCACTGCCAGCGAGAAGGCGTAGATGCTGATCGCCTCCGGAAAATCCAGTCGGGCGATTCCGGCACCGTGCGCTGCCAGCACGAACACGGCTGTCAGCGCAAACATATACAGCATCGCGAGCAGCCCGGCGGGCAGCATCGCCGCCGGGTTGCTGAGCTGCCTCATGGACTCGACAAAGCCGGCCAGCGCCCGGCCGATCCTGGCGAATCGCCCCTGCTGAAGCCAAGTCATCGCATGGGGGGCGCCCGCCCGCGCGCCGGCAAACAGCACACCCCCTATCAGGACGGTCACCGCGGCGAACGCCAGCGGACGTATCCAGTTCCAACCGGGAACCGGCACTACCAGCATCGCCAGCAACACGAGCGCCGCCTCGATCACCAGGGTCATGGTCGTCGCCGCCGACGAGCGCGCAAATCCCGCCATACCCGCGCGTCGGAGCACGTAGTTCTGCACATAGATCCCGGACGGCACCGTCAGTGTCATTTCACCGATCACGAAAGCCAACAACAGCGTCCTCCAGGGCACGGCGATGCCCAGGCGGGTCAGCAGGAAGCGGAACTGGATGCCTTTGAGCGCCAAGTACACGAAGGCCAGCAGCAATGCCGCGGCAAGGGTGTGGAGGGGAATGCGGGAAATGCCTGCCCATACACGGCCAAGGTCGGAAATACTGAGCGCGAAAGCAAGCAAGGCAACCGCAAGCACCACCGGTATCAATACTCTCGGTCGCACCATGCGGCGCCACCGGTTTCCCGTCGATGGTGTCAGGGGGTCGCCCGATCTTGCCGCCATGAGCCCAGAAGCGCCTGCAATTCCTGCACCGCGAACCAGAAACCGCCGTCCCGCCAGCCCGACCGGAGCGGGCGCTGAACGGCCAGCCCCACGATGTGATACCTGTCCTGCCCGTTGACCGCGAGGATGCCGTCGCGCACGCAGTAGTCCAGGTAATCACCGATTCGACGCCACCGGCTCGACTCATCCAGCAGGCCTGCGTCCACGCGGTACCCCGCGGCGGCGCACCGCATTGCGGCATCGCCGACCACGCTGCACAGCTGCCGCGCCGAGAACGCCGAACGACCCTGTACCCGCATGGAGCGCAGGCTGTCGCTGGCAAGATGGGTGACGGTGACGGTCGCCTCTGAAACGATCAGCTCCATCACCCGCCGATCCGTATCCCGCCGGCTCAGGCCGCGCAATTTGGTCTGCTCGCTGCCCACGTTGACGAACACCCGGGGCCGGCCGGTCGTCATGTAGTCATAGGTGATACTCACCGGAAGCAGCCGCACCGGTGCGCGAGGCGTATTGACCAGCGTGTGGAGGGCGCCTCTGGGCCGTGCGAAGGTGCCATCCGGGGAGATGACCCCCTCAGGCGCCAACTGCACCAACTCGCCGGCTTCCAGAAGTCCCACGAAGGTCTGCAACTGCTGCTGGATCGCCGCCCGTTGGTACGGCTTGATGGCCCGATAGCGCTTGAGGGTAAGAACCGACAGCCCCCCACGTTCGTAATACAGCCGCCGGTAACGGCGCGTCAGCGCATCGGCCACCGACAGCGGCTTGCCGCCGTTGAATGCTTCGAAACGCTTTGCCCATCGCGTCTTGAGCACCTGCTCCAACGGAAGATCCCCGAATACCTCCAGAACGTCCTCGAGCACCTCTCCCACGGCCCGCTCCCGAATGCGCCGCATGGGATGGGCCTGCAACGCGGCCACCAGGGGGCGGACATCGATCAGGCCGAGCATGGCTCTCAGAAACCAGGGCCACCGGTCCAGATAGGCGCGCAGGAAGGCATGCCGGCACAGGTCCTCGCGAGCCACGAAATGGGGAAGCACGCCCGGTTGTGTGAGATCCCGCTTGCCCACCAGCACACTGCTGATGATGGGACCGTCAGCGTCATCCCGGTGATTGGCGACGATCAGCGTCGACGGCGCGCGACTGAAGTTCTCAAGGCCTGTCACCTCCACCCGGTAAAGGCAACGCACCGCAGCCTGGAAGGTCCGCCCAAGCACGCGCACCGCATACCGGCGCGGTCGGGATCCCTGCTCCGTAGCGGATTGTGCCCCCTCCATGGCTATCCCCCGTGGCTGCTGGCGGCCGCATGCCGGCCTACCCTGCGCTCATCGGCTTTGTGTGGCGGCGCGACGCTCCTTCAGGGAATCGACCGGGACCTCCACCGTCTCGGAATCCGCATTTTGGGAGTAGTGCACCGGCAATTCAGGCGCCATGGGTCCGGAGGTCCGGGGGCCCCGTATCGAGGCGAGCAACGCCTTCAGCGGATGCGCGACGGCGTCATTGACCGCGGTGGGTTCGAAGCCGCAGTGCGCCATGCAGTTCGCGCACTTCGGATTGCGGCCGGTGCCGTAGGACTCCCAATCGGTCTCTTCCATCAGCGCACGAAAGCTCGGCGCATAGCCCTCGTCCACCAGCAGATAGCAGGGGCGCTGCCAGCCGAATACGTTGCGCGTCGGGTTGCCCCAGGGCGTACAGCTGTATTGCTGGTTACCCGCCAGAAAATCCAGATACAACGCCGAATGATTCAGGGGCCATTTCTTTGCGCGGCGCTTGAATACGTCGCGGAAGAGATTCTTGGTCGCATGACGCTGCAGGAACAGATCCTGGCGCGGCGCATGTTCATAGCTGAACCCAGGCGACACCGTCACGCCTTCCACGCCGAGGTCGGTCACGAAGTCCAGGAAATCGGCGATCTCCTCCGCCGACTCCCCTTGGAAAAGCGTGCAATTCACGGTCACCCTGAAACCGCGATCCAGCGCTTCGCGGATGATGGGAATCACCCGGTCGAACACGCCGGGCTGACAGACCGATGCGTCGTGGTGCTCGCGATTGCCGTCCAAATGGATCGAGAACGTCAGATACGGCGACGGCTGGTAGTCGTCCATGCGCTTCTTGAGCAGCAACGCATTGGTGCACAGATAAACGAACTTCTTGCGTTGGATCATGCCGCGCACGATCTGCGGCATCTCCTTGTGGAGGAGCGGCTCGCCGCCGGCTATGGACACGACAGGAGCGCCGCATTCGTCCACCGCCTCCAGGCATTCGGCTTCGCTCAGGCGCTGATTCAGGATGTCATCCGGATAGTCGATCTTGCCGCAGCCCGCACAGGCCAGATTGCAGCGGAACAACGGCTCGAGCATCAGCACCAGCGGATAGCGTCGCTGCCCCTTGAGCTTGCGTTTGAGGACGTAGCTGCCTATCCGCAATTGCTGTCGCACCGGTACACCCATACTCAACTTCCTCCCTGGCTTGAGACCGCGACACTCTCGGTCGAACGCTGGCATTTCTCCCGGTAGGCCTTCGCGAGCGGCTCCGGAATGCGGAACGTCACCGTTTCTGGCTCGGACTCCATTTCCACCACGTTCCTGACGCCCAGTCCGGCCAGTTTGTCCAGCACACCTTGCACGAGCACTTCCGGTGTGGATGCGCCCGCCGTTATGCCCACTCGCGACTGTCCGAGCAGCCAGGCCGGCTCCAGGTCCTCGGCGCTCTGGACGAGGTACGCCTTGACGCCCATCTGCTCTCCGACCTCCCGCAGCCGGTTGGAATTGGAACTGTTGCGGGCACCCACCACCAACAGCACATCGACCCGATCGGCGAGACGACGCACGGCGGTCTGGCGGTTCTGAGTGGCGTAGCAGATGTCATCGCGGCGCGGCCCTGTGATGGCGGGAAAGCGCTCCTGCAAGGCGGCAATGATCCGTCGCGTGTCATCCATGGACAATGTGGTCTGGGTCACGAACGCCAAGCGCGCCGGATCGCGCACATCCAGGTTGGCCACGTCGTCGACGGTTTCGACCAGGTAGATGTCGCCGCCGAAGCTGCGGTCGTACTGACCCAATGTACCGATCACCTCTGGATGGCCTGCGTGGCCGATCAGAATCACTTCGCGCCCTTCCCGGGCATGGCGGGCCACTTCCAGGTGCACTTTGGTGACCAGTGGGCAGGTGGCGTCGATGATTCGCAAGTCGCGGTGCTCCGCCCGACCCATCACGTTGGCTGCCACGCCGTGGGCGCTGAACACCGTCGTGGCCCGGTCCGGCACCTGCTCGACCGAGTCGACAAACACCGCGCCCCGATTACGCAGGTCCGCCACCACGCGTTCGTTGTGAACGATTTCGTGTACCACGTAAACCGGGGGACCATAGGCGTCGAGAGCCCGCTCTACAATCTCGACGGCCCTGACCACCCCGGCGCAGAACCCGCGCGGCTTGGCGAGTATGGCTTCCATCCGTGTCTCCTTCTGCCTACCGTAAAAGCTGCGGGCTCATATGCCCGTCCTGCTGACGGAAAGTATAGACACTGACTGGCAATTTTCGGTTCCTGCCATCACAGTGAATTGACAGCCATGCGTCAACTAACTGACGACCCTCCGGGTGAAGAACGCGGCGCGAACGCACCACGACGGCGCTTCACTAGCGTACCGGCTTTCGATTGTACGGGAGTCGCGCGAATGGCGGTAACTGGAAAAGTGTCACTACAGTGTTATGGTCAATATAGAAATGATACGGCAAACTACGGACAAACCCGTAGCGAAATTGTCAGATCCATGCTCCCGTCACGCTCCGGTAGGTATTGCCCGGAGCAACCGCAGGCACCGGACGTATACTGAACGTATCGTGGGTGCTTGCGGTCAATTGCTTTAGCATTGCGACATCACAGCTGCCCGGAGAGTAACTGGGACATGACGACCAGTGGACGGTATCCCTTACTAGATCAGATCGAAAGCCCCAGGGATTTACGGGGGCTGGGCCAGGAACGGCTGCCCGAGTTGGCGGATCAGCTGCGGGAATTCCTCATCGCGTCGGTGGCACAGAGCGGCGGTCACTTCGCCGCCGGCCTGGGAACTGTCGAATTGACGCTTGCTTTACATTACGTGTTCGATACCCCTCGTGAACGGCTGGTGTGGGACGTCGGTCACCAGACATATCCTCACAAGATCCTCACCGGGCGGCGGGACCGCATCCACACGGTGCGCAAACGCCACGGTCTGTCCGGCTTTCCCAAGCGCAGCGAAAGCCCTTACGATGCCTTCGGGGTTGCTCATGCGGGCACTTCCATAAGTGCCGCTCTGGGCATGGTTCTGGGCGCCCGTACGGCCGGCAGCCCCCGCCGCGTGGTGGCGGTGATAGGGGACGGGGCGCTGACTGCGGGAATGGCATTGGAAGCGCTCAATCACGCCGGTGACCTGAAGTCGGATCTGCTGGTGGTGTTGAACGATAACGCCATGTCCATTTCGCCCAACGTAGGCGCCCTCTCCCGCTACCTGACCAATCTGCTCTCCACCCGCTACTGGATGGCGGCCCGCCAAGGTGGCAAACGCATTCTCAGCCGCATGCCGCCCATGGAGGAATTCGCCCGGCGGGCGGAAGCCGCAGTCAAGAGCATGCTCACGCCGGGTGCCCTGTTCGAGGAGCTGGGCTTCCAGTACTTCGGACCCATCGACGGCCACGACGTCAACGGACTGGTCAGGACCTTGAAGCACCTGCGACCCATCAATGGTCCCCGACTGCTGCACGTGGTCACCCGCAAGGGTAAGGGCTACCCGCCCGCAGAAAGCGACCCGGTCGCCTACCACGGCGTCGGTCCGTTCGATCCGCAGGTCGGCGTGCGCCCCTCGAAACCCACGAACAAACCGCCCAGCTATACGAAGGTCTTCGGTCAATGGCTGTGCGACATGGCCGATCGGGACCGCCGACTGGTGGCGATCACCCCCGCGATGCGCGAAGGATCGGGGCTGGTTGAGTTCGCCGGCCGCTATCCGGAGCGCTACTACGACGTCAGTATCGCCGAGCAGCATGCCCTCACTCTGGCAGCGGGCTTGGCATGCGAAGGGGTCAAGCCGGTCGTCGCTATCTACTCGACGTTCCTGCAACGGGCCTACGACCAGCTGATCCATGACATCGCTCTTCAGAACCTCGACGTTCTGTTTGCCATAGACCGGGCCGGTCTGGTGGGCCCCGACGGCCCCACCCACGCCGGCGCCTTCGACCTTTCGTACCTGCGCTGCGTCCCGAATCTGGTGATAATGGCGCCTTCGGATGAAAACGAGGCGCGTCAGATGCTGTACACGGGTTTCCTTCACCGCGGCCCCGCCGCGGTACGCTATCCCCGAGATACGGGCGTGGGGGTGCCGATCAAGGATAAGATGGCGGTGCTGCCCATGGGTCGGGCCGAGGTCCGCAGGCGCGGCCGCTCGGTGGCGATTCTCGCGTTCGGCACCTTGCTGAGCGAGGCCGTGGAGGCGGCGCAACAACTGGATGCCACTGTAGTCAACATGCGCTTTATCAGCCCGCTGGACGAAAACGCCATACTGAACGCGGCCAACGAGCATGATCTGCTCGTCACCGTCGAAGACAACGCAGTCGCCGGCGGCGCCGGCAGCGCGGTCAATGAAGTGCTGGCCGCCCAGCAGCTGCTCGTACCGGTCATCAACATGGGATTGCCGCACCGGTTCATCGACCATGGCACGCGGGCGGAACTGCTTGCCGAATGCGGGCTGGACGCCGCCGGCATCATGCGAGCCGTGCACAACCATTTTCGCAAGTCGCTGGACGGCATACGCTACACGGGGACAGCTCCATGACCGCAAATCCCCAGGTATCAGCCGCCTCTGCCGACGAGGACGAACTGCACGCGCTGGCGGCACTCGTGGACAGCGAGCTGCAGGAGCGCCTTCTTGCGGGGGTCTCGCGCACCTTTGCGCTCACCATCCCCCAGTTACCCGGCCCCTTGTGCCATGCGGTCTCCAACGCCTACCTGTTGTGCCGCATCGTGGACACCATCGAGGACGAGCCGACGTTGTCGACCGCGCACAAACGCCGTTTCTGCGCCCAGTTCGCGGAAACCGTGGCGGGCCGCCATTCCCCAGAGGCGCTGGCGGCCGAATTGGCGCCGCTGCTCTCGGAGCAGACCCTGGCCGACGAACGACTCCTCGTGGGACTGATTCCCCGGGTCATCGGTATCACCCATGGCCTGAGCCCACAACAGCGTCGGCCCATAGAGCGCTGCGTTGCCGTGATGTCCGAAGGCATGGCGGAATTCCAAGCCGGTGCCGGGCCCGACGGCCTGCAGGATCTGCCGGAGCTCGATCAGTATTGCTACTACGTCGCCGGCGTAGTGGGCGAAATGCTCACTGAACTGTTCTGTGAGTACTCCCCGGCCATCGCCCGACACCGCGAAACCCTGCTGCGTCTGTCGGTATCGTTCGGTCAAGGGCTGCAGATGACCAACATCCTGAAGGATCACTGGGAAGATCGTGAGCGGGGGGTGTGCTGGCTGCCGCGCGATGCGTTCCCGGAAGCCGGTTTCGATCTTCAGCAGCTGACGCCGGGCGAGTACCAGCAGGTCTTCGGAGACGGTTTGGCCGACCTGATAGGCATCGCCCATAGCCACCTGAAAAATGCCCTGACGTACTCGCTCACCATTCCTGCCGAGGAGGCCGGTATCCGCAATTTCTGCCTGTGGGCGGCGGGAATGGCCGTGCTGACGTTGCGCCGGATCAACGACCGGCGCGACTTCGCGGCAGGCCGGGAAGTGAAGATCTCGCGGCGCAGCGTACGGTTCACCGTCGCCGCCCTGCGATTGACGGCTACCCGCAATTCGCTGGTACGGCTGTTGTTCTATCTGGCGGGAATGGGGCTGCCCGCACACTCGGACGGAAGACGGCTGCGGGCGCTGAATGTGCCCCCGGGCACCTGAATTCATAACCCACAGCTTCCGTCGAATCGGAACGTTCGGTAGTACCCCGGGCAAACGCGCGGGGTGCATCCTGAATAGGGAGGAACCATGCAAGAAGCGTTCGACCGGACCGCAACCCGGCCCGCGTTCACTGCGGGCGACCGAGCCGGGCAGCCCGGCAGCCGGGACGTTGACCTGGACAATGCGATCGCCGCGGCGGTCCAGGAACTCGCCCGCACCCAGAGCGAACGCGGCTACTGGTGCTTCGAGTTGGAAGCCGATTGCACCATACCGGCCGAGTACATCCTGATGATGCACTACATGGATGAAATCGACCCGGAGCTGGAACGCGGCTTGGCGCAGTATCTGCGTGACCACCAGGGCGAAGACGGCGGATGGCCTCTCTACCAGGGCGGTCAGGCCGACATCAGTTGCACCGTCAAAGCCTATTATGCCCTCAAGCTGGCCGGCGACTCGGAGCATGCTCCCCATATGAGCCGTGCCCGCCAGACCATACTGGGCGCCGGCGGAGCGGCACGTGCCAACGTCTTCACGCGCATCGCGCTGGCCCTGTTCCAGCAGATCCCCTGGCGGGGCGTACCTTTCATCCCGGTGGAAGTCATGCTTCTGCCACGCTGGTTCCCGTTCCATCTGAGCAAAGTGTCGTACTGGTCGCGTACCGTCATGGTGCCGCTGCTGATCCTGTGCAGCCTCAAACCCCGGGCGCGCAATCCACGCGGTGTCCATATCCGCGAACTGTTCGTTACCCCCCCGGAGCACGAATCGGACTACTTTCCGGTTCGCTCCCGGCTGAACCGGATGTTCCTGCGCCTCGACAGCATGGGACGCAAACTGGAAAGGTTCATACCCCGGTGGGTACGCCGGCGTGCACTGCGCCGTGCGGAGGTGTGGTTCACCGACAGATTGAACGGCACGGGCGGACTGGGCGCCATCTTTCCCGCCATGGTGAACGCCTATGAGGCCATGGACTGTCTCGGCTATCCGCCCGACCACCCCCACCGGGTGACCACCCGCCGCGCCATCGACGACCTGCTGGTGCAGCGCGACGGCTCTGCCTATTGTCAGCCCTGCGTTTCCCCGGTTTGGGACACGGCACTTGCGTCCCTGGCTCTGCAGGAAACGGACGGCAGGCAGTCCCGGGCAGCCCTGGACAAGGCTCTGGGCTGGCTGGGGGACGTGCAATTGCTCGACTCGCCCGGCGACTGGCGCGACCGCCGCCCCGACCTGCCGGGCGGGGGCTGGGCCTTCCAGTTCCGCAACGACTACTACCCGGATATCGATGACACCAGCGCGGTGGGGTGGGCAATGGACCGCAGCGGCGACCCGCGCTACGATCTGGCGATCACCCGCGCCGCCCACTGGGTCGCCGGCATGCAGTCCAGAAACGGCGGCTTCGCGGCCTTCGACGTGGACAACACCTATTACTACCTGAACGAGATACCGTTCGCGGATCACGGCGCCCTGCTGGACCCGCCGACCGCCGACGTCACTGCCCGCAGTCTGGCCCTGCTGAGCCGCCTGAACAAGCGCGACGGCAGCTATCGGGACCACCTGGCCGCCGCCATGGAGTATCTGCGCTCGGAGCAGGAACCCGACGGGGCCTGGTTCGGCCGCTGGGGCACCAATTACATCTACGGCACCTGGTCGGTGCTGGTGGCACTGGAAGTGGCCGGGGTATCGCCCCAGGACCCGGCAGTCCAACGGGCCGCGCACTGGCTGAAGAGCGTGCAGCGCCCGGACGGCAGCTGGGGAGAAACCAACGAAAGCTACTTCGACCCGCAATTGCGGGGGCGGGCCGACACCGGCACCGCCTTCCAGACCGCCTGGGCCCTGCTGGGACTGATGGCGGCGGGAGAAACAGCTGCGCCGGAGGTCCGCGCCGGGATAGACTACCTGCTGCGGACTCAGAACGGGGACGGGGTATGGGAGGATCCGCAGTTCACCGCGCCCGGCTTTCCCCGTGTGTTCTACTTGAAATACCACGGTTACAGTAAATACTTTCCTCTATGGGCACTCGCGCGCTATCGGAATCTGACGGCCGGCAAGCTCTGACTGTTGTCGGGATCGTCGCCGCCCTGCCCGAAGAGTTGCGCATGCTCACCCAGCAAACCCTCACGCCCGGAGGCTGCGCCCGCCTGAGCGAGGGCCTCTGGGTCTCGCTTTCGGGCATCGGTCCGCAGCGCGCCCTCGCCGCCGGCGAACGCCTGCTCGCGGACGGCGCCACGGCACTGGTGAGCTGGGGCAACGCCGGCGCTCTCGACAGGCAGCTGGCCGCAGGCGATCTGATGCTCCCCCGCCAGATCATCGGCTCCGACGGCAGCGTCTATCGGACGGACGGGCGTTGGCACGGCCGCCTGTGCGAACGTCTGGCCGGGCGCTTCACGGTCCACACCGGGGCGCTCGCACAGAGCCCCTGCCTGGTGGCAACCAGCGCGGACAAGCGCACCCTCCACAAGCGGGCAAGCGCAATGGCCGTGGACATGGAAAGCGCCGCCCTCGCTCACCTTGCCGCCAGCAAGCGAATTCCTTTTCTCGCCGTGCGTGCCATCACGGATACGGCGGTAATGGACATACCCAACAGCGTGGTCAACGCCATCGACGGCAGCGGTCGGGTTCGGTTGATGAAGCTGCTGCGCGGCGTGCTCGCACATCCCGGCGACCTGCGGGCGCTGCTGCACCTGGGCCGCAATTTCCGCGCCGCCCAGGGCACCCTGGCCCGGCTCGCGGCCGATAGCGCCTCGGATCTGCTCGCCTCCTATCCCAAGGCACCCTGATGGAGCGGCCCGCCATGCCAGATCGCACCGTTCGGGCGGCCGTCGCCGCCGGCAGCCACTTCCAACCATGACCACTCTGGTAACCGGAGCATCGGGCTTCGTGGGCTCGGCGGTAGCGCGCGAGCTTCTGCGTCGAGGGCACGACGTGCGGGTACTGGTGCGGGCCACCTCCGATCCACGCAACCTGTCCGGCCTGCCCGTGGAAACGGCGGTGGGCGACCTCACCGACCCGGCTTCGCTGACGCGGGCGCTGCAGGGCTGCGACGCCCTGTTTCACGTGGCCGCCGACTACCGGCTTTGGACCCGCCATCCCGACCTGCTTTATCGCACCAATGTGGATGGCACGACCAACCTGATGACGGCGGCCGCCGACGCCGGCGTCGGAAGGATCGTCTACACCAGCAGCGTGGCAACGCTCGGACTGAACCCCGACGGCACGCCGGCCGACGAACAGACTCCGGTGGGCCTGCAGGACATGGTCGGCCACTACAAGCGCTCCAAGTACCTGGCCGAAGAAGCGGTGGGCCGCCTGGTCCGGGAGCGGGGCCTGCCCGCCGTCATCGTCAACCCGTCAACGCCGGTCGGGCCCCGGGACATCCGGCCCACGCCCACCGGCCAGATGATCCGGGACGCCGCGGCCGGACGCATGCCCGCCTATGTGGACACCGGACTGAACATCGTCCATGTGGACGATGTGGCGACCGGCCACTGGTTGGCCTTCGAGCACGGCCGCGTGGGCGAACGCTATATTCTCGGGGGCGAGAACCTGAGCCTGCGGGATATCCTCATCGAGATCAGCCGCCTGACGGGACAACCGCCGCCGCGCATCCGGCTTCCCCACGGGCTGGTGCTGCCGGTGGCCTACCTCGCGGAAGCCTGGGCACGGCTGCGGGGTTCCGACGATCCGCTGGTGACCGTGGACGGTGTCCGTCTGGCCAGAAAGCTCATGTTCTTCACCAGCGCCAAGGCGGAACGGGAACTGGGCTACCGTCCAGGGCCGGCGGCCGCGGCACTGCAGGACGCGGTGGCCTGGTTCCGGAGTGAACCCACGCCGTCTACCGCCCAATCCGCCCACAGGGGCGGCTGACCCACCCTCCAGCACCGTCCAAAGCGGCCGCGACAGGGCCGGTCCAGCGTCCGAGCCGGCACCCTCCACAAGCCCGCCAGCGACGCGGCCAGCCATGGCCGCCACCCTGTGGGGATGGCGTGCAGAGCCTTCTTAGGCCATTATCACAACCTGCCGATACCCCTGCTGTCAGCGGAACACGCCACCGGGAGTACCCGGGAACCGATTCCGCCACGCCGTTGATTCAGCGAGTAGTTGCCACCATGCGTCCAGTCGAACCTTTTCTCCACCAACCCCGTATTGCGTATTTCTCCATGGAGATCGCTCTGCACAGCGATATTCCCACCTACAGCGGGGGCCTGGGCGTGCTGGCGGGCGATACGGTGCGGACCGCGGCGGACCTGGAACTGCCTTTGGTGGGCGTAACCCTCATCAGCCGCATGGGTTACTTTCGCCAGGAAATCGATCCCCAGGGCACACAGATCGAACACCCCGATCCCTGGAACCCGGACCGCTGGGCTGTTCCCCTGGAGGCGAAGGTGGCCGTTCCCATCGGCGAGCGCATGGTGTGGGTGCAGGCCTGGCTGTACGTGCTGGAGGGTGGCACCGACTACACCGTCCCGGTGGTGCTGCTGGACACGGACCTGCCCGACAACAGCCCGGAAGACAGGGAGATCACCCACTACCTGTACGGCGACGGCGATGAATACCGCCTGAAGCAGGAGATCGTGCTCGGCATCGGCGGAGCGCGCATGCTGCAGGCCCTGGGGTTTCACATCCATACCTACCACATGAACGAAGGCCACTCGGCCCTGCTCGCCCTGGAGCTGCTACGCCGTTTCGAGCGCAGCGCCGACACCATCGGGCCCGGAGAGTCCATCTACAACGTGCCGGAAGTCAGGGAAAGGTGCCTGTTCACGACCCACACCCCGGTGGAAGCCGGCCACGACCAGTTCGACTACCCCATGGTCCACGCCTTGCTGGACGATATGGTGGACCTGGGCGAGTTGCGCAAGCTCGCCGGCCCGGAGCGGCTCAATATGACCCGCCTGGCGCTCAATCTGAGCGGTTACGTGAACGGGGTCGCCAAGCGCCACGCCGAGACATCCACCGCTCTGTTCCCCGGCCACCGCGTCCACGCCATCACCAACGGCATCCACCCCCCCACCTGGGCGGCACCCGGCTTTGCGCGGCTGTACGACGCCCGGCTGCCGGAATGGCGCCACGAAGCCGAAATCCTGCTGCGTGCGGACCAGATTCCCGACGACGAAATCTGGGCAGCCCATGTCGCGGCCAAACAGGCTCTCATCGAAACGGTGAAGCGCCTGACCGCTACGGACTTGTCCCTGCAAGTCCCGATCATTGGCCTGGCGCGCCGCATGACCGCCTACAAGCGCCCCACACTGCTGTTCGAGGATCTGGAACGGCTGCAGCGCATTGCCTCCGAGCACCCCTTCCAGATCGTGATCGCGGGCAAGGCCCACCCCCACGACGAACCGGGCAAGAAGCTCATCGAGCAGATCCACCATCACATGCGCGCCCTGCAGGACCGGATCCCCTGTGTATTCCTGCCCGATTACGACATGGCATTGGGCCTGGCGATGGTCTCCGGCTCGGACATGTGGCTGAACACGCCCCTGCGGCCGCTGGAAGCTTCCGGAACCAGCGGCATGAAAGCGGCCCTCAATGGCGTACCCCATGTCAGCGTGCTGGACGGCTGGTGGGTGGAAGGCTGTATGGAAGGGATCACCGGTTGGTCCATCGGCAACGACGACGCCGGCGAGGACGGGCAGCGCGATGGCGCCGCGCTCTACGACAAGTTGGAAAAGACCATCCTGCCGCTGTATTACACGGATCGGGTCGGCTGGCTGCGGGTCATGAAGGGTGCCATTTCCAAGAATGCCCCTTATTTCAACAGCCACCGCATGATGCGTCGCTATGCGGCGGACGCCTATATCCGCTGAGCGGCACGGACCAGTCCATCCAGAATCTCCCCCATATGGTTCAGCGGCAGGGAGTAGTGGCCTTCCCCGCCCAGTTCGATGAGTCGGCAGTGTGGTAGTCGCCGGGCGAGACGCCGGCTCGACTGCACCGGTACGGTCCGGTCCTGCGCGCCATGCCACAGTTGCACGGGCAGATCGACGGTCTGCGGATCAAACTCCCAGGGCCGCGTGTAGTTCCGCAGGTCCGACAGCAATCCCGCCGCACCCACACGAACCGCTTCTTTGAGGGACAGGGCCAGGACGGTACGTACCAGCGGCCGCTCCAACACTCGGCGGTCAGGTTCCGCCGTCGTACGGGCGATGCGGGCGAAAAAACGATCCGGGTCACGCCGTATCAGCCACGTCAGGACACTGACGACATAACGCACAACACCGGGCCGGCGCCGGGCCAGCTCCAGCATGAAGCGCTCCGACCCGGCCATGTCCCGGAAGGCTTCCGGGGAATCCATCGGTGCCAGGGCGCACACCAGGGCGGCAGCGGTGACTCGCTCCTTCAACCGCCACGCGCAGGCCAGCGCATAGGGCCCTCCGCCCGACACCCCCAGCACAGCGAAGCTCCCCAGGCCCAGGGCGTCCGCCAGTTGCGCCACCGCCTCCGGCCAGTTCCCCAGGCGCGACGTGGGGCAACTCTCGGACCGCCCGTAACCCGGTCGGTCGGGAGCAATCACACGCAGTTCCCTTACCTGTGCCGCGGCATGCAGCAGGCGCGCTTCCCGGCTACAGCCGGGCGCGCCATGAAAGTAGAGCACCGGAACGCCTCGGAGGTCACCGTACTCGGCGTAACCGAGTCGGCGGCCGTCGATAAGTTGCACCTCCCCGTTCTCGATCACGGTTTTCGCGGTTCCGACGTGGATGCTCTGAATGTGAACGTAGCAGCTGCCGGGGTCCGGTTGCGGGCACCCCTCGCCGGGGTTGCCGCGCGTTCGGCCGCTCCCGGGCGCCGGATCCCCTGGCCGTTGCATCGTATCCCGTTGGAAAAGGGAGCCGAGGCCGCCAGGATTCCGGCGCGGCGGCCGCTGGAACGCCAAGCCTTGTGCAAAAATATCATTTGTTCAACAAGTTGGAGACTTCTCTCGGTACGGGCACCAAATTTGCAATAGGTGCAACAGCCCCTGCAAGAGACGGAAACCCGGCGAGTCATCATGCGGTATCAACTTACTCTGGCCATTTTCGTTGCCGCCTTGGGCACCTTCGTGTCCACCAGCTACGCGTCTTCGTTCAGCGATACGGTTCCAATGGTGCGCAAAGGCGCGGCCACCTTTTACGTGCATGGCGACATCGGCGGTTACGGCAATGTGGAAATGATGGTGGACACCGGCGCGGGCTACACCACCATCAACCAGGCCACCCTCGCGGTGCTGCAGAAGAACGGCAATGCCGAGTATGTCAAGGAACTCACCGGCATCCTGGCCGACGGGTCCCGCCTCACCGTACCCGTGTACCGCATCAAGACCCTGAAGCTCGGCAGCAGTTGTATCCTGCACGACGTGGACGCCGCCGTGTTCCCCAAACGAACACGCATGCTGCTGGGTCTCACGGCATTGGAAAAGGCTGCACCCTTCGTCTTTTCCACCAATCCGCCCAGTCTTCTGCTGAGCAACTGCACCGCCTCCTGAAACGCCACCGGCGGCTCCCCGCCGCCCGCTCCAAGACGCTCTTCCCCCACACTTCTCCCTGCCGCGCCCGAGGCGTATCATGCCTCGCGAACCGATAGCCGTCGTCTATAGTTAGTAGTAGGTAAACGCCGAAACCGGCATTCCAGAAATGGGAATTGCATCACCATAGAGGGAGCTTGAAATGAACATCCAGCATGGCAATATTCATCCTGCATCGCTGATCGCCGCCGCTGCGGCGATGCTGCTGACGTTCTCGTTTGGCACCGCCGGCGCAGCCCCCAGCGGCTACCTCACCGACTCCAGCGGAGCGATCGTACGCAGCGGCTTCAACGAATGTTGGCACACCAGCGGATGGTCGGCGGCCAACGCGGTAGAGGAATGCGAACCCAACCTGGCGAGCAAGGCGGAGCCGGAATCCGCGCCGGTAGCCGCCATGGAACCGGCGCCTCAGCCGACCATGCGAAAGATCAGTCTGTCGGCAGACGCCTACTTCGGCTTCGACAAGGCTGAGCTGAACCCGCAGGGCAAGGAGAAGCTGGACAAGATCGCGCAGACGCTCCGCAGTGCCCACAGCCCCTCCATCCAGATCGTGGGGCACGCCGATCGCATCGGACCGGCCGAATACAACCAGAAGCTGTCCATGCAACGTGCCCAGGCGGTCAAGGATTACCTGGTCCAGCAGGGCGTTCCGGGCGACACTATCCAGGTATCGGCCGTGGGTTCGAGCCAGCCGGCAGTCACCTGCGAAGGCAAGCGTGGCCAGGCCCTGATCCAATGCCTCGGCCCCAATCGGCGCACGGACGTGGAATTCTCCGCCTTCGAACCGGTGCAGCCGAACGGCCAGAACCAATAGGTCGTGTCCAGCGGGCGACGGGGACGTTCCCGCCGCCCGACGCGATCATCGCGGCTTGACCGCTTCGATGGTGGCGGCCAGCACGTAGTCCTCCACGCCCCGTCCCGGTGCCCAGTCCCGGATGAACTCCCGGGACTCGTCCTTGGGCTGAATACGGATGTCTCGGAAACCAGCGTCCTCAAGCATGCTCTGAAGCTCATCGAGCTGGGAGGCGCCCGCCATGCAGCCGGCGTACAGAGCCGGATCGGATCGCAGCGCTTCCGGCAGTTCGGTACTTGCCACCACATCCGCGATCGCCAATCGGCCACCGACCTTCAGCACCCGGAACGCTTCCCGGAACACCTGCGGTTTGTCGGGCGACAGGTTGATGACACAGTTGGAGATGATCACATCGACACTGGCATCTTCCACCGGCAGGTGCTCGATTTCCCCGAGCCGAAACTCCACGTTGGCGAATCCTCCCTTGGCGGCGTTTGCCCGCGCCTTGGTGACCATGACAGGCGTCATGTCCACGCCCATGACCCGCCCCTGGCGACCGACCTCCCGGGCGGCCAGAAAAGCGTCGAAACCCCCTCCACTGCCCAGGTCCAGCACCACATCGCCGACCTGCAGGTTCGCGATGGCGCGCGGATTGCCGCAACCCAGGCCCATGTCCGCTCCCTCCGGCGCGCTGGACAAGTCGTCCTCGGCATAGCCGAGCCGCGTGGAGATGAGGGCATTGATCTGCGCATCCGATGCGACCCCACAACAACCGGATTCAATCCCGCAGCTTTCGCCGGCGCTGTCGGCCTGCGCCACCTTGGCGTAACTGTCCCTCACCTGCTCGCGAATACGGTCCGCTCTGGTCTGATCCATGATCATCTTCCTTCAACGTTGAGATGTGTTGTGACGCCGCGACCGGTTCCGGGCCCGTCCTGAATAGCAGGCCGTGCCGCTGCCGGCAATGCCCCGGCGGTCGGACGCCGGCCCCGCGGTCGACCGGCGGCCCGGCGGCGGGCCAATTCCGCTATGGTAATCGCCTGTTTTATGACTGATAATGGTTTTGCTGTACAGGCGCCCGAACGCAAGCACAGGTCACACTCCGGTAGCCTGCGCCCGCTACCTTGGTACCTACGGCAAGAGCCGGACTCGGTCGCGCCTTACCTCCTTACGGATGCCGCAGGAGACCCGTGTTGATCGAACATCGCTGGAATTTCCGTGTGCCCGTGCAGACCCGCGTCAGCATTCGGCGCCGCTGGTTCCGCTCCACCGTCGGGACGACCAAAGATATCAGCTTTGAAGGTATGTACGTGGAGACACCGGCTGCTCGGGAGCTGGTCAACAACACGGTACAAGTCGCCATCCCGGTGAGCACCCACATGCGACCCACGGTGATCAAGGTTCCCGGCCTGGTGGTACGCAGCACCGACAACGGCGTCGGCCTGTTGCTGGCGGACTACGACGACGAGATTTTTCAGCGCCTCGCGGCGTTGCTTGCTCCAGCGCTCGAACAACGGCGCTGAACCCCGACGAAGGCGACGGCCCTCCGCCGCCACGCACCCCGATCCGGTATGCGGCTGGCCATTGAACGGCCGGCATGGTTTCGCCGCCCCCACTGCATGACCGGCGCTGCGCGCTCGCGTCACCGGACTAAAGAAACGAGCGACGCCGACGCGACCTCGCACCGCAGCGGCGGACCCTTCCGTGCAGGTCCGTACAAACGCCCAGGTGCAAAAAAAAAGGCCGGACGAGGTGCCCGGCCAAGAGGTTGAGAGCGAGGATGCTCTCGGGGGGATTGAGCCCGGACATCAGTCCGGGATCAGCACCGTGTCGATGACGTGTATCACGCCGTTGCTTGCGGACACATCCGCCTTGACCACCTTCGCGCCATTGACTGTCACGCCGCTCGCCGCCGCAATGGACAACTCGCCGCCCTCCACCGTGGTGACCGAATCGAGCTTCGCCACATCGGACGCCATTACCCGGCCGGGCACCACATGGTAGGTAAGCACCCGGGTCAGCGCCGCCTTGTCCTTCAGCAGTGCTTCGAGCCGGTCCTTGGGAATTTTGGCGAAGGCTTCGTCAGTGGGCGCGAACACCGTAAAGGGACCGGGCCCCTTCAAGGTCGTCACCAGGTCGGCGGCCTTGAGCGCGGACGCCAGCGTCCCGAAGTTGCCCGCCGATACCGCCGTGTCGACGATGTCCTTATGGGCCTCGCCATAACCACCCGCATGGCCGTAACTGCCCGCATAGGCCGTGTGCAGCGCACCGGCCAGCATCACCACCAGCGCGGCGGCATAAATCGCGATACCTCCAACCGCTGTGCGTGCCATCGAACGCCTGTTGTCCATTGCCTTCCTCCTGCGCATCGCGCATCCGTTCAGAATCGTTGCGGCTCCAGGCCGTCAGCGATCCGGTCTCCATTTCCCGGGTCGGCAGGCTTGCGCCTGCCGTGTGTGTTGCCCCGTCCCTGGGTTGCTTCATCCCTCAACTGCCGAGCTGTCAGTTCGTCATGGGACATGAAACGTCCAGCCCTTGTCCTAGACATTAGGAAACAGTTAAGAGTTTGTCAACCATTTGTCTAGTACATTCCTACGGCATATACTGTTTATGTTCAATTACAACCACCTAAGCGAGTCGCCCATGAACTCCCCCGACGCCGCCCATCCGATTCAGGTCGTCGCCCGCCGTACCGGGCTGACCCCAGATGTCATTCGGATCTGGGAACGTCGATACGAGGCCGTCTCCCCCCGACGCACCCCAACCGGTCGCCGGCTCTACTCGGACGCGGATGTGCAACGGCTGCAACTGCTGCGGGAGGCGACCGAAGGTGGGCGTCGCATCGGTGATGTCGCGCAACTGTCTGAAGACGAGCTCCTTGCCCTGGTGTCCACCGACCGCCGGGCCTCACTGCCGTCGGCCGGCCGCCCGTCCCGGCAAGCCCGCGGCAGCACTGGCCAATTGCTGCAGCTCTGTGTGGACGCCGTCGACGGGACGGACGCCGATGCGCTGGAACGCGCGCTGGACGGCGCCGCCATAGCTCTCACCCTGCCGGTGTTGCTGGAATCTCTGGTGACTCCGTTGCTACGGGACATCGGCGAGCGCTGGCGTGCGGGGACGCTTCGCATCGGGCAGGAACATCTGGCCGCCGCAGTGGTGCGCTCCTTTCTCGGGAGGCTGGCCCGCACCAGCAATATGAACGACGCCGGGCCCACACTGGTGGTGACCACACCCGTCGGGCAGAACCACGAGTTGGGCGCACTGATGGCGGCCATAACGGCGGGATCGGAGGGCTGGCACGTGGTGCACCTCAATCCGAACACCCCGGCGGAGGAAATTGCCGCGGCCGCCCTGGCCACCAACGCCCGGGCAGTTGCGCTGAGCATGGTCTATCCTCCGGACGACACGCGTATCGGCGACGAGCTACGCGCATTACGCCGTCACCTGCCGGCTGAGCTGACCCTGCTGGTGGGAGGCGCCGCCAGCGATGCCTATGAAAATGTATTGCAGGAAGTCGGGGCAGTACGCCTGGCAACACTCACGGACTTGCGTACGCGCCTGCAATCTCTGCGCGCGGGCTGACCGCTGGCCCTCCCCCCAACGGCAAACACCACCGTCCTTTCGATCCTCTTTGCGCCCCAACCTCCTGGAGTGCGGCGCCGCGTCCTATCGTCGGCCAGGGCTCCGGCCACTGCGCCACCGCGAGAAACTTGGCCCCATCAGCAGGGTCAAAGGTTGCGTGGGCGCGTGCGCGCACGTGAGTCGTGCGTTTGCCCACCGCGACACGGTCGGTCGTCCCACGACGGCACGGGGGCCGTTTCCCCAGGGCGGCGGAATGCGCTATCCCGCCGCGCTAACGGAACCATGACGAAAAGGAGATTCTGATGACCGCTAGACGACTGCGTACACACGCCGGCTCCTCTTCATCGTTTCGACGCATGCATCCCATTGAGGCGGCGCTCAACGCTCTGGGCGGCCAGCCGCTGCCCGCTCGAACAAGCATGAAGATCATCATAGGCGCCACCGTGACCTTCCTGCTGTCTACGGCAGTCGCAACCATGGCCACGGCCGCCAATCCTCCGTGGGTGCACGTCAACGCCTCCAAGAAGCAGGTCACCTTCGACATCAGCGAAGGCCCCAACGGACAAGCCGGGCAGTACAACTTCGACGGCTATGCCCACGGTCACATGACCATGACCGTTCCCACCGGCTGGCACGTGACAATGAAAGTGACCAATGACGGTACTACCGGGCACAGCATGGAAATCATCAAGGCGCCCAAGACGCCACCTGTCGAGAGCGTGAAACCTGCCTTCAAACACGCGGAGACCAAAGACATCACGTCGGGCATGCCACCGGGTGCCAGCTCCACGTTTTCATTCAAGGCCAACAAGCCTGGCCAGTATTGGTTGATGTGCGCCGTTCCCGGACACGCGCTGCTCGGCATGTGGGACCATTTCGTGGTCTCTTCCAAGGCCAAGCGTCCGTCGGTCACTGAGCGTTCGTGACTCGGCTTTGCTGTTTGGGGTAGGTGTGTTCGCAGAGGGACGGTACGACGTCGCGGGAAGGCTGTCCGTGCCCAGCGCAGACCGGCCGTACGCACCTTCTCCTCTCATCTTAAGGATCGTTATACGCTTGTTCGCTTCGAGCGACAGGCAACCGGATGCTCCCGGTTGCTCTCGAAAAGCGGCGATACGGATCGAAGCTGGCTGGATGCGCTCGGTCAGGCCCCGGTTCCGTTACCACGCGAAACCGCCGCCGTCACTCTCTTCAGGAAAAACATCCGACTCACGATCTTTTCCCCCGTGACCTGATGGAGAACAGCGGTGGTCACATGCCCTGCCAGATAGGCCCAGGCAGCATATGACGCGATGGCGTGGATAAGAGATAACCGTGTAAACCCGGAAAAGTCGTGGGAAGACACTCCGAGGATGGAATGTCCGTTGGGTAGCGCGAAGAGAATCAGGATACCTGTAACACCCAACACCGAAAACACCAACAGTCCGAAACCGTGCCAGAGCCCTGCGAGTCCGACCGTCGCTCCACCGGGGGGCAGCCTGAACGACACCAAACGTTTCAAGTCGACAAAAACCTGCTGCATACCTTCCTTGTTCAAAGGGAAAAAGAGACCCCACTGGTCCTTTGCGAAGATCCACATCCATTCGATCAGCAGCACCAGCCCGGCGACGAGCCCCCCATATTGGTGCAGGTAGAGAAATAGCAGCGTATTTGGGTCGTGCACAAACAAGCCGACAACCATCTGGAAACAGAGCGTTATCGCCAGAAACACATGCAGAAGCTTGGTGACCGGATCGAAATCGGCAGTTCCTTGCCTAAACGCACTTTCGCGATCCATTTGCTCCATGAAGACACCTCGGTACAGTCACTGAAAACCCATATCCCCCGGTGTGGCGCCGAACGTGGCGCTGGAAGCGCCCCCGCCGCCCCGCAGCGCAGCCGCCCGGTGCTTCGAGCCCGTTGCTGATCCGCACCCGGAAATATCGGGCAGCAACCTCGGGCCAGCGTGCTCGGCGCCCCGCTTCCCTCGGAGGCCGCGCGCTGATCTATCTCCACCCAAGCAGAACGGGCGCACTACGCTTTCCCCATCGACGCCTCAAGCCTCTCTTGGATACGTTCAGGAGCCTGCAGATACTGGACCCTGATCCCCTGACGACTCGCCAGTATCACCAACGCCCCGTAGTCGAGCTTCTTCCCAAGCCACGACTTGTGGGTAAATACATGCTTTATCTCCGACAGCGGCATCGATACACGGACCCTGCGAATCAGCCCGTATCGTATCCGAATGACCTGCCCGTCGAACGCCACCGCCGTCGTCCATTTCAACGCAAGCAGAGTTGCGGCATCGATGAGCGACAGTACGAGAAGCACCACCCCCACCATCACTACAAACCTGCTTCCCAATCCCGACAGAACCACCCCCGAGGCGAACAACAGGGCGCTGCGGAGCAATGCCGACATTGGTATTCTGGCCACGTTGTCTGTCGTCATGGTCACATCCGGAAGGCGGCCCGCTTGAATGCGTCTGCTCTGTACCAGCGGCACCCGGCCTGTTTGAGCGCACCATTCGCCCGCGGGCCTGTTACCGTCCAACGCATGGGGAACACCGTAATAAGAAGGTCGTCACGGACCCGCCGCCGACGCGTGTCCGCGCAAGCGCCGGCCAACCCCGACTCTTCAAAGCAACTACCTTGGGCGTCCCGGATGCGCCGGCCTACAGGCCGGCGATCCGGGCGCGGTGATTCGGACACATTGGCGGCGACCGCCGCCTGTCCCCTACTTGATCGTTTTCCAATATTGGCGCTTCAACAGGTACGCGGTCAGCGTAAACAGCGCAATCAAACCCAACACCCAGGGACCGATGGCACGCCGCTGAAAGACCGAAGGGTCCGATACGAAGTGGAGAAAGGCGACAATGTCCGTAACCTGCGCCTTGAACTTCGCCGGGGACTCGCTGCCCTTCTTCAGAACCTTGCCGTCCCCGTTGACGATGCCGCCCCACGGCGCCAGCACATCGGGCATCGCCACCTTCGGAAAAACATGGTTGTTCCAACCAGACGGCGTGGTCGGATCCCGATAGAAGGAAAGCAGATACGTATACACCCAGTCCTGGCCTCTGTACTGGATGATCTGGCTCAAGTCTGGCGGGGACACGCCGAACCACTTGTGCGCCATCCCTGGTGGCATGGCGGACACCATGTTGCCCTTGAAGCTGGCACCGTTCGGCAGCATGAGATATTTTTCCACATCCGCCTC
>Ga0307441_1000135_pt1 | contig 30324 bp, 34 predicted proteins | sample SalMarWE160420MG_FD_202149 | JGI IMG/M metagenome (GOLD analysis project Ga0307441, IMG submission 202149) | Salt marsh sediment microbial communities from the Plum Island Ecosystem LTER, Massachusetts, United States - WE1604-20 | ecosystem: Environmental > Aquatic > Marine > Intertidal zone >... | reverse complement strand
GAGCAGCTGTCGCTTGTATTCGTGGATGCGTTTCACGTGTACGTCGAACAGGGCATCCGGGTTGAAGTCGACGTTGCACTCGCGCTGCACAAGGGCCGCCAGCCTCACCTTGTTTTCCAGCTTGGCCAGCGCCCAGCGTCTGCGAAATTCCGGGTCATCGGCATGGGGCGCCAGCCGGTGCAACTCGTCCAGGTCCGTAACCCAGCGGTCGCCGATGGTTTCGGTGATCAGCTCGCTCAGGTCCGGGTTGCACCCCGCCAGCCAGCGGCGCTGGGTGACGCCGTTTGTCTTGTTGTTGAACTTGTGCGGCCAAAGCTCGTAGAAATCCCGGAACAGCCCCTGTTCCAGCAGCTGCGAGTGCAACTCGGCGACGCCGTTGACCGAGAAGCTGCCGACGATGGCCAGATAGGCCATGCGTATCTGCGGATCGTCGCCTTCTTCGATCAGCGACATGCGCCGCAGCCGCTCGCTGTCGTCCGGCCAGCGTTCCGACACTTCTGCCAGAAAGCGGGCGTTGATTTCGTAGATGATGTCCAACAGCCGCGGCAGCATCTGCTCGAACATCCGCACCGGCCATTTCTCCAGAGCTTCGGGCAGCAGTGTGTGGTTGGTGTAGGCCATGGTGTGACGCACGATGTGCCAAGCCTGCTCCCATCCCAGGCCGTGCTCGTCCATCAGCAGGCGCATGAGCTCGGGTACCGCGCAGGTCGGGTGGGTGTCGTTGAGCTGAAAGCAGTTCTTGTCCGCGAACGTGCTGAAGTCGTCGTCGTGCAGACGGGCCCAGCGGGCGATCACGTCCTGGAGGCTCGCGGACGCCAGAAAGTACTGCTGACGCAACCGCAGTTCCTTGCCGTTCTCGCTGGCGTCGTTGGGGTACAGCACCATGGTGATATGCTCGGCTGCGTTCTTCGCCGCCACCGATTCCGGGTAGCTGCCGGCGTTGAATTCGCCCAGGTCGAATTCGTCGGTGGCCGCCGCCTTCCACAACCGCAGGGTGTTCACCGTGCCGTTGCGGTAGCCGGGCACGGGAACGTCATAGGGCACCGCCAGCACGTCGTGGGTGTCCACCCAGCGCGCCCGCAGACTGCCGTCGCTGTCGTGCACGAAAAGGGTATGACCGCCGAAGCGCACCCGCCGGGTGTGTTCCGGCCGTTCCAGCTCCCAGGGGTTGCCGTCGCGCAGCCAGTGGTCAGGTTCCTCCACCTGTTCGCCGTTTTCTATGTGTTGACGGAACATGCCGTACTCATAGCGGATGCCGTAGCCCATGACCGGCAGTTGCAGGGTGGCGCAGCTGTCCAGGAAGCAGGCGGCCAGGCGGCCCAGACCGCCGTTGCCCAACCCGGCGTCGTGCTCGCTTTCGGCCAGTTCCTCCAGCACCAGACCAAGCTTTCCCAGCGCTTCGGTGACCGCGTCGGTGGTCCCCAGATTGAGCATGGCGTTGGACAGGGCCCGGCCCATCAGGAACTCCAGAGACAGGTAATACGCCCGCTTGCAGTCCCGTTCCTCGTAGGCATAGCGGGTCGTCTTCCAACGTTCCATCAGCCGGTCGCGCAGGGTGAGGGCCAGGGCTTCGTAGGGGTAGTGAGTGGAGCGGCAGTGTTTGTCGCGCCCCAGGGTATGACTGAAGTAGCGTCGGAAGTCCATGGCGAGGCTGGCGGCGTCCATGCCCAGGGCCGGAAGCTCGGTCAGGGTCGCGCTCGGCGTGCTTTCGCGGAGGGGGGTGAACGGCATGGCAACAGTACCCTATGGTTGCGGGTGCACAGCTGCCGCAGGGCGGCGGGGCCGCCGCCAGGGCAGAGCTGACGAACCGGAATTATACCCCAAGCTTCGGTGTTCGCCCGGCGGGGCGGAGCCCGGGAGGCACAGGGGAATTGTCATTTGCCCCGGTTATCGTTTCTAATCGGCAGCCGCGATGCCCAAACCGACTACCGCAACCGAGGAGTGGTTATGTTGAAACCCGGCGACACCGCGCCCGATTTCGCTCTACCCGATGCGGACCTGAAGCTGGTCAGCCTGAGCGATTTCCTGGGGCGCCAGAATCTCGTGCTGTATTTCTATCCCAAGGACGACACTCCCGGCTGTACCGTGGAAGCCATCGACTTCACCGATCGAATGGAGCAGTTCGAGGCATCGGATGCGGCGGTACTGGGGATCAGCCGGGACAACTGCACCAGTCATGCCGCGTTTCGCGACAAGCACGGTCTCGCAGTGCAGCTGCTCGCGGACATGGACGGTGAAGTCTGCGAGTCCTATGGCGTGTGGCAGGAGAAGGAGAAGAACGGCGTGAAGAAGATGGGGATCGTGCGGTCCACCTTCGTCATCGACAAGCAGGGCGTGGTGCGGCACGCCCTGTACGGGGTCAATGCCAAAGGCCATGCCGACGCAGTGCTGGGGCTGGTGAGGGAACTTGCCTGAAGTGGCGAGTCCCGGCCGTGCCGATGCCGGCACGGCTAGAAGGCCCCGGGCCTGAGGCTGTGCCGCTACTCGGCCAGCCAGCCGTTCAATGCCTCGACGATCTTGGCCGCCTGGTCGCGGCTGGAGATGTTGAACTTGGATTTCTGCTGATATTCGCCATGGCGCTTCTGGTAGCGCCGGATGGTGAACTTGTCGGGGCCGAATTCGTTCTTCTGGCGGTCCATCTCCTGAAACCGGAACAGCACGGTGGCCCAGGCGCCCTTCGACAGGATGACCTTGTCGAGTTCCTTGACGAGCTGTACGCCGTCTTCTTCGTAGTTGACGGTCAACTCTTCCGCCTGTGATGCCATCGTTCTCTCCTGTACGGTTCTGGTTGTCCGAACGCCGGTGCGTTCGCATTTGTGCGTGCCGGAGGCTAAGGATAGGATAAATGCGTCGGCCATGACAGTGGCCGACCCGTCGCAGTCCCACGGAGGAAGCCATGAGCGCTCAACCCCATATCCGGAACATGGCGCTGTTCTGCGATTTCGAGAACATCGCGTTGGGTGTCCGCGACGCCAAATATGCCCAGTTCGACATAGCCAAGGTTCTGGAACGGCTGCTTCTCAAAGGAAACATCGTCGTCAAGAAGGCTTACTGCGACTGGGAGCGCTACAAGGACTTCCGGCCCGCCATGCACGAAGCCTCGTTCGAGCTGATCGAGATCCCCCATGTGCGCCAGTCCGGCAAGAACTCGGCCGACATCCGCATGGTGGTGGACGCCCTGGACCTGTGTTACACGAAATCCCATGTGGACACCTTCGTGATCATCAGCGGAGACTCCGACTTCTCGCCGCTGGTCAGCAAGCTGCGCGAGAACAACAAGGTGGTGATCGGCGTGGGCGTGAAGAACTCCACATCCGATCTGCTGATCGCCAACTGCGACGAGTTCATCTTCTACGACGATTTGGTCCGTGCCGAAGAAACCAAGCGCCGGGCCCGGCGCAAGCAGGGTGCCGCCAAGAAGACGGCGGAGCGCAAACCGGCCAAAGGCGAGGACGGCAAGCGTCAGGAGGCTCTGGACCTGGTACTGGAGACCGTGGAGGCGCTGGCGACGGAACGGGGCGAGGAGGAAAAGATCTGGGGTTCCATGGTCAAACAGGCCCTCAAGCGGCGCAAGCCCGGTTTCAACGAATCCTATTACGGCTTTCGCAGCTTCGGGCAATTGCTGGAACAGGCCGAGCAGGGCGAACTGCTGACCCTGGAGAAGGACGCCCGCTCCGGAGGCTACATCATCACCGGGTATTCCCACGAAGACTAGCGGTCCATACGGCAAATGCCGCTCCGGACGCGGGCCCAGCGCTGCAAATCATGTCGGCCGGTCCCGCCCCGTTCAATGGCGCTGTCGTCGCAGGTCTTCCACCAGCCGATCGAGTATTTTTTTCAGTTCGTCGTCACGGCCGTCGGGTATCCGTTCCACCAGCGCAGCCGACAACCGTCCCTGGGCTTCCCCGGCGTCGGTGGTGAGGGTCAGCAGGTAGTTGTCGGCGGGCACGCCCTGGCGCTCGAGCTCCGGGTCCGGCTGCCAGTCGATGCGCCCGAGCGGAACATTTGCGGCCCAGGCCATCTCCTGGGCCGTGGTGTCGATGGATTGTTTGCCCTTGATCCTTGTCTGCAACGGGCCGGCGTCTGTCATGGAGGCTCTCTCCCTGTTCCCAACGATTCGATTCGTTCTGCACCAACTATAGTACAGCGTACCCACTGCAGCGGGTGCACGGTGCCCCGTTGTTGTGCCCGCCGGCGGTTCCGAAACCGCGCACCGGATACCGGTGGCGTCGCTTTCGGGAAGGGGCTAGACTGCCATAGCGGTGGTCGACCGGCAGGCGGTGTGTACCGGCGTTGTTTCCCATCGGCCTGCAGCCGCACAACTGTGCTGTCGCAATCCGCGCATCTCTACAATTCGGTAACCCTGTTCGAGGTTTCTTGTAATGGCAATCGGTACTGTTAAGTGGTTCAACGAAACGAAGGGATACGGTTTCATCAAGCCCGACGACGGCGGCGACGACGTATTCGTTCATCACAGCGGCATTGTGGGTTCGGGTTTCAAGACCCTGGCCGAAGGGCAGAAGGTCAGTTTCGAGGTCGAACGCGGACCCAAGGGACTGCAGGCGGCTCAGGTGCAACCTGCCTGAAGGTGGCACAAAGGATCTGATCGCAAACCCCGCCGCAAGGCGGGGTTTTTTTGTCCGTCAGCCCGGCTGACGGGCTGTCGTCCGCGAGCGCTGCAGCAGCGGTGCGAGGTGCGGCCAGACGTTGTCCAGTATGCGCGGCTGGCCGGCTGCATTGGGATGGATGCCGTCGTTCTGCATGAGGGCGGGTTTGTCGTCCACGCCGGCGAGCAGATAGGGCACGTAGGCCGTCCGGTAGCGGTGCGCCAGTTGCTGATAGACTGCATGGAAGCGTTGGTTGTAGGCCGGTCCGTAGTTGGGCGGCAGTCGTACCCCGGCGAGCACGACCCGGGCTCCGGCCCGCTGGGCGTCTTCGATGGCCCGGGCCAGGTTGTCGCGCATCTGCGCGATGGTCAGTCCCTGCAGACCGTCGTTGCCGCCCAGTTCGATGATCACGACCTGGGGTCGATAGTCGCGCAGGGCCGCGGGCAGCCGGGCGACGCCGCTGCGGCTGGTGTTGCCGCTGATGCTGGCGTTGACCACCCGGTAGTCGTACTGATCATCCTGCAGGCGCTTTGCCAACAACGCCACCCAGCCCTTGCCGGTGTCGACACCGTAGCCCGCGCTCAGGCTGTCGCCCAACACCAGGATCACCGGTTTGGCGGCCCAGGCGGCGGGTGTCCATAATAGTGCGGTGAGCAGCAGGAGTCGTATGAACATCTCTAGCCCCGTGGTGCAGGCCGAACATGTCAGCAAGCAGGTGGCGACGGGCGAAGGGCCACTGGTCATCCTCGATGATATCAGCTTCGACGTGCCCGCTGGGGCGGTGCTGGGGGTGCTCGGCGCTTCCGGCTCCGGAAAGTCCACGCTGCTCGGTCTGCTGGCCGGCCTGGACGAACCGACCGCCGGCCGGGTGATCCTGGATGGAACGGATCTGAACACCCTGGATGAGGACGGCCGCGCCGCTCTGCGCGCAGGGCGGGTCGGGTTCGTGTTCCAATCCTTTCAGCTGCTGCCCGGGCTGACCGCCCTGGAGAACGTCATGCTGCCCCTGGAACTGGCGGGCGAGGCCGACGCCCGGCGGCTGGCAGCGGAAGTCCTGGAGCGGGTGGACCTGGGCCGACGCACGGCACATTACCCCAGCCAGCTCTCCGGCGGCGAACAGCAGCGTTGCGCCATCGCCCGCGCGTTCGCGCCGCGCCCCCGCCTGTTGTTCGCCGACGAGCCCACCGGCAATCTCGACAGCCGCACCGGCAAGCAGGTCATCGACCTCATGCTGACGCTGAACCGCGAGCAGGGCACCACCCTGGTGCTGGTCACCCACGATGCCGCGTTGGCCGAGCGCTGCGATAGTCACCTGGAACTGGAGCAGGGACGTCTGCTGGCGCGGGCCGAAGCGACCGCCGGCGCTGGAACCGGAAGTGCCGCGGGCTCCTAACGTGCTGCGCCTGGCGGCCCGCCTGCTGATGCGGGACTGGCGGGCCGGCGAGCTGCGGGTGCTGGCGGCCGCCCTGGTAGTGGCGGTGGCCAGCGTGTCGTCGGTGGGCTTCTTTACCGATCGGGTGCGCGCCGGCATGGACCGGCAGGCTTCCGAGCTGCTGGGAGGCGATCTGGTGCTGCAGGCCAGTGCCCCCATCGGGTCGGCCACCGTTGCCCAGGCCCACACCCTGGGTCTGCGTACCGCTGCCACCACCAGCTTTCGCAGTGTGGTGCTGTCCGGCCAGACCACCCAACTGGTGGAGGTCAAGGCCGTCGGCCCCCATTACCCCCTGGAAGGACGGCTGAAGATCGGCGCCGCCGCCTACGGGGCCGCCAGGCCCACCTCGGCCATTCCCGCCCGTGGGACGGTCTGGGTGGCGCCGCGGCTGCTGGCGCTGCTGCACCTGGGGGTGGGCGGGCGCCTGGCCCTGGGCGCCGAGTCGTTCACCATTGCCCATGTGCTGGCCTATGAGCCGGACCGGGGCGGAGACCTGTTCAATATCGCCCCGCGGGTGCTGATGAACGGGGCCGACCTGCCCGCCACCGATCTGGTGCAGCCCGGCAGTCGGGTCCGCTATCGGCTGCTGGTGGCCGGGCCCACGGCGGCGGTAAAGAGCTTCAGGCAATGGGTTACGCCCCGGCTGCAGCCCGGCGAACGCCTGCTGGGAGTCAAGGACGGCCGCCCGGAGCTGCGTTTCGCCCTGGAACGGGCGCACCAGTTCCTGGGTCTGGCGGCCCTGGTCAGCGTGGTGCTCGCGGGCGTGGCCGTGGCGACCGCCACCCGGCGCTACGTGCGCCGCCATCTGGATTCCAGTGCCGTCATGCGCTGCCTGGGAGCCACCCAACGCACCATCACGGCATTGTTCGTCCTGACCCTGCTGGGGCTGGGGGTGCTGGCGGGCGCGGCAGGCTGCCTCGTGGGCTATGCCGCCCAAGCCGGACTGGAAGCCCTGCTTGGCCCGCTGCTGCTGGGCGAGCTGCCGGCGCCCGGTCTGAGCCCGGCGGTGTTCGGCATGGCCACCGGCCTGATCACTCTGCTGGGATTCGCCCTGCCCACGCTGTTGATGCTGCGCGAGGTGCCGCCGGTACGGGTGCTGCGCCGCGATCTGGGGCCGCTGCCGCCGCGCTCGTGGCTGGTATATACCGCCAGTGCCGCCGCCGTGGCGGTGCTGATGGTGTGGCAGGTGGGGGACGGGCGGCTGGCCGCCTATCTGCTGGGCGGCATCGCCCTGACCTTCGGGCTGCTGGGCGCGGGGGCGGCCGCATTGGTGTGGATGCTCCGCGGGGTCCGCCGGCGCGTGGGTGTGGCCTGGCGTTTCGGCCTGGCCAACGTGGTGCGCCGGGCGCGGGCCAGCGTCGCCCAGATCGTGGCCTTCGGGTTGGCCATCATGGTGCTGCTGTTGCTGTCCGTGGTGCGGGTGGACTTGCTGCAAAGCTGGCGCCAGAGCCTGCCCGCGGACGCCCCGAACCATTTTCTGATCAATATCCAGTCCGACCAGCTGCCCGCCATCAAGGCGTTTTTCGCCGACCGCGGACTGGCGCCGCCCACCTTGCATCCCATGGTGCGCGGCCGCCTGGTGGCCATCGACGGGCGCAAGGTCGGCCCCGGCGACTACCAGAATCCGCGCGCCAAGCGCCTCATCGACCGGGACTTCAACCTGTCCTGGGCAACCCGATTGCAGACCGGTAACCGTATCGCGGCGGGGCATTGGTGGACCGCTGGCGATTCGGGCAAGGCCTGGGTGTCCATGGAGCAGGGCATTGCCCGCACCCTGGGTGTGAAGCTGGGCGACCGGCTGACCTACCGGGTCGCCGGGCGCGACCTGCAGGTCACCGTTACCAGCCTGCGCGCGGTGAACTGGGACACCTTCCGGGTCAACTTCTTCGCCGTGGTACCGCCGGGCGTGCTGAACGGCTATCCGAACACCTGGGTCACCAGCTTCCATCTGCCCAGCGGGCGCGAACCGGTGCTGGCGGCCCTGGTGAAAAGCTTCCCCAATGTCACCGACATCGACGTTGCGGCACTCATGCAGCGGGTACGGGGCATTATCGAACGGGTGGCGCTGGGGGTGCAGTATGTGTTCGGTTTCACCCTGGCGGCGGGGGTGGTGGTGCTGTTGGCGGCCATCCAGTCCAGCCAGGACGAGCGGCGTCACGAGTGTGCGGTGCTCAAGACGCTGGGCGCCCGCCATCGGCAGCTTCAGAAAGGACTGATTGCCGAGTTCATGATGCTGGGCTGGCTGTCCGGGCTGCTGGGGGGGCTGGGCGCCACACTGGCCGGCTGGCTGTTGGCCTCCCAGGTCTTCCATATCGACTACCAGGTCGACTGGCGAGTGTGGGTGGTGGGAATGGTCTGCGGCGGCCTCGGCGTGGCCCTGGCGGGCGTGCTGGGGACGCGGCGGGTTCTGGCGGAGCGGCCCCTGGCCACGCTGCGCCAGTCCTGAGAGGACTGCCGCAGGTCATCGGTCCGCACCGCCAGCCCAGCCTTCATCAAACGGGCACTGGCCGTGACAGGATCCAGCGTGTCGATGGTGAGGCGGGGCCAATGGTGCGCTTGCCGCACGGCACAGCCATGGCGATACTGCGTACATGAAACGATGGTCGCAAGCACCAGGTGCAATCGTCCTGCTGATCGCCCTGTTGGGCACAGCGGGCTGCGCGGGATTGGGGGTGCGGCCCGATCCGCCCCAGGTAACCCTGATCGGCCTGCAGTTGGTGGAGATGGGGCTTTTCGAACAGCACTACCGGCTGCGGCTTCGTCTGCGAAATCCCAACGACTTTCCGTTGGCAGTGGCCGGCATGCAGTACGCCCTCACCGTCAACGAGCAGCCGTTCGCCACCGGCGTGTCCGACCAGCGCATCGATGTGAAGCCCTACGGCACGGTGGTGATGGAAGTGGATGTGTTCAGCAGCCTGAGCAGTGTGCTGGCCCAGTTGCGGCGCCTGGAGCAGGGCGGCCTGGAACGTCTGCACTACCGTCTGAGCGGCAAGGTATCCCTGGTCGGCGTCCCCGGGAAGCTGGCGTTCGCGTTTCAGGGGGAAGTGCCGCTGCACAGCCCGGCCCGGGTGCCGGACGTTCCCGGCGCGTACTGAGGGCACCCGGAGACTGCCACCGGCTCTTCACTTCCATAGGGAACCTCTGCACAGCCCGCTGAAGCGGCGCTCACGGCGTTGCAAAGGCGCTCGGAATGCGGGGTCGCGAAGCGACAGACTCCACGCAAACTGCGCTTCCTCGCCCCTTTGCGCCTTGCGATCATCCACTTGATCGACCTGTGCAGAGGTTCCCTAATGGACGTTCACCTTCACGCACTTGAGCTTGCCCACCGGCCGGTGGGCGCGACTGACCACCCCGACGCATATCCGGTGATGACCCGGCGCGAGGGTCTCCATGGTGTAGCTGCCTTTGAGACGGCGCAGGATGCCAACCTCCACGCCGTCGATGAGCACATGCACGTAATCTCCCTGGTTTGCGCCGGCGACGGCGTAGTGCAGGACGTTCTGATCGCGGGCCTGCAGGGTCGCGCCGGCCTCGGGAGCCATGATATGGATGACAGGCTGCGGCGCGGCCGGTGTGCGCAGCGGACAGGACGCGGCCAGGGCGGCGAACAACAGGGCGGCGTAGCGTGGCCGGGACAGCCGGTGCATCGCAGGGCCTCCTTATGGAGAAAACGTGACAGCGCAGTGTTTCCTTACTTTAACACAGGGCTGCGGGCGCCCGTCCAAGGCGTTGGGGTAAACTGACCGGCGTGTGACGGCGGAGTGCGGGCGGCGAGACAATGGCGAGAGGGCGGAAGCGGCGCACCCGGCAGGCCGGCACCGGTTTGTTCGGGCGCCTGCGCCTGGCACTGCTGGTGCTGCTGCTGGTGGCGGTGGCCGGCAATGCCTGGCTGACCCACCAGCGGACCACCGACTGGGATCGTCCCCTGTGGGTGACCGTGTATCCCATCAACGGCGACGGCAGCGCGGTCAGCGCCGCGTACATTGCCGCCCTGGGGCGGGATACCTTCGCGCCGGTGGAGGCCTTTGTGGCTCGTCAGGGGCGCCACTACGGCCTGACGCTCGATCAGCCGGTGCAGGTGCGGCTCGGGCCCCAGCTGCACGAGCACCCACCGGCGACGCCGCGCAACGCCAATCCGCTGGCAGTGATCTGGTGGAGCCTGCGCATGCGCTATTGGGCATTTCGCGTCACCCGGGCCGCCGGAGGTCCACCCTACGACGTGCGCATGTTCGCCAGCTACTACGATCCGGCCGCGCATCCGCGCCTGGCGCACTCGGCCGGACTGGAAAAAGGTTTGATCGGTATCGCCAATCTGTTCGCGTCGTCATCCATGACCGCCACCAACAACGTCATCATCACCCATGAGCTGATGCACACGGTGGGCGCCACGGACAAGTACGACCCGGTGAGCGACCGGCCCCGCTATCCGGACGGCTATGCCGACCCCCAGCGGGTGCCCCGCTATCCTCAGGTGCAGGCGGAGATCATGGGCGGGCGTATCCCGTTGTCCCCGACGCGGGCGCGGATTCCCGCTTCCCTGGCACAGGTGACGATCGGGCCGCTTACGGCGCGGGAAATTCATTGGATCCATTGAGCCGGCGCGGGATGCCGGCCGGTAGACGACAGGGGAGGCGAGTATGCGTGCATTCAAATACCTGCTGCTGGGATTGATCGTGGGAACGGCGGTCGGCCTGTGGCTGGGCGTGAATCTGGGCAAGGGCAAGCCGTTGCTCAGCAATCCGTTCAACGAGCCGACCCTGCGCGAACAACTGCAGCAGTCGGGGACCCGTCTGAAGGAGAAGGGCGAGCAGATGATCGAGCAGGGCAAGAACGCCGTGCAGGACCAGATGAACAAGTGACCCGCCGGGCGGTTGACCGATGACGGTTCTGTTTGCGATGGTGCTGGGTGCGCTGGGCGTGTGGTTCTGGATGGACAGCCTGCGGGCGCGCGAGCGCGCCCTGCATGTCTGCGGCGGTGCCTGCCGACGCCTGGACGTGCAGTTGCTCGACGAGACGGTGGCGCTTTGCGGGCTGGGGGTGGGGCGGGGCGAACGGGGCTACCTGCAGCTGCGGCGCCGCTACCATTTCGAGTTCAGCAGCAACGGCAGCGACCGCTGGCGGGGGCGCGTGGTGTTGCTGGGTACAGCGGTGCAGAGCCTGCAGATGGACTACCCCGACGGCTCCACCACCATCGTGGAAACCGGCGATGTGCGGCAGCTGCATTGAGTGCTTTCAGGCGTCCAGGTCGGGGATCAGCTGGCTTTCCAGGCGGGCGATCATGTCCTTGAGCAGCAGCTTGCGCTTCTTCATGCGGCGCAGCTGAAGCTGGTCCACGGTGGGGTCGTCGGCAAGACGTGAGATCACCTCGTCCAGATCGCGGTGTTCGGTGCGCAGTTCGCGCAACTGACGCTTGAGGGTGGCGATGTCGACTGAGTCCATGGACCTGCTCTCGGATACACAGCCTAGAAGATACCACAGCAGGGCGGCGGGTCGCGGGTCCGCCGCCCTGTGCTCGCAATGGACGCAACCATGCAGTACGATCTCGGCCCTGCCGTACACGCGCTTTTGACATGCCAATCGTAACCCTCGACAAGGTTTCCCTGAGCTACGGCCACCACGCGCTGCTGGACAAGGTCGACCTGCAGATCGAGCCCGGTGAGCGCATCTGTCTGGTGGGGCGCAACGGCGCAGGCAAGTCGACCCTGATGAAGGTGATGAGCGGGGAAGTGACCCCCGAGGACGGTACGGTGTGGCGCGCCGCCGGCCTGCGCATCGCCCATCTGGAGCAGGATGTGCCGGCCGACCACGGGCGCAGCGTGTTCGATATGGTCGCCGGGGGCCTGCAAGCCCTGGGGCAGACCATCGCCGAGTACCACCGCACCGCCGCCCGGCTCGCCCAGGCGCCCGACGAAGCGCTGGTGCAGCGTCTGGCCGCCCTGCAGCACGAGCTGGAAGCCGGCGACGGCTGGCGGCTGGAGCAGCGGGTGGAAACCGTGCTGTCGCGGCTGGAACTGCCGGCCGACCAGCCCATGGCTTCCCTGTCGGGCGGCCAGCGCCGCCGGGTGCTGCTGGCCCGCGCCCTGGTGCGCGAACCCGACCTGCTGCTGCTGGACGAGCCCACCAACCATCTGGACATCGACGCCATCACCTGGCTGGAGGAATTCATACTCGGCTACGGCGGCACGTTGTTGTTCATCACCCACGACCGGGCATTTCTGCGCCGCCTGGCGACCCGCATCCTGGAGCTGGATCGGGGCCGGCTGACCTCCTGGCCCGGGGATTACGACCGCTACCTGCAGCGCAAGGAAGCCATGCTGGAGGTGGAGGCCGACCAGGCCGCCAAGTTCGACAAGAAGCTGGCTCAGGAAGAGGCGTGGATCCGCCAGGGCATCAAGGCCCGGCGCACCCGCAACGAAGGCCGGGTGAGGGCCCTGCAGGCCCTGCGCCGCCAGCGGGCCGAACGGCGCACCCGCGAAGGCAGCGTCAGCCTGAGCCTTGACCGGGGGGAGCTGTCCGGCAAGCTGGTGGTGGAAGTGGAAAATGCCACCGTGGGCTATGGCGATCGGGTGCTGATCCGCGATTTTTCCACTCGCATCCTGCGGGGCGACCGCATCGGTATCATCGGGCCCAACGGCGCCGGCAAGACCACCCTGCTGAGACTGCTGGTGGGCGAGCTCAAGCCGGACAGCGGTTCGGTGCGTCTGGGCAGCCGGCTGCAGCTGGCGTACTTCGACCAGCAGCGGGCGGTGCTGGATCCGGAACGCACCGTGCTGGACAACCTCAACCAGGGTCGGGACACGGTTACCGTCAACGGGAGCAGCAAGCACGTGATGGCCTATCTGCAGGATTTCCTGTTCGCCCCCGAGCGGGCACGCTCGCCGGTGAAGTCTCTGTCCGGCGGCGAGCGCAACCGGCTGCTGCTGGCCCGGTTGTTCGCGCAGCCTGCCAACGTGCTGGTGATGGACGAGCCCACCAACGATCTGGACGTGGAGACCCTGGAGCTGCTCGAGGAGCTGCTGACCGGCTACGACGGCACCCTGCTGCTGGTCAGCCACGACCGGGCGTTCCTCGACAACGTGGTGACCAGTACCCTGGCGTTCGAAGGCGACGGGCGCATCGGCGAATACGTGGGCGGCTACCAGGACTGGCTGCGCCAGCGCCCGGCGGCGGAGGCGGGGTCAGCGCCGGCCGCCGCTCCGCCGCCGGCGGCAAAGCGCCCCGCTTCGAGCGGCGGCAAGGCCCGCAAGCTCAGCTACAAGGACCAGCGGGAGCTGGACGGGCTGCCCGCCCGCATCGAGGCACTGGAGACCGAGCAACAGAGCCTGCAGGCGCGCACCAGCGAGTCGGATTTCTACCAGCAGGACAGGGAGGCGATCGCCGACACCCTGGCGCGCCTGGAATCGGTGGGCGAGGAGCTGGAGCAGGCCTATGCGCGCTGGGAGACGTTGGAGGAGCAGCGCGTCTGAGCCCGCGCAGCCGGCGAGCTGGCAGATCAGGCGTCGTGCCGCCGCAAATCTCTCTTGCAGCAGCGCCGGAGAAGAGCCGGAGTCGATGAAGGGGATACCCATGGATCCTGCCCTCGCCGAGGCGCTGGAGGCACGTCTGGGCAGGGTGCACCTGCGCCAGCGGCTGGGCATCGAGTCCGACCATGAAGCACAGGTCTTCGGACAGGGGCGCAATTTCTTTCACATCGAGAACTGGTACTCCGTCCATACCCTGATCCGCAATGGGCTGCGCGCCACCCTGCTCTACCGTCGGGGCCGGCGCAACGCCCGGGACATCGGCCTGCGCCGCAACGAGTTGCGGGTTGCCGGGCTGCCCCGCCCGTTCGACGGCTTCACCCTGCTGCATGTTTCCGATCTGCACCTGGATATGAGCTCCGACCTGCCCGACGCCCTGATTCGGGTGGTGCGCGGACTGGACTACGACCTGTGCGTGATGACCGGCGACTTCCGTGCCCGGACCTTCGGTCCCTACGCTGCGGCACTGGCAGGCCTGGCCCGGGTGCGGGAAGTGTTGAACGGTCCGGTGTACGGCGTGCTGGGCAATCACGACACCATTCGCATGGTGCCGGAGATGGAACGCCTGGGAGTGCGGCTGTTGATGAACGAGTCGGTCGCCCTGGCGAGGGGCGGGAGCACGATTCATCTGCTCGGCATCGACGATCCCCACTACTACCGGGCCGACAATCTCGAGAAGGCGTTGGCGGACGTGCCCCCCGACAGGGTCTCGCTGCTGCTGGCGCATTCGCCGGAGATCTACCGCCACGCGGCCCATGCCGGCATCGACGTCATGTTGTGCGGCCACACCCATGGCGGACAGATCTGCCTGCCGGGCGGGCGCCCCATGATGTGCAACGCCCGCTGCCCGCGATCCCTGTGCGCCGGTGCCTGGCGCTTTCACGATCTGCTGGGCTACACGAGCGCCGGCTCCGGCGTTTCGGTCGTGGACGTGCGCTTGAATTGCCCACCGGAGGTTGCGCTCCACACGCTGCGCGCCGTTTGAGCCTTCATTGCCGACCCACCCTAGTACGGGCGGTCGCGGATGTTGAGCTGGAACAGCACCCGGGACAGTGCCAGTTCGGTCACGATGAATCCTGCCACCACAGCGGTGATTTCCAGAGCGCCCAGGGCAAGGGGTGCCTGCAGCGCCAATGCGGGCAGCAACGATTCGGGGATCTGGTCCAGACCCAGGCAGCGGCCGCTGACCGGAATGTCCAGGCGCCGCTTTGCGAAGCTCGCCAGGGCATCCCCCACCATGGCGAAGAATGCCACTGTCAGACCGACCTGGGCGGGCAGCCCCAGCAACACCGCTGCGGGGGGTGTAACCAGCAGGGCGGCGACCACCCCGCGGACCGTCTTGGATGGGCCGAGAATGGGCCGCCCGTCCACGAAGGTCTGGTTGTTGTCCAGCGGGAAAGCCAGCCGCGGGCCGAACGCCTTGCGGGCCACAATGGGGGCACCATTGGCGACGATCAGCACCAGTACCAACTGGATGGCATGCATGGGACGGGCTCCCCGTACAGGGCCGTCGTGCCCTATCTGCCATTCTAGTGCAGAGGCGCCTGCGGGGCGCCTGTCAGAGTTTTCACTCCGCGATCACGGCCGCCCTGCCGGTCGTCGCGGCCATCGCCGCCTGGGGCGCGCTGCGGACCCGGCAGCCCGCTGCAGTTGGCAGCAGCGGGGCGGCCTGCCGAGGGCATCCGCCTTTGGCGGTGTAAGCAGCCGGGATCGCTTGTCCGCCAGACCCCGCCTGGTGCGCGGCATGGCCTGTGGGCGGACGTGCCGACGCTTCAGCGCCTGTGGGGGCGGTTCTTCCCGGCGGTGAGGGCGGCGTCGATCTCCTTCTCTGCCTCCAGCCAATCCTGGTTGGGGTCGCCTCCCGAGAAGCCCCGTCGTTCGGCGCGCAGGTAGGCCGCTTCGGCAATCAGTTGATGGCGCTGCTCGGAGGTAATGGGAGGGGCGGCCTGGTCCTTGGGTGCCTTCTTGGCAGCGGTGTTTGCGGTCGTGTCTGCCGGCTGTTTGTCCGGGCTGGCGGTCGTGCTCTTGGCTGCGGCCTGCTTCGGGGCGGCGGCCTTGGCGGGCGTCTGGGTTTTCTTCTGGGCTTTTTTCTTGGGGGCGGGTTTTGCTGCGGTCTTCTTGCCGGCGGTCTTCTTGGCCTTGCCGGTTTCGTTGCGTGTGGTGCCTTCCGTCGTGCTGGCCATACTCGGGCCCTCGTTGAATTGCGTTTGCGCATTGCCGTTGCACGTGGAAAATGACGCGCAACTCGGTACAACTATGGGAGCAGTTCGGCACTTTGTCCAGTGAACCAAGACACGTTTTTCGTGTTGCAAGCAACAGTCGGTTGCGCCATGGAACGGCCGCACTGACATGGGTCACGGAGTTGCGGCTGCGGGACTTTTTGGGGCATGCCTGCGCTACAATTTCGTGCGTATGACCGGGTTCGGTCACAGCTGTCGGAGGCCGGCGTTGCGATAGCACGCGCACAGGCGATCATGCGGGACTGGAACGTTGTCGTCACCGTGAGGGACAACCACTTCCGGAAGGCTCTGGAAGTGCTTGCCCCCATGGGCCGGACGGAGGCGACCGAGTTCTACAACGTGCTGGTCATGAAGGTCGAAGACCCCCGCGAAGTGCTCGAGGCGCTGCGACAGCGCATGGAAAGCGACGCTTCCGTCGCCGAAGCGGTCGCGCACCTGACCGCCATCGAGGACGCCTTCGTGTTCCAGTCGGCGGAGCAGTTCGAGACCGGGGCCCGCGCCGTGCTGCTGACACGGTTGGCCGAGCTGCGCGGCCACAGCTTCCATGTGCGGGTGCACCGGCGCGGCTTCAAGGGCAAGCTCTCCGGTCGGGACGAAGAGCAGCAGCTCGCCCGCTTTCTGTTGGACCGCCTCGCCGAGGCCGGCGAACCGGGTCCGGTGAAGTTCAATGATCCGGATTACGTGGTGCTGCTGGAAACGGTGGGCCAGCGTGCCGGTGTCGTATTCTGGTCGCGGGAAGCGCGCGGGCGCTATCCGTTCGTGTCGGTGGACTGACGACGACTTCCGGGGAGCGGGCCGCCGGCCGCGGTTGGGAAGGAGGTGGCACCATTCGCTGTGAACTGGTCTCCTGGCCGCAGATGTACGGTCTGGCCCGTCGGCTGGCGCTGGCGGTGCGCGCGGCCGGCCCGTGCCCCGATCTGATCGTGGCCATCGCCCGCGGCGGGTACGTGCCGGCCCGCATACTCGCCGACTTTCTCGATGTCATGGATCTCACGGACGTGAAAGTGGAGCATTATCGCGGCGCGCGCAGGGCGGGCGCCGCGGCCATCCGCTATCCACTGTGCGCCAAAGTGGATGGCCGGCGGGTGCTGGTGGTCGATGACGTGAGCGACACCGGCGATACGTTCGATGTGGCCCTGAAGCATATTCGGTCGCTGGGAACGCCGGCGTCGCTGCAGACTGCCGTGCTGCACCACAAGACGGTGGCGAGCCTGGAGCCGGATTTCCATGCCGCCGTAGTCAGCAACTGGCGGTGGATCATCTACCCGTGGGCGGCCATGGAGGACCTCACCGGCTTCGCCCGCGCGATGCAGCCCGCGCCGTCGACCGTACAGGCGTTGGACGAGCACCTGCAGCGCGAGTACGGACTCGACGACGTGCCCCGTCAGTTGCTGGAGGACGTGCTGTCCCTGCTCAGGCCGACAGACGCCCGCTGACTTCCGGCGGCGCCTGGGGAGGAATTTCCGGCGGCTGGCCGGGGGGCTCTTCCGGGGGCGGTTCGGCAGGGGTTTCCGGCGGCCCTTGCGGCTCGATACCGGGCGGGACTTCGGGTTGAGGTTCTTCCGGTGGAGTGGCCGGCGGGATTTCCGGCTCGCCGGCCCCACGGGCCGATGGGTGCCGATCTTTCACGGGCATAAGCGGGTCTCCCGGCTCAGTAGTGCTACGCGGACGCGACTGGCGCTCCGTCCTGGACGTTCAGTGTACCGAGTGTACCCGGGCCGGGGAATCGGCGGCTGCCTGGCGGTGCTCGTCAGCGCGATTCGAACGCCAGGCAGCTGACCCGTTTGCCTGCGTGGCCGACGCTGATGGCTTCGGCGACGCACTCGAAATCCTGATTGTGCGTGCACCCGGTCACCTTGCAGGCGCCGACCCCGGCATCGCGCCGGGTTTCGCGAGTGTGCTTTAGCGCACCCAGGAAGGTGTCACATCCAGGGTGTGCGCCGTCGCCCACGGTGATGGCCCGGGCATGGCAGCGCTCGTCCACGTTGTATGCACAGGCACTGACGGAACATTCCGTCACCGGCGGCATTTCGATCGTCATCTTCATGGGCATATCCCTTGCGTGTGCTGCGGCCCCACTACGGGTCGGTAGCCTGAGACTAGCTGTCCGTCGGAGTCTGTCAAGCGCGCCCGGCCCTCGCATGCGCAGCCGGCGGGGGAGCGGAAAATCACCGCCGCCATGCCCGCAGAGATGTCTGCGGTCATAAATCTTTCACGGCATCGTCATACGCGTTTCATGGCGTGGTCGCATCGTACGGCAAGACCCAACCAGAGGCCCGATCCGTGAGCGAGGCCCGCGCCCTGTTTCAACGCATGGACGAGTACGAGCTGGCTCTGTGCATGCTCTGCAACCGCGCCTGTCACCGTCCGCGCGTTGAACGCACGTTCGCCCTGGTCAGCAGGCTGGGGGACGGATTGTTCTGGTATGCGGTGATGGCAGTGTTGCCGGTGCTTTACGGTCGCGCCGGCCTGATCGCCAGCGCCCATATGGCGGTGGCCGGCGGCCTGGGGGTGACGGCCTACAAGCTGTTGAAGGCGCGCCTGGTCAGGCAACGCCCGTTCGTCACCCACGGAAGCATCCGCAAAGGCACGGCGCCGCTTGACTGGTACAGCTTTCCTTCCGGCCACACGCTGCATGCCGTTGCGTTCTGCACCGTGGCCGTCGCCTATTTCGCGGTGCTCGCCTGGGTGCTGGTGCCGTTTGCGGCGGCGGTCGCCCTGTCGCGCGTCGTGCTGGGCCTGCACTACCCGACGGATGTGCTGGCCGGAGGCGCCCTGGGTGCGCTGCTGGCCGGCCTGGTCCTGCTTGTCTGAAGCCTCCTTCCACGTTCGGCCACTGTAGGGAGCCTGCCTTGCGGATCCTGATGATCTCCGATGTCTATTTCCCCAGAGTCAACGGCGTATCCACTTCCATCCAGACGTTTCGACAGGCCTTCGAGGCCCGTGGGCATACGGTCGCTCTGATTGCTCCGGATTACGGCCAGGCGGCCGACGACGGAGAAGATGTGCTGCGGATTCCATCCCGCCAGGTGCTGATGGATCCGGAAGACTTCATGATGAAACGGCGCTCCGTGGGGCGGCTGACCGATGCGTTAAGGGAACGGGACTTCGATCTGTTGCACATCCAGACGCCGTTCGTCGCACACTATGCCGGCACTGCGTTGGCGCGCCGGTTGGGCATTCCTCGGGTGGAGACCTATCACACATTCTTCCAGGAATACCTCTATCATTACGTGCCGTTTCTGCCCAAGAGCTGGATGCGCGAGGCGGCACGCAAATTTTCCCGCTGGCAGTGCAATGCCGTAGACGCGGTGGTGGTGCCCTCCAGTGCCATGCTGGACGTGCTCCGAGAGTACGGGGTGCGCAGCCCCATCGAGGTGATTCCCACCGGCCTTGCCGCCGGCCGCTACGAGCCGGGAGACGGAGCGCGCTTTCGGACGCGCTACGGCATACCGTCGAGTCGCCCGACCCTGGTGCATGTGGGCCGGGTGGCCTTCGAAAAGAACATCGGCTTTTTGTTGCAGGTGCTGGCGCGGGTTCGCGCGACGGTGCCCGAGGTGTTGCTGGTGATTGCCGGCGAGGGTCCGGCCCTGCGCCAGCTGCAGCAGCAGGCGGCGGACCTGGGTTTGCAGGAGCACGTGCTGTTCGTGGGATACCTGTCCCGGGATACCAGCCTGTCGGACTGCTACTGCGCCGCCGACGCGTTCGTGTTCGCGTCCAACACGGAAACCCAGGGGCTGGTGCTGATCGAGGCCATGGCTCAAGGGGTGCCGGTGGTGTCGACGGCCGTGCGCGGTACCAAAGACATTCTCAAGCCCGACTGCGGGGCGTTGGTGGCGCAAGAGGACGTGGAGGACTTTGCCGCCAAAGTGACCACCGTGCTCGGTGACGACGCGTTGCGTGGCGAACTGGCGGCCCAGGCCCGCAGCTACGCCCGGGAATGGTCGGACGACGCCTTTGCCGAGCGCATGCTCGGATTCTACCGTGACGTGATTCACGGCGCCGGCGCCTGCCAGGAAAGCTCTGCATAGACCGCTGCAGCGCCGTTCGCGGCGTTGCACAGGGGCCCGGAACGCTCATTGAGCCCTCGCACACTGCGCTTACCCGCCTCTTTGCGTGTTTTGACCGTCCGATCTGTCGACCTCTGCAGTCTTTTCCCGGTCGCTGTAGCTGGACCTGGATGGCGCGCCCACGCACAATCGGCCCATGGATGTTTCGGCCGGTCTGTTGATCGTTTTCGTTCTGGCGGTGGCCGGGATCGCCCTGCTGACCCTGGGGATACGCCGGTTGTGGCGCCGTCGTTTGCTCACCGGCGGCGGCCTGGGTCTGAGCGGTACGGTGCTGCTGCTGTCGGCCCTGGCGATGGGGCTGGCCGGCGCCCAGCTCTACACCTACCACAGACTGACCATGGAACAGCCGGTGGCGGTGCTGCGCTTCAATCGCATCGGCCCCCAGCACTACCGGGTGCTGTTGACCCAGCCGGGCATTGCAGCCCGGCATTTCGATCTGTACGGCGACCAATGGGAACTGGATGCCCGCGTGCTGAAATGGCGCGGTGTGGCGGTGCTGCTGGGCATGGACACGGTCTATCGGCTGGAGCGGCTCAGCGGACGTTACCAGAGCGTCGCCCGGGAGCGCAGCGGACCCCGTTCGGTCTACCGACTCGCCACCACTTCGGGACCGGACCTGTGGCGCCTGGCCGAGCGCTACCGGGGCTGGATTCCCTGGGTGGACACCGTCTACGGCAGCGCCACTTACATGCCCATGGCCGACCAGGCCGTCTACGACGTGAGCATCACCACCAGCGGACTGATCGCCAGACCGGCGAACACGCCTGCCCGGCAGGCCCTCGCCGCCTGGCGGTGACAGCCGCCCGGTCGCCGGAGCGACGTTCGGGGCGGCAAGGTAGGCAAGCCGTGGTGGGCAGGGCATCATGGCCCGAGGGCGGCACGAGATCGCGATCCCCGTGGAACAGCATCTGACCTTCGTACTGGTTCTGATCGGCGCCCTGGGCATTTTCGCCCAGTGGCTGGCCTGGCGCCTGCACGTGCCGGCCATCGTGCTGCTCCTCCTGGTGGGGCTGATCGCCGGACCCCTGGCGGGCTGGGTGCGGCCCACCAGCGACCTGGGCCCGTTGCTGCACCCGGTCATCAAGGTCGGCGTCGCCATCATCCTGTTCGAGGGCGGCCTGAGCCTGCGCCTGCACGAGCTCAAGCAGGCCGCCATCGGCGTGTGGCGGCTGGTATCCCTGGGGGTGGTGTGCAGTTGGGCACTGGGCACCGCGGCGGCTCACTATCTGGGCGCCCTGTCCTGGCCCGTGGCGCTGGTTTTCGGCGCCATCACGGTGGTTACCGGTCCGACCGTGATCCTGCCATTGCTGCGCCAGTCCCGTCTGCGCCGGCGCCCGGCGTCGTACCTGAAGTGGGAAGGCATCATCAACGATCCCATCGGCGTGCTGCTGGCAGTGCTCACGGTACAGTATTTCCTGGTGGCGGCGCCGCTGAGCGTGGGCGACATGGTGTGGCGCCTGGGGCTGGGTGTGGCGGTGGCGGCCGTGCTGGGATCGGCGGTCGGCTACGGCCTGGGCGAAGTCTACCGGCGGGGCTTCGTTCCCGAATACCTCAAAGGCCCCGGGGCTCTGGTGGTGGCGCTGGTGGTCTACCACCTCGCCAACCTGGTGCAGGACGAAGCCGGCCTGGTGGCGACCACCGTGCTGGGCATCGTGCTGGGCAACATGCGGCTGCCCGGTATCGGCGAGATGCGCCGCTTCAAGGAGTACATCGCCATCGTGCTGGTGTCGTCGGTGTTCATCATTCTCACCGCCGAGCTCGATCCCAGCATTCTGTTGCGACTGGACTGGCACAGCGCCGCCTTGCTGCTGGCCCTGCTGTTCGTGGTGCGGCCGGTGAGCGTGCTGGTGGCCACCGCCCGCACCGACGTGAGCTGGCAGGAACGGGCGCTGCTGGCGTGGATCGCGCCCCGCGGCATCGTGGCGGCCGCCATGGCCGGCGTTTTCGCGCCCGCCCTGGAAGCCCGGGGGTTCGGCGGCGCCGACCTGCTGCTGCCGCTGGTGTTCACCCTCATACTGACCACGGTGGTGCTGCACGGTTTCACCATCGGCTGGCTGGCGCGGCGCCTGGGGCTGAGCGCGGTGGGTCCCAACGGCGTGCTGATCGTGGGCGCCTCGTCCTGGACGGTGGGGCTGGCACAGGTATTGAAGGACCTGAAGATCCCCGTGCTGATCGCGGACACCTCCTGGCACCGCCTGCGCCGGGCCCGTCTTGCCGCCATCCCCGTCTACTACGGCGAGGTGCTCTCGGAAAGCTCGGAGGAAACCCTGGAGCTCAACGAAATGGGCTATCTGCTGGCGGCCACCGACAACGATGCCTACAACTCGTTGGTATGCGGCCATTTCGCCAACCAGCTGGGTCGCAACCGGGTGTTCCAGGTGCCGGTGGCCCTGGAGGAGACCGAATCCCGGCGTCTGCCCCGGGGCGTGCGCGGCTTGATCGCGCCGTCGGAGGATGCGCGCTACGAGGATCTGCTGGTGGACTGGTATCGGGGCTGGACATTCCAGAAGGCGACCCTTACCGACGAGTTTACCTACCAGGACTTTCTGGCCGCCCGCCCGGAGCGGTCGTTGCCGGTGCCCGTGTTGATGCTGGGTGAAGGCCGCAAGGTGCGTTTCAACTCCCAGGAGCAGCCCATCAGCCCGAAACCGGGGGATACGCTGGTCTGGTTCGGCGTGAAGGGCGAGAAGGTCAAACCCGCCCGTGCCGCCCCCGAGGGCGAGGTCCTGGCGGCCTCCGAAGCGACCCGTCCGGAGGGCTGACCCGTCGGCGCGCCGCTCGGCGCGGACCGCCAGACAGTGGTTCCACGTCTACGGATTACTGTATCTTTTGCCGGGTCCGCGGTTCAGCGGCGGGGCGTCCGTGCCGATACGCCTGCTGATGCACGGGGCCGACGGGCCGGTTTTGAGGGACCGGTCACATCGGTATCGGTGCCCCGTGGGACACAATGACCGCACATCGGATCGGGAGTGACAGGCAATGATCATCGGCACCCGCGGCACCTACTCGCGCGAGACATGGTTCGATCAATGCTTCCGCTTTCTCGGGCGTACCGCCCGCAGCTACCAGCGGACCTACGGTGCCTGGGTATGGCCGCTGCTGTTCGTGATATTCGCCGTTGCCCTCTATCTGACCGGCGGTGCGTTTGCCTATCAGCTGACCGGGCAGGCGCTTGCGCCGGCCGGCTCGGTGCCGGGCGGGGGCCCGCTGGCCGAGATGGGCGCCGCCGCGCTGGCATTCGCGGCCGCCCGGCATTTCGTACGGGTGGCGCTGCAGGCCGCTCCGGCCGGCAGCCGGCTGCGCTGGGAGACGCCCGTGGCCCAGGACCGTCTGGCCGGCGGCATCATGCTGGCGGTGGTGGCGGGCGTGCTGGTGCCGGTGTCGGCGGCGGCCGCCTTCGCGGCCCGTCCCCAGTTGGGGGGCGTGTTTGTGGCGGCCCTGGTCAGCGTGCTGGCCACCACGGTGAGTCTGCATCGATTGTACGCCCGGCGTGCCCAGATGGCGGCCGCTGCGCCGGCGCAAACGCCGCTGCCGGAGGCTCGCCAGAGCGCTTCGGAGCGCGGTCGCCCCGAACCGGCACCCGACCCGGCAGCGGTCGACAAGGCAGCATCGGTTTCGGAGGACCCCCAGGCATTTCTCGGTCGCTTGCGGAGTGCCGGCCTCAATGTGAAGGTGGCCAAGGCCGTCTATCTGGCCGGCTTGCGCAGCGAGCAGCAGTTGAGGGAAGCGAACGACGAGGCCTTGCTGGCCATCACCGGGGTCGGTCCCGCGACCGTGGCCAAGTTGCGGCGGTACCTGGCAAAGGACGACTGAACCACCTCCGCCCGCAGGGCTGTTTCAGCGTTTGCGATCCGGTGACAGCACCGCCATGGCGGCGTTCAGGGCCTGCAGCCGGGCAGTGTCGCCGCCCCGGTCCGGATGGTGCGCCATGGCGAGTCTCCGGTAGGTGCGCCTGATCTGCTGATCCTCCACCGGGTCGTTGAGGCCCAGCACCGCCAGCGCTTCCCGGCGTCGTTGATCGTTCGTCAGTCCCGCCCAGAAACGTCCCAGCATCCGATCCACGTCATCGCCGGTGGTGTCGGTCAGATTATCCAGGTCCAGGTAGTAAGCGCGCAGTGGGTCCGGCTCGTCCAGCGCGGTTCCGGCCGGCGTCGTCCCTTCCCGCAGCCGGATGCACAACGGACTGATCCGCAACTGCCCGAGGCCCTCGCGGCACAGGCGCTGTTGCAGCCGATACAGGTGGTGAAACAGTAGGAAGTGGGCGCGGTACAGCGCCAGCGGTTGCTGGAAGACACTGTTGTCGAAGCGCTCGTCGCCTCCGTCTGCGAGGATCTTGAACAGTTCGTGCTCGCTCACGCCGTCGGGGGCGTCCTGCAGGGCGCCAAGCAGGGCTTCGCCCAGGTCGTCGTTGGTGTCGGTTGGCATCAGGCAGTGTTCCGTTGACTATTTACCGCCCCATGAGCCACTAACGGATCGGCAGCGGGTTTTCAGTGCCGGGCGGGCCGCCTTGACGTTGTACCGGGTCCTGGCGGTAGAAGGCGGCCAGTTGTGCGTACACATGGGGGGCGTGGACCGACAGCAGCGCCGGTGCGGTGAAGAAGCATTCGCTCATCACCGCAAAGAATTCCGCCGGGTTCTCCGCGCCGTAGGGGTCGAACGGTTGGGGTAACTGGCCTTGCACCTGTCGCCGCAATTGCCGGTAGGCCGAAGACATCACAGCCGCCCATTGGTCGGTGCTCATGTCCGGATGCAGGGGCGGGAAGCCGTTGGCCTGTCCGGTGAGCATGTCCAGCTTGTGGGCCATTTCGTGAATGACCACGTTGGTGCCGGCCCCGAACGGCTCGGCATCCGGCATGGCGTCCGCCACCGACAGGATCACCGGTCCGCGTTCCCAGGCCTCTCCGGTCAGCACGCGCTCGGCAGCGTGCACCACGCCGGCTGAATCCATCTGCTGGTGGCGGGTCACGAACGCGTCCCGATAGCAGATGATGGAATACCAGCCGCGATAGTAGTCCAGGTCCAGGTTGAGAATGGGCAGGCAGGCCTGCACGGCGATGGCGAGTTGCATGGCGTCGGTGACGGTCAGTCCGCGGGCCCCATAGAACTGTTTTTCGTGCAGAAACAGAATGACCTGGTCGTGGAGCCGCCGCAGTTCGGCGCCCGACAGACCGTCCAACACGGTCAGTGTCGCCGTGACCCGCCGCCACAGCCCGGGTTCGACGGGATGGCGGCGTACGATCCGGCGACGCTGCCATTGCTTCAGGCGCTGCAGCATGACGGTTGACGGCGAGTGGGGGCGGGCAACATGACTCGGTTCTTTGTCGACGGGGATTCGCGGACCCTCCAGGCATTGTGCGCTGCCCGGCAGGCCGGGGCAAAAGGATCCGTACCGCGTCGGTGGGTGTGCGGCAGATGACTGCCGTCGTCTTTGTGCAACGCTTCTGAGGCCGCCGACAAAAGCGTTGCGATGGTCTAAGCTTGTGGCGTAATCTCAATTTAACGTTCGTTTCCCGCGTCTCCCCCGAACCGCAGCGCAAACCGACAGCGGCATGGCTCGGTCGACGTTTGATCGGCGGAGACAGGGACGAGCTCAGGAACGGTACGCGGGACATTGGCGTCGGATCGTCGCGCGACAGTGCAAGCCGATGTGCCGGTGGCTGCCGTGTTTCCCGGAGAACGGATCTTCAGAAGCCTTCCGGGTTCCCACCACAGCAGAGACAGGTACGATGAAATCGATCTATGTTGGCAACCTGCCATTCAGTGCATCCGATGAAGATATACGTACGCTGTTCAGCCAGTACGGCACGGTGCACGGGGTAAAGCTCGTCATGGACCGGGACACGGGACGGCCCCGGGGGTTCGGTTTCGTGGAGATGGAGGCCAGTGATGCCGCCACCGCCATCGAGCGGTTGAACGGCACGGAGTTCGGCGGCCGCACGTTGCGTGTCAATGAGGCCCGGGAACGGGCCGAGCGTGCACCGAGGCGTTCGCGCCCGGCATACTGATCCGCCGTCTGTCGGCGGCACTGCGACCGCAACCGGTCCGTTGCCGCCAGCCCATAGCGCCCCTACCGGTGAGCGGCGATCGTCCCTGGTGCAGCGGTGATTGCCATACCGGATGCCCCCGCCAGGCAAGGCGTGCGGGCGTAAAGTGGAAATCCAGCTGACGGTCCGGTTGGTGCCGGCGACTGCGGAAGGCTTCAGCGCGATTGGGCGGCCGGCGGTTCGGGGTCCACGTCCCGGTAGTTCGCCTGCCGGAAGCGCGGCGTGCAGATGGCGTAGAAGACCAGGTCGTCTTGGCCCACGTTGGTGATCTGCTGCGGGACTTCCGCCGGAATGACCACCACATCGCCCGGCCCTACGGGCGTGGGTGCCAGCGCGCCCACCTGTACTTCCCCTTGTCCCGCGACGATCAGGTAGCGCTCCCGGGTGCCGACCAGGATGTGACGACGGGTTCTGACGCCGGGACGTACACGCGCACGGGCAATGGACGCATCGGGATCCTCGGCGTCGTTCCAACTTTCCAGTATCGCGCAGCGTTCCTCGGTTTCGAATTCCGCATTGGCGTCTGGCCTTACGATGCGTGGTCCCGCCACTTTTCCTCCCGGCGCTGAGCTTCGATCCCAGGGCGTACTGTCGCGGTGCGCGGGCGGTTTGTAAAGCGGGCGGCGGGTGGTCGGTCAGCAGGGTGCCGGTGGATCGGAAGGTGCCGTCATAGCATCCCGAAGGGCATTGAGCTCTCTGGCGCGATGCAGCAGGGCCGCATCTCCCTGTAGTGCTTCCAGATCCGAATGCTCACCGTCATGCAGGTCGTCCGCAGGCGTCGGTTGTCGGCCGAACCAGCCATGGGCAATCATCGCGCTCAACATGGAGAAGTCCTGGATGGGGCCTGGGCGACCATTGCACCACAGGGATGTAACAGATTCGTGACTTCGTAGCCCGCCTATTGCATCAGCCCGTCAATGCGCCGGGCGGCCCGATTCCCGTGCCGACCAGCGTTCGTGCAGGGCCGGCAGGTTCTTGCTGTGGGTGAGGATGACCACCTCGTCGCCGTCCTGCAGCTTGGCCTCTGCTTCGGGCAGCATGAACTTGTTATCGCGGTACAGGCAGATCACGCGGCTCTTCTCGGGAAGGCCCAGATCCTGGATGGGTCCCACATCCTCGCCATGGGCCACGAAAGAGAACACCCGGGCTTCGTCCTTGACCATGGTGGACAGCTCCAGCGGGTCCTGGCCGGCGACCATATCCGCCAGAAAGCGACCGATGGTACGGGTGGGGATGATGGTGTCCTCCAGGCCGAGCTCTATGCAGATATGTTCGAACGCCGGGTCTTCGATCTTGGTCACCACCCGCGAGAAGCCCAGGGACCGGCCTACCAGACTGGCGATGATGTTGGCCTGGTCGCTGGCGGTGAGACAGAACAGGAAGTCGGTATGCTGGGGGTCGGTTTCCCTCAGAATGGCCGGTTTGCTGCCGTCGCCATGAACGAACCCCGCGTCCAGTTCCCCGGTCAGGCCGTCGATCAACTCCTTGTCCCGCTCGATGATCACCACTTCAACGCCCCGGTTGAGCAGTACGCGGGCGGTCATGACGGTGAGGGAATTGGCTCCGATGAATACCGCCCTCATAGCGATTCGGTCCTCCGTCCGTGCCAGGTGCCGGGGAACAGCAGGATCAGCAATGCGATGATTTCCAGGCGTCCGAACAGCATGTCCGCCATCAATACGCCCTTCAGTCCCGCCGGCAGGTGGGGGCCCAGGATGCCGGCCGACAGCCCGACCGTGGCAGTGGCGGATACCACTTCGAACAGGGCGTCAATGGGAGCATAGCCCATCATGAGGAAGGGCAGCCATGACAGCAATATCACGGCGGCGAACAACACGATGACCAGCAATGCGCGGTTGATGTCGTCGGGGTCGAGTTTCTGTCCGCCCAGTTGGGCGGGCGCGACGGCGTGGGCGGGCATGGCGGCCCGTTTGAGCGCGTGTTGAACCAGGCGCAGGAACACCAGCAGTCGCAGCAGTTTGATGCCGCCTGCCGTGGAACCCACGCTGCCGCCCACCACCATGGACAGCAGCAACACCGCCTTCGCGTCGGCCGGCAGATGATCGACGGACAGGGAGGCGAAACCGGTGGTGGTCTGGGCAGACGCGCCCAGCAGAAAGCCGTGCAGGAGCGCCTGGCCGGTGGGCAACCCGGCGTGGCGCTGCAGAAGAAGCGTCATCAGTGCGCCGGTGATCAGGCAGCCCAGCACCAGGGCGCGCAGCTCCAGATCCCGAAAGGGCTCGCGCCAGTCGTGGACGCTGCGATAGTACAGGGGCAGGGAAACCGCGCCCAGCAGGGCCACGCCCATCAGTACGCCGCGGGTGGGCGTGGCCATGGCGGCCATGCTGTCGTTGAAAGTGGAGAAGCCGCCGGTGGACACGGCGGCCAGGGTCTGTGCGACGGCGGCGAAGGGGGCGAGTCCGGTGGCCACCAGCGCCAGCGCCCCGCCCGCGGTGAGCAACAGATAGACGGTCAGCACCCGGCGTGCGTGGGAGCGCGTGGTGGCCACCGTGTCCTCGGTGCCGGTGGCCTGCAGCAGACGGCGGGTGGCCAGCCGGTGCTCCATGAGCAGCGCCACCGACAGCACCACGATCCCCAGTCCCCCATACCACTGCATCCAGGCCCGCAGAAACAGGAAACCCCGCGGCTTGTCGGCAACCTGGGTGAGGGTGGTGAGGCCGGTGGTGGTGATGCCCGATACGGCTTCGAACCAGCCGTCCACGAACGACAGGCCCGCGCCCATCATCGGATAGGTCATCAGCAGCGGCGCGAGCACGAATGCGAGCGCGGTGATCGCCAGCGCCTCGTTGGTCTGCAGCCGCTCCGGGGCGGGCAGTCGGGCCAGCGGGATGCCGGCGGCGACCAGAAACACAATGACCGGCACGAAATGCAGAGCCAGGCGATATTCCCCGTAATCGGCTGCCACCGCCAGCGGGGGAAGGGTAAGCGCCGCCAGCATGAGGGCCAGCTGTCCGAGGTATTTGCCCACCACCGGCAGACGCACGGCGTAGGACAGCGCAGCAGCCGCGTCCTGGTGTGCCATGGCTAGGGCATGCCCGTCAGCGCCGGCAGATGTCGTTCACGGTGCCGCGCGCCAACGGCGTGCCGGGCCGGCGCCGTCGGACAGCGCCGGGCGCCGGGCGCCGGGCGCCGGGCGCAGCAGCGGGTATGCGTCGGCGGTTCAACGGTGGCTCTCCGGCATATCCCCTCCCCAATCGCCCGGGCCGGGCATCGGCAGTGCGAAGGGGCTCAAGGGCGTCGATCCCCGGCGCGCTATCACCCCAATTGATGGGTGACGAACATGCCATACAGGGTGAGCAGGATTTCGATGACGATCAGAATGACGATATACCATTCCACCCGCAGGCTGCGTTTGGTCTGCAGCAACTCCAGCAACGTTTCGGCCGTGCGCGAGATGACATCCAGCTTCGCGTCAAGGGAGCGATGGCGCTCGTGCAGCTCGTACTCGTCCTCCAGGCGCAGGTACAGGCGCTCGAGCTCCGGGCGTTCCCACAGCAGCTCGGGCTTGCCCCCCACTTCCACCCGGCCCACCATGGTGTGCTGCACCAGCAGCACGTCGCCGATCTGGCGCAGCAGTTCCTTGGACTGGCGCCCGCCCCGGCCGTGGCGCTGCAATTCCGCCGCCAGCGGTTCGATGCGGTCGAAGACCCGGGCGATGCGTGCCTCGTAATGGGCCAGCACCACGCTTTTGGCGAGGATGTCGGCCACCACCTGCAGACGTTCCACGCTGGGATCGTGGAGCCAGACGGTGCCGCTGCCGTCGACCCGTTCGGCGCTGTCGGGGTCGATGCCGAGCTCGGCGTCCTCGCTTTCAGGGTTCTCGAACGATTCGGTGACCAGGGTCTGCAGAGACTGCATGAAAGTGTGTTCTTCCATGGGCTGCAGCCCGAAAGTGACCACGGCGCCGTAGCGGAACACCACCGCGCAACCCTGTTCGCCGGCCTGTACCGCGAGCGGAGCGCTGGCCAGGCGATGGATGTCCTCCAACGCCCGCACGTCGATACGCTCACCGAGGAACACGGCCCGGGCCCGCAGGCGGGTCTTACCCGAAAATAGCGAGGCAGTCATAGTGCCAGGGATTCTGCCCCAAAGGCGTGGGCAATAAAAGCGACCGGCAGGCGCCTACCGCGCCGCGGGCGTGCTATGTTTTTCCATGAGGTCTGGAGCGGATTCGACGCTTGGGCAGGGAGGCTGCCATGTCCGTTGGGGAAATATGCGATCGCGAGGTGGTCGTCACCGGCCCGGACGCTTCCATTGCCGCTGCCGCCCGCCTGATGCGTGAGCATCATGTGGGCGATGTGGTGGTGGTCGAGGGTGCGGCCGACCGACCGGTACCGGTGGGTATAGTCACCGACCGTGACCTGGTAATCGAGGTGCTGGCCGAAGAGGT
>Ga0307441_1000134_pt1 | contig 30430 bp, 24 predicted proteins | sample SalMarWE160420MG_FD_202149 | JGI IMG/M metagenome (GOLD analysis project Ga0307441, IMG submission 202149) | Salt marsh sediment microbial communities from the Plum Island Ecosystem LTER, Massachusetts, United States - WE1604-20 | ecosystem: Environmental > Aquatic > Marine > Intertidal zone >... | reverse complement strand
CCGTCCTGGAGGCGCTCCGCGGCGGGCAGGTGGAGCGCGTGCTGGTGGCTCGCGGCGTCAAGCCGTCGGCGCTCGCGGAGCTCCGCCGCGAAGCGGCGCGCGCTGGCGTGCAGCTCGCGGAGGTGCCCCGCATCGAGCTCGACCGGGCGTTGAAGACTACGGCCCACCAGGGCGTGGCCGCCGAGCTGCCCGAGCCGCGCAGCGCGACGCTCGACGACTGCACCGCTCTTGCCGAGGCTCGAGGCGAGCGCCTGCTGGTGGTGCTCCTCGACCACCTCACCGATCCTCACAACGTGGGCGCCATCATCCGCAGTGCCGAAGCCCTGGGCGCGCACGGTGTGGTGGGCGAGTCGCGGCGCAGTGCACCCTTGTCGCCGGTGGTCGTGAAGACGGCGGCGGGCGCCACCAGCCACCTCCCCGTCGTGCAGGTGAGCAACGTGGCCCAGACCGTGCTGGAGCTCAAGCAGCGCAATGTCTGGGTGTACGGTGCGGATGCCGCCGGCAGCCGTCTCCCCGGCGAGGTCGACTGGAACCGCGACGTGGCGCTCGTGATCGGCAGTGAAGGCGCCGGCCTGCGCAGGCTCGTCCGCGAGCGCTGCGACGACACCGTACGCATCCCCACGCCCGGGAAGGTCGCGTCGCTGAACGCATCGGTGGCGGCAGGCATCCTCGTCTACTCCGTCGTCCGCGCCCGCGCCGCGACGGCCGGGGCCGCCGCCGGCCCGGCGACCGGCTGACCGGCAGGAGGACAGGCATGCCCCGACGTGTTCAGAGCAGCGACCTACTGGACCTCGCGTTCGTCTCCGATCCGCAGCTGTCGGCCGGCGGCCACGTCGGCGCCGCCGTCGTGACGCGCATCGTCCGGGGCACCACGAACGCCGCGCCCCGCTACCGTTCCGAGGTGTTGCGGGTCGACCTCCGGGCTGGCACGAGCGCGCCCTTCACGAGCTCCGAGTACGGGGATACGTCTCCGCGTTTCTCGCCCGAGGCAGACCGTCTGGCCTTCCTCAGGAAGCCGAGCGAGACCGGCAAGCCGCAGCTTCACATCCTGCCCATGGCGGGGGGCGAGTCGCGGCCCTACGGCCACTTCGAGGCCGGCGTGAGCGAGATCTGCTGGCACCCGGACGGCCGCCGCCTTGCCCTGGTGAGCCGCGGCGCCTGGCGCGACGAGGGCGCCGAGCGCGGCCTCCCGCGGCGCATCGCGCGGCTGCACTACAAGGCCGATGGTGTCGGCTTCGTGCCGCAGGAGCCGGCCCAGATCCACCTCCTCAGCTTGCGGAGCGGCCACGCGCGCCGGCTCACCGACCTGCCGGTCGGGGCTTCCGAGCTGGCCTTCTCCCCCGACGGCAGCACGCTGTACTTCGTCAGCGCCGACGATCCGGACCAGGACGATGCCTGGCGCGGCGGCATCTACGCGCTCGAGCTGCGCACGCGGCAGGTGCGGACGGTCGCCGGCAGCCTGCTCGACCCCTCCGCCCCGTCTCCCTCGCCGGACGGCCGGCACCTGGCCTTCCTGGCACCCACGCTGCCCGAGGACGTGGCCAGCCCGATTGGCGTGTGGGTGGTCGACGCCGCCGGCGGCAAGCCGCGTCTGCTCACCGGCGGCAGTGAGGCCAAGGGGTCGCCGACCGGCGACTCCCGCTACGGCGCCTACCCTCAGCGGCCGTTGTGGGACGACGACGCCAGCGTCATCTTCAACCTCAACAAGGACGGCGCCAGCGGTCTCGCCCGGGTCGCACTGGAGGGCGGCGTGACGCCGCTGATGGACGGTCGGCGGGCGGTCACCGCCTTCGCCTACGCTGCCGGCCGCGCGCTGGTCACGGTCGAGCGGCCGGACGCCCCCGGCGAGCTGCTGCTGCGCGAGCCGGGCAGCCAGGAGCGCGTGGTGAGCGCCGTCAACGCGACCTGGCGCGAGCGCGTGCGGCTCAAGTCGCCTTCGGAGACCCTCACCTTACGCACCCGGGACGGCCTGGACATCGGCTACTGGGTGTTGCCTCCCGTCCGCGCGCGCCGCGACCGCGCCGTCGTGATCGAGGTCCACGGCGGCCCCCACGCCAACGGCGGCTACGGCTTCAGCTTCGAGTTCCAGCTCCTGGCCGCGCGGGGCTACACCGTCGTCTACGGCAACCCGCGCGGTGGCAGCTCGTTCGGGCCAGACTTTCGCCAGGCCGTGCTGGGCGACTACGGCGGCCGTGACGCGAGCGACGTCCTGGCCATGGTCGAGCACGCCATGAAGCGACACAGCGAACCGGACGCGCCCGTGCACCTGACCGGCGGCAGCTACGGCGGCTTCATGACCAACTGGCTGGTGAGCCACAGCAATCGCTTCCGCAGCGCCGTCACCCAGCGCAGCATCAGCAACTGGTTGAGCTTCTACGGCAGCGCGGACGTCGGCTACCGCTTCACCGAGCGGGAGATCGGCGGCAACGCCTGGGACGACACCGAGCGCCTGTGGCGGCAGAGCCCGCTGAAGTATGTGGCCGACGTGAACACGCCGCTGTTGGTGATCCACTCCGAGCAGGACCTGCGCTGTCCGATGGAGCAGGGCGAGCAGTTCTATGTCGCCCTCAAGCGCATCGGCAAGGTCGACACCGCCCTATTGCGCTTCCCCGAGGAGGGGCACGAGCTGTCCCGCTCCGGCCGGCCGGACCGCCGCGTGGCGCGCCTCGACGCCATCACCGACTGGTTCGAGCGGCACCCCTGAGCGCGGCGGCCGTCGTGAGAACGCCCTAGCGCTGCGCCGGAAGGAGCGTGGCCACAACGTGACGAGCGCCGCCGGCGTGGCGGAACTCGCACAGGTAGATCCCTTGCCACGTCCCCAGCGCGACGCGCCCGTCGACCACCGGAAGCGTGACGCTCGCGCCCATCAAGCTGGCCTTGAGGTGAGCCGCCATGTCGTCGTCGCCCTCGAGACGGTGCTCGAAGTACTCGGCCCCGTCGGGGACGGCACGCGCGAACCAGCGTTCGAAGTCGCGCCGCACCGCCGGCGTCGCGTTCTCGTTGAGCGTGAGCGCGGCGGAGGTATGTTGCAAGAAGACGTGCAGCACGCCGTTGGCGCCGACAGGCACGTCGAGATGCGACAGGATCTCATCGGTCACGAGGTGAACGCCGCGCTCGCGCGGTGCCAGGCGGAGCTGCCACTGGCCGTTGCCCATGCGTCCGAGCATACGCAGGCCGGCGTCGGGCGCGCTTGGACAGGGCGCCGGGCTTCGTGCTAGACTCTTCAACTAGCGTTCTGGGGCGGCACCGCTCTATCTGTCGATCCGCTCCGGAGAAACGCCTTGAAAGGCGGTATCCTTGTTGTGATGGAAGCCTCGAAGAAGCTCGAGATCATACGCAAGTACGGCCGCGACGAGCGCGACACCGGCTCGACCGCGGTGCAGGTTGCGTTGCTGACGGCCCGGATCGATGAGCTGAGCCAACACCTACGCACCCACGCCAAGGATCACCACAGCCGGCGCGGGCTGCTCAAGATGGTCGGGCGCCGCAAGCGCCTGCTGGGCTACCTCGAACGCACCGACTATGACGGCTACAAGGACCTGATCAGCAGTCTCGGCCTACGCCGTTGAGGGGGCCTGTCGACGGACGCGTGAGCTACGACCTGGACCACCAGCAAGCCACGACCAACCCGTCGACGCATGTTGCCGGCGAGGCGCCAGTCGCCTCGCCGGTGCAGTGTGGGCGGTCGACGCCAACCGCACGGGTGATCCCGATGCGGCCCGCCGACCGTACGACGAGGGTCCGGGAGGCCGTGACCCTGCGAGCGGGACGATGAAGGAGCGAACGTGAACCTACCCAGCTACCGACGCTACGCCACCCAACTCGGAGGGCGCGAGCTCGTCATCGAGACCGGCAAGTACGCCAAGCAGGTCTCGGGCAGCGTCACGGTGCGGTACGGCGACAGCCTCGTGCTGGTGACCGCGCACATGAACGACAACAGCTCGCCGCTACCCTTCCTGCCACTCACGGTCGAGTACGAAGAGCGCCACTACGCCATCGGCAAGATCCCCGGCTCCTTCCTCCGGCGCGAGGGGCGACCCGGCATGCAGGCCACGCTGAACGCCCGCATCACCGACCGGCAGATCCGGCCGCTGTTTCCCAAGCAGCTCCGCAACGAGGTGCAGGTCATCTGCACGGTCCTGTCGGCCGATCAGGTCACCGACCCGGGCCCGCTCGCCGCGATCGGCGCGTCCGCGGCGCTGTCCATCAGCAACATCCCCTGGGGCGGCCCCACGGCGTGCTGCACGGTAGGCTTCAAGGACGGCCAGTACGTCATCAACCCGTCCTTGCAGGACCTTCAGGACGGCAGCTCCAAGCTGGAGCTCACCGTCGCCGCCAGCCGCGACGCCGTGCTCATGGTCGAGGCCGCCGCGCAGGAGCTCCCCGAGGACGTCATGGTCGGCGCCATCGAGGCGGCCCAGGAGGCCCTCGCCCCCGTCGTGCAGCTCATCCAGCAGATGCAGGGTGAGGTCGGCAAGTCCAAGGCGAGCTTCGAGCCCGCCGTCGAGCTCGACCCCGCCGACATCGAGACGATGAAGCGCGAGACCGCCGCGGCGGGCATCCGCGAGACGCTTCTGACCAGCGGCAAGCACGAGCGTGCCGACGCCCTCAAGCAGCTGCGCGACGGCATCATCGAACGGCTCGTGCCCGACGGCGAAGCCGAGGGCGCGCCAGAGCGCGTCCAGCAGCTCAAGGCCGCCTTCGGCAAGGCCGAACAGGCGGAGATGCGCCGGCTGGTGCTGGAAGAGAACCTGCGTACCGACAGCCGTCGCCCCGACGAGATCCGCCCGATCTGGATCGAAACGGGCGTGCTGCCCATGGCGCACGGCTCGGCGGTGTTCACGCGAGGCGAGACCCAGGTGCTGGCGACCGCCACGCTCGGCACCGGCCGCGACAACCGTCTCGTCGACGACCTCGGTTTGGACAGCACCGAGGAGTTCATGCTGCACTACAACTTCCCGCCTTTCTCGACCGGCGAGGTGAAGCGCCTGCGCGGCACCTCCAGGCGCGAGGTGGGGCACGGCAACCTGGCCAGGCGCGCCCTGGTGAGCATGGTCCCTTCGCAGGAGGCGTTCCCGTACGTGCTGCGGGTGGTCGCCGAGACGCTGGAGTCCAACGGCTCGAGCTCCATGGCCACGGTCTGCTCCGGCACGCTCGCGCTGATGGACGCCGGCGTGCCCATCGAGAAGCCGGTGGCCGGCATCGCCATGGGGCTGGTCAAAGAAGGCGACGACTACCGCATCCTCAGTGACATCCTCGGCTCCGAGGATGCCCTGGGGGACATGGACTTCAAGGTCACCGGCACCGAAGACGGCGTGACCGCGCTACAGATGGACATCAAGATCGCCGGGATCACCGCGGCGATCATGCGCGAGGCGCTGGCCCAGGCGCGCGCCGGCCGCATGCACATCCTCGGCAAGATGCGCGAGGCGCTCCCCGCGCCGCGCGACGAGATCTCCCCCCGCGCTCCGCGCATCGTCAGCGTCCGCATCCCCGTCGACAAGATCGGCACGGTCATCGGGCCCGGCGGCAAGCAGATCCGCGAGCTCGAGGCCCTCGGCTGCACCATCGAGGTGGCCGAGGACGGCATGGTCAAGATCTACAGCGAGGTGTCCGCGGTCGCCGAGGAGGTCAGCACCCGCATCGAACAGCTGACGGCCACCGCCGAGGTGGGCCAGGAGTACGACGGCGTGGTGGCCAAGGTCACCGACTTCGGGGCCTTCATCACGCTCTTCCCCGGGACCGACGGGCTGCTCCACATCTCTCAGATCGCCGAGGGGCGAGTCCAGCGCGTCGAGGACCACCTCAAGGAAGGCGACCGGCTGCGCGTCAAGGTCAACGCCATCGACGACCGCGGCAAGATCGACCTGGTGCGCCCGGAGCTCGAAGGCAAGATCCCGCCGCGCGGTGCCGGCGGGCGTCGTGGCGGCGGCCGCGGCGGCCGCGGCGACCGGGGCGACCGGGGCGACCGGGGCGACCGCGGGCCTCGCCGGGACGGCGATCGCGGTCCCCGTGGCGGCGGCGAGCACCGCCCGCCGCGCGACCGGCACTGAGCATGGAATGACGGGGCCGGCACGGTCCGCGACGGGCCGGCCCTTGCAGGCGCGACGCTGCGCCTGACCAGCACGCTATCTCCCGGGCGGCACGCGTTCCGCCCAGCGGCGCGGACCGCAGTTGGGGCGTCCGGAAGGTCCGGGCCCCGATCGGCCGCCGGACCGGCGGCTCGTCGGGCGTTCATCACGGGCCGCGGATGCCACAGCGGCCGGGGCGCGCCGCAGCAGCGCCCCTATCTTGCGAGCACGCTTCGGGTCCGCGTAGCGGGCCGAAGCCGTGCAACAGCTTCGTAGGACCGGCGATCGCCGCCGTCGACGTGGATATGCGCGTCGCACCGGCGCGGGCGTGCCGGCATCCGAGAGAGGAGCGTCATGGCTGCGGACGACCGCAAACTGCGCATCATCCCGCTCGGGGGCATGGGCGAGATCGGCAAGAACATGTTCGCCTTCGAGTACGAGAACGAGGTGCTGCTCGTCGATGGCGGGCTCGCTTTCCCCGACGCCGACATGCTTGGCGTCGACATCCTGGTTCCGCGCATCGACTGGGTCGTGGAGAATGCCCACAAGGTCAAGGGCTGGGTGCTCACGCACGGCCACGAGGACCACATCGGCGGGCTGCCCTACATGATCCGGCTGCTGCCGAAGGTCCCCATGTACGGCGCCCGGCTCACGTTGGGGCTGCTCCGCGGCAAGTTCGAGGAGTTCAAGCTCACCGAGTCGGACGTCGATCTCCACGAGATCACGCCCGACGACCGCATCAAGATCAGCAGGTACTTCACGGTCGACTTCTTCCGGATGACGCACTCCATCCCCGACAACAGCGGCCTGGTGATCCACACCCCGCTCGGGCGGGTGGTGCACTCCGGCGACTTCAAGCTCGACTACAACCCCGCCGACGGCAAGACCAGCCACCTGCACAAGCTCGCGCAGGCGGGCGAGGACGGCGTGCTGCTCCTCATCTCGGACTCCACCAACGCCGAGCGACCCGGTTACACGCCGAGCGAGCGCGACGTCATGGTCGCGGTCGAGGAGCTGGTCTCGAAAGCCAAGGGCCGCGTCATCGTGACGACCTTCTCCAGCCACGTGCACCGCCTGCAGAACTTCATCCGGATCGCCGAGAAGTTCGACCGCCGGGTGGTGATGGAGGGGCGCTCGATGATCAAGAACGCCAGCATCGCTCAGGAGCTCGGCTACCTGGAGTCGAAGCAGCCGTTCGTGGCCAGCGAGAACGTCGGCGACTTGCAGGACGACAAGGTGCTGTTCCTGTGCACCGGCTCTCAGGGGCAGCCCATGGCCGCCCTGTCGCGCCTCGCGTCGGGCAGCCACCGCAAGATCAACCTCAAGGCCGGCGACACCGTGATCATGTCCTCCAACCCCATCCCGGGCAACGAGGAGGCCGTGGGGCGGGTCATCAACCAGCTCTACGAACGCCGGGTCAACGTGTACTACCCGCCGACGTACAAGGTGCACGCGTCGGGACACGCCTCGCAGGAGGAGCTCAAGCTCATCCTCGACCTCACGCGCCCACGCTTCTTCATGCCCTGGCACGGCGAGATGCGGCATCAGGTGAACCACCAGCGCCTCGCGGAGGGCATGAGCCATCCTCCCAAGAAGGTGCTGATCGCCCACAACGGCGACGTGCTGGAGCTCACCCGGGACGACCTGAAGGTCAAGGGGCAGGTCGAGGCCGGCGTGGTCTTCATCGACAGCGTGGGGCGCACCGGCGACGAGGTCACCGAGCCCGTCATCCGCGACCGTCAGATGCTCTCCGCCGAGGGCGTCATCGTGATCATGGCACTGGCCGGCAAGAAGCCGTCCGTCGAGGTGATCACGCGCGGCGTCGCCCAGGGCGAGAACGGCCTGGTCAAGGAGATCGAGCGCATCGCCCTCGAGGGCCTGCAACGGGGCGTGCGTGAGAAGCGCCGCCTCAACGACATCCGCGACGACATCTTCTACCCGGTCAGGCGCTACATCCGCAAGGCCACCGGGCGCAACCCGCTCATCGTGCCGACGGTGCTGCAGGCCTGAACGCGGAGCCGTCAGCTTGGCGCTTCGGAGGCGCTAGCTCACCCGCGATGGCCTCGGCCTAGCTCCGGCTTCCTCAGGACGGGGCATGCCGTCGGCGACGTTCAAGCGATCGGAACGTTCACCCAGGCTTCCGGGTCGGCGCCGGCCAACCAGTCGCGAACCCGCTCCAGCGCCGCGGCCGTGAGCTCGCGCCCCTGCGCGATGAGGTCGTCGGCGACCAGCAGCGCGTCGTTGTGGCGGTGCTGGCAGTCGTAGCCGGCCACCGCCACGTAGCTGCCGTCCCGGTAGAGGGCGATGGCTTTGTCGAGAGGCACCTCGTAGAGCACCTCCACCTCGTTGCAGTCGAGCATGTACTCGTTCAGCGGCCGCTCGTCGCGCACCGCGTAGACGTCCTGCACCTCGCGGTCGAGCGCGCCGTCGTAGCGGCGCTCCGAGCCGGCGCTCCCGAGGTAGGTGAGGTCGCCGGGGCGCACCACCAGGCCGATCTCCTCGTCCGCCTCGCGCACCACGTCGGCCAGCGTCTCGCCGAAGCGCACGTGCCCGCCCACGCTCACGTCGAGCTTGCCCGCCTCCAGGTCCTTTTCGGCTGAACGTCGTTGCAGCAGCACCAGGCGCCCCTCCCGCACCACCCACAGGTGGAAGGCGCGGTGCCAATCGCCATCAGCATGGACCTGCGCGCGCGCCTTGCCCGTCCCCAGCGGATTGCCGGCGTCGTCGAGCAACTCCAACGGCTCGTCGGCCGAGCCCTGCATGGCACCATCATAGGCGCCGCTCGATGGTGGCGACGAGAAGGACCGCGCAGCGTGCGCCGGGCGCCAGGTGCCCCGTCGCGTTCCGCCGCGCCGCAGCCCCGTCGCCTTGACGCCCTCCTTTCCCGCTCGTAGACTTTGAAGGCAGCGACGGTGCCCGTCGCTGGTCGATGCCGGGGTGTAGCGCAGCCTGGTAGCGCACTTGACTGGGGGTCAAGTGGTCGCTGGTTCAAATCCAGTCACCCCGACCAAGCGTCCTAGTCGGGAAATCCCGCGCCCTCGGTGCGGGACTTCTCGTAGCTGGCCGGGTGCTCATTCAGCATGCGGCAAGGCTCCCGTCCTTGGAAGTGCATGTCGCTGAGGTTGGGGGACCTTCATTCGCCGTTGTCGGCTGGACCAAACACGACTCGCATCCCTGTCTACGCGCGAGCGGGGCCGCGCGCGCTCGTCGGCCCTCGAAGAAGCGTGCGCCCCGATCCTTCCGGGTCCGGGCGCTCGCGTGACCTGGCTTGTGGAGGCCTGGGGGTGCTTGCGGCTTACACGAGGGCGGTGACGAGGTAGCTGCCGCCGACGTGGGCAAGGATGTTGAGCACCGCGACGAGGGTGATGATGACGATGCCGTTGACCTTGGCGGCTTGGTTGCCGTGCCGGATGAGCGTGACGGCGAGCCAGACGTTGGCGACGAGGGCGATGAAACCGAGAAAGAGGTTGTGGAGTGGGAGGAGGCCGAGCGCGAAGATGGCCCAGGCGCCGGCGACGAGCCCGCTGAGGAAGCGCTCGGGGGCGTCGCGTGTTTCGGGGAGCAGGTGGTCGCTGCTGCCGCGACTCCAAACGCGTTCGGATTGGGGGGATTCGGGCGGCAGCGGATGGCGCTCGAGGTCGGCGAGGATCTGGGCGTGAGCGAGGTTGAGGGGTGCCGATGGGGTGGGTTGGGTGTCGTTGGTGGGTTTGCGCTTGGTGGAACCCGTCCTAGACTCGTTGATCTCCTCGTGCATCAACCACATAACGGTCTCCTTCTGGATCGCGGGACGCCGCCCCGCAATCACGAACGCAACCTAGGGCCACCCACCTGACACCGTTTTGTCAGGCATCCGCGATCCCGTCCGAAGGCAGTCGGCTGGGGCCTGGAACGCCTTTCCCCGGACCGCGCGGGCGGCCGGGATCGTCAGGTTGAGGCGGTAGAGCTCCAAGGAGGCCGGAAGCGATCACGGAGTTGCTGCTCCAGCAGGAAGCCCTCGTTGGCCTCAGTCAGCGCAATGGTCTTCTCCCGGTAACGTGATGCTTGAGGCCGAGGAACGAGCAGAAGCACCGTCCTGCTCGGCACCTGCTCTCTAGCGGGACAGGGGGTCACGGAATCGCAGGTTCACATCCAGTCACTCCGACCAAGCGTCCAAAGGCGAACCCTGGGCCCCGGTCCAGGGTTCTTGCTTCTCGTAGTCAGGAGTACGCCGAGGCAAGCGCGCCCGGCCCTGACCGAGCGGAGGCACTGCATTGCGTCTGGGGCCCAGTCTGTCCGCGTAGATGCCCGGGCGAGCCGGCTCGCTGGCGAGCCCGCGCGGAGACGGCAAGTGCGGTCCAACCGATACGTGAACGGAGCCCAGGACGTCGTCTTGCAACGGACGCCTTGCGGACGCCCTTGTGGGACAACGGCCCACGCCCACTGCCGGAAAAGCGCCCATCCCGTGTGAGGGCCGCGCGCCTAGACTGGGACGCTTCCCTTCGGCTGCCTAGCGTCTCCAAACAATGAAGCGTTGCAGGAGGTGTCAAACCATGACCATTCCGACGCTCCGTGCGTACGCGTCTAGACGTTGGCACGGTTTCCGGTCTCCCTGGGCTGTTCTCCTCGTCCTCATGCTGCCGCTCGCAGTCGCTCGGGCCGAGGCGCCGACCGCACCGGCGGAAACCGTCGTTCCCGCCATCACCGACGCCGCCGGCAATCCTCTCCCAAACAGCATCGCCTCACTGGAGCGGGTCACCCTGGGTGGCGTCCAGCAGTGGATCCAGATCCGCGGCGCTGACGTGAACAACCCGGTCCTGCTCGTGCTGCACGGGGGCCCCGGCTTCGCTATGACCGCCTGGACCGAGCTCTACCAGCGCCCGGAGCTGGAACGGAACTTCGTCGTCGTGAACTGGGATCAGCGCGGTGCAGGCAAGTCGTATTCGCCCGACCTCGCCGCCGCCGACATGACCGTGGCAAAGGTCGTCGGCGACACGCTGGAATTGACAGAGCTGCTGCGCGACCGCTTCGGCCAGGACAAGATCTTCCTTACCGGACACTCCTGGGGCAGCGCTCTGGGCTTCCTGGCCGTCATGCAGCGGCCCGAGCTGTACCACGCCTACATCGCCAGCGCGGAAGCCGTGAGCTGGAACCGGCGCCAGCAGATGTCGTACGACTGGGTGCTGGAGCAGGCACGCAGCGCCGGCGACAGCGACATCGTCGCGGCACTGGAAGCGCTCGACCCGTTCGATCCCACCAACCCAGCGCACGTGGCCGTCAAGGACGGTCTCCTCGATCGCTACCGCGGTGGCGACATCTACACGCAAGGGCTCTGGGACGAGTACCTGGCGTACGCATTCGAGGGGCGAAGCCCGTACTACACCGCCGCCGAGGTCGACACCTACATGGCAGGCATGGAGCTCTCGGATAAGACGCTGGGCACCGAGATCGCCACGTCCGACTACGACCTGTTCCGGGACTTCCCGACGTCGCCGATCCCCATCCACTTCCTCGTGGGTCGCCACGACCACTCGACCCCGGGCGAGCTGGCGGAGGAGTACTACCGCTTCCTGCAGGCGCCCGCCAAGAGCTTCACCTGGTTCGAGAACTCGGGCCACACCCTGATGTTCGACGAGCCGGATCGCTGGGCCGAGGAACTGATCCGCATCGCCAACGAAACGCTGGCTCTCTGAAGCGCGGGGTCACGTCGCGCGCCTCGTGCTCCAACGGACTCGCTGGCCAGGCCGCTGAGCCGCATGCTCGATGTGGCGGCCAGGCGCCGCTGATGCTCGCCCCGCAGCATCTCCGCAAGCGCCGCGTCGGCTCCGCGCCAAGCGGCCGCGCCCTGGCGGCTCGTGGTTCTCGACGGCGTACGCCACCACCCCGGGAAGCACGGCCACGGCGAGGACGATTGCCTCTGGGCGGGCGCCCTCGCGTCCGATAGAGTGCGTGCGCACGGTCGCGCAACGCGTGGATGGCCTGAGGAAAAGGATGAGGCGGGCCGCCGCGCACCGGTCGTGACCCGGCCGCTCGAGGCAGCGGCCGGAGTCGTGCCGCCACGGCCACCTGCCGTCGATCTGCTGTCGTGTCGGCATGGGGGGTGGGCACCATGACACATCGGCGAATCGTTGGCTTCTCGCTCGTCATGTGCGTGGCGATCTGCGGCGCAGCGGTTGCGCGCTCGCAGGCAGCCGCGCAGGGGGTAGTCCAGACGGTGACGGTCCACGGGGCCGGCCTGGAAGGCAACCTCCTGGGCGTCACGGCGGACCGCCCCGTCACCGTATACCTGCCCCCTGGCTACAACGACACCACCACTCGATACCCAGTGGTGGTCATGCTTCACGCGCTCGGAGGCAGTGACGTCTTCTTCGTCGGAAGCTACGGCTTCTTCGGCGGACCCGGCCAACCCGACTTCAACCTACGCGTGCTCGCCGACCGCCTCATCACCGAGGGAACGATCCAACCGATGATCCTGGTGATGCCCGACGCGTCGACCCCCTACGGCGCCTGCTTCTACGCCAACTCCCCCGTTTGCGGCAACTGGGACGATTTCATCACCGATGACTTGGTGGCGTACGTCGACACCCACTTCCGCACGCTCGCCCGCCCCGAGTCCCGCGCCGTCGCCGGTGTCGATGTCGGTGGCTACGGAGCATTGGTGCTCGCCATGGAACACCCCGATGTATACGGTGCCGCGTACGCCGTCGCGCCCCTCAACGCCGCCTTCGTCGACCCGGCCAGCAACAGCCTCTACAGCCCGGACGCCTTCGCCATGATGGAGCCCGACCGCGCGCTCGGGCTGAGCCCGTCGGGCTACATGGACCGTGCGCAGCTCGGAATGGCGGCGATCGCCTCACCCGACCCCGAACGCCCGCCGTACTACGTCGACCTCCCCGTCGAAGACGTCGATGGCCAGCTGCGGCAAATCGACGCCGTCTGGCAACGGTGGCGCGCCCACACTCCCGTGCAGATGCTGCCGACCTACAGCTCGAACCTCCGCAAGCTGCGGGCGCTCGGCATCGAGGTGGGAAGCGGCGACACGGAGGGCAACACCCTTCTCAACGTGAGCGCCCTCGACGAGGCCCTCACGCGCGCCGGTATCGCCCACCGATTCGGCGTCTACCAGGGAACGTTCGTCGCGGCGGCCGTGGAGCGGTTGGGGTCGGCCGTGCTCCCGGTCCTGTCGGCCGCGCTCGAGCCCGGCGGGCAGTAGCGCCAACGCTCTGTTCCGATGCGGCGCTCACCGTCTCGGGCAGCACCACGACGGTGCACCGGGGCACGGCCAGGTTCGCCGGAGATGGCGGGCCGACGGCCCACCGCGCTACGGACGACGTCACCTCCAATGGGAACGCAAGCTGGATCGTGGCCGTCACAGAGGGCTGGAAGGGCTCGTCCACGAGGTACGCCTTCCCCGGCTTCTCTTCCGCCACCGGCTACCACGCGGCTTGGAACATGTTCGCCGGCCCGGTTGGCAACACCGTCGGCGTATATGCCTTGCACGCCAACCTGAGCCTCGAGCAGCTCGAGGTCCGCCACCTCGATGGAGACAGCCCGAACGATCCCAACGGCACCTTCGTGACGAGTACGCGACACCAGGAATCGCCTTGGAAGCGTCCCGGCACCCACGCTGAGCCTGCGGGGCCCGGTCCGGTGCCTGCGGCTCCTCAGAACAAGAGTCCGTCCTCGACCCCGCGCTCGGCCTGCACGAGCAGGCTCAGGTAGACGGCTTCGTGACGTTCCCGCGCGTTTTCGTCGTGCGGGCAGCAAGGCTCGGCATCGACCTCGTCCCCACCCCGACTGGTCAGGCCCGGTAGAAGCGTCGCGTGCTCGGCATCAGCGCCAGGACGATGATCGCCGATCCCAACAGGGCGTACAGCACGAGCAGCGACGATGGGCCGACCATCCATAGCTCGACCGCGAGCCACACCAGCAGGCCGACGCCCACCACACCCGTGCCGACCCACGACCAGTGCTCACCGAACGTGCGCTCGAGCGGCCGCAACGCAACCCAACGCGGCCGTGTCCACAGGCCCACCGCGACGATGGCGGGGACCACCCCCAACACGAGCAGAAGGATCACGCCCGGCACGAGGAAATCGACGAATGGCCCGCGACGGAGCACGCTGAGAGGCATCCCCACGAGACCGCCGGTCGGGTCGATCGCGAGGATTGCACCGCCACCGAGTCCGCTGACGGCCTGAAGGGCAACGAGGCTCGCCAGCAGCGACGGTCCGGGCGGGAGCCTGCTTCGAGCTGCGCTCGACATCTGAACCCCTCCTTTGGCTCTGGGTGAAGCAAGTGCCGTCCACCCAACCAACTACATACGGAACCGCCGCAGAGCCAGGGAAGTGGCAGTTGTCCTGCCTGCCTGCCTGCCAGCCAGCCGGCCAAACCGAACGCAAACACAACGCAGGCGGCGGCCAAACACCGCTCACGGACACTCGTCGTGGTGGAGTCGCCGAACCCACGTTGACGACGGGGCGCAAGGTGACGTGGCGGCCCGAGCGTCCGCTGCCAGCGAACGCGCTGACAGGGCCGGCCCAATGAAGGGTCTCCGTCTCCTCCGCCAGGTCACCTCCGCCGCCCAGGACCCCAAGACCGCGGAGCTCGCGGTGCAGCAACAGCAGATCGCGGTGGAGCAGGCCCAGGAGAACCTCGACTCCATCACCACCGTCGCCCCTTTCGACGGCGTCGTCTCCGACGTCGCCACCGAAGTCGGCGCCTACGTGCCCGAGGACGGTACCGTCCTCACGCTCATCGACGACCGCACGCTCGACCTCCCCGCGCAGATCGACGAGACCGAGATCTCGAAGGTGAAGGCGGGTCAGAGCGCGTCGGTCACGCTTGACGCCATGCCCGGCCAGACGTTCGGGGGCACCGTCACGGCCATCGCACCGACCGGCCGGGCGGTGTCGAACATACCGATCTTCGACGTCACCGTCACGCTCGACAACCAGGCGCTGACGCTCCGGCCGGGCATGACGGCGCAAGCGGACATCGCCGTGCGAACGGTTGACGATGCGGTGACGCTCCCACTGACCGCACTGCATGCGGTTCCCAGCGACTACGACTTCCGCATCCAGAACCAGACCGACAGCCTGGAGTCGCTCAACTCGGTCACCAGAACCCTCACGCTCTTCCTCGGCGCCATCGCCGGCATCAGTCTGCTCGTCGGAGGGATCGGCATCATGAACATCATGCTCGTGTCGGTCACCGAGCGGACCCGCGAGATCGGCATCCGCAAGGCTCTAGGGGCGAAGCCACGCCACATCCTGGCGCAGTTCCTCACCGAGTCGGTCGTGCTTTCGGTGGGCGGCGGCCTGCTCGGCGTGGCGCTCGGGCTGGCCATCGCGCTGCTCGTCATCCCGCACTTCGGCATCACCGCCATCCCCTCGGTGGGCAGCTCCATGCTGGCGTTCACCTTCGCCGTGTCCGTAGGGGTGTTCTTCGGGTACTACCCGGCCCGCCGAGCATCGGCCCCGGATCCGGTCGCTTCCCTGCGCTACGAGTGACGTGCCGGATCGTGCCACAGATCCATGGCGGCCGAGCACCATCCGCGGCGCCTCAAAACGAGGCTACATACTCTCGGTGGGCCTGGAGGCGCTCGAGCGTCTCCTCTATCCGGTCGCCACCGAACTTGTCGAGCACGGCGTTGGCGAGGGTGAGCGCGGTCATTGCCAGCACCACGATCGACGCGGCGGGCACGGCCGTGTGGTCCGAGCGCTCCCGAGAGGCGTCCGCCACCTCGTGCGTAACGACGTCGACGGTGGGCAGAGGACGCATCAGTGTCGCGATGGGCTTCATTGCGGCTCGGACGACGAGCTCGGCACCCGTCGTCATCCCGCCCTCAAGGCCCCCCGAGCGGTTGGTCTCGCGGAAGTAGCTCCGCGCCTCGTCACGAGAGATGGCGTCGTGAACCTGGCTGCCAGGGAGAGACGCCGCGTTGAAGCCATCGCCCATCTCGACGCCCTTGATGGCGGGGATGCTCATCACCGCTTTCGCCAGAAGCCCGTCGAGCCTGCGGTCCCACTGGGTGTGGCTTCCCAAGCCGACGGGAACGTGCCTGAAACGCGCCTCAACGACGCCGCCGAGGGTGTCGCCCTCGCGCTTCGCGCGGTCGATGCGCTCGATGATCGCGTCCTGCGCCGCGAGATCGAAGCACCGCACCGGACTCTCGTCAAGTGCGTCGAGCCTGTCCCAGTCCATGCCGCCGTCGCACTCGATCCCTCCCAGGCTGACGACGCGAGCGCACGCGTGGAGTCCGGCCTCCTCAAGGAGACGCAGGGCGATGGCCCCGGCGGCTACCCGGCCGGCCGTCTCACGCGCCGAGGCCCGCTCGAGGACGTCACGAAGGTCTTTGTGGCCGTACTTGATGCCCCCGGCGAGGTCGGCGTGGCCGGGTCGGGGCTGACTCACGCTCCGCCCCCTGGGCTCGTTCCCGCCAGCCGGGTCCATGACCTCCCGCCAGTTCTCCCAATCGCGGTTCTCGATGCGCAGGGCGACCGGCGCGCCCGTGGTCCTTCCCGCACGGACGCCTCCGAGTACTTCAGCACGGTCCGTCTCGATCAGTTGACGGCGGCCCCGGCCGTATCCGGCTTGCCGCCGACGGAGCCACGGGTCCACGTGCCGGATGGGGTCGAGTTCGAGCCCTGCCGGAAAGCCGTCGAGGATCACACTGAGACAGGGCCCGTGTGACTCTCCCCCAGAGACGTAACGGAGCATTCCGGTAATGTATCACGGCCCCTCAGCCGGGTTTCACCGCATGATTCGGCGGCGCGCGGCGCGGGTGCGGGAGCCCGACGCGTGCGCCCGCCCCGAGGTGCGGCACGCGCCAGACCCGCCAGGCGCCGGCGACCGCGCAGGCATTGCTCCGGGGTCTTCGCCCATCCGGAGTCTCGGTCGACTCGAGCGCAAGCACTGGCATCGATTGGGATGCCGAACGGTTTCATGCAGCGGCAAACGTGGGCCAGAGCCGCGTGCCGTCCGGTTGACTCGCCCTCAGGCGGGCCGGTGTACCGCCGTGCCACCTTGCCGCTCGAATACACAAGCAGGTTGGACTGCCGGTACGCACAGAGCGCGCCAACTCCCGCAAACCCGTACCTAACGGGTGCCGCGTCGTCGCCGCACGCCGTGCTTCAGCGGCACGTTGCACGTTGCTGATGGGGTTCGCGCCGCTGTTCTCTTCGTTGGCAGGCCAAAGATCTTGCGTGCTGAACCCCATCTTCACGCCTCGTGAAACTAAGTTCTAAATCAGCGAACAAAATGTTGACGCCGCTTCGCATTGAAGTTACTGTTGTCAACGAGGTGACAAATCACCAGCTCACGCGCCACTGCCTGCAACGGTTACGGCAACATTTCTCGCGTCTGTCGCCGAAGGAGCAGGACGTGGCCGGGTACATACTCCAGAGCCCCGAAGCAGCGCTGAGCTCGTCTGTGCACGAGATCGCCCAGGTGTGCGGGACCAGCTCCAGCATGGTCATGCGGCTCGCCAAAGACATCGGCTTCAGCGGCATCAAAGAGATGAAGCTTGCACTGGCGCAGGAGATCGGCACGCTGATTCCTCGCATCGAAGCGCAGGAGTCCAGCGATGAGGGGAACATCCGGGAGTTGCTCGACAACACGTTGTTGGGCCTGCAGGAGACCGCTGCCCACGTCGACATGTCGACGGTCAAGAGGGCAGCGGGCATCCTGGCACATGCGCGCCACGTCGACGTCTACGGTGCCGGTAGCTCGTTCCTGGTCGGTACCGATCTGGTGGAGAAGCTCAAGCGCCTGGGCATCTACGCCTCGACCTTTGACAACAGCTACATGCAGGCCATCTCATCCGGTGGCCTCGGGCCGCAGGACGTCGCGGTCGGCATCACCTACTCAGGCGAGACCCAGAATGTCCTGGACGCCCTCGGCATGGCTCGCGAGCAGGGCGCCTCCACCATCGCCATCACCAACTTCCAGGGCTCGAGCGTGGTCCAGGTAGCCGAGCTCATCATCCCGACGACGGTGACGCGCCACCTCCTGCCGGACGGCAGTCTGGGGGGGAGGATCGCGCAGCTGTTCGTCGTTGACCTCCTGTTCATCGAACTATTCGCCAGCGATCCGGCGAGGTTCCGGGCGGCGTTCCGGAGGTACGACCGGATTCTGTTGAAAAAGGTCAGTAAGTCTCACCCTCGTACCGACGCCGGCAAGCTCGACGTCGAAGCTGTGGAGGCGGACGCAACGGAAGGAGGCCGCAGAGCTGAGGACGGGACTGGCAAGAGGATTCGGATCCTGGACTTGATTGGGAGTGAAGAGTGAGTGGCGAAGCAGGCACGAAGATGAGAGCGGCCATATTCCGTGGTCCGCAAGAGATCGCCGTCGAGGAGGTGGCACGGCCCGGCCCTGAACCAGGAAAGGTGCTGGTGAAGGTAACCCGGACGGGAATCTGCACCTTCGAGCGGCGTATCTACAGCGGGGCCCAGAAGCACATCCCGATGCCGGCAATCGCCGGCCACGAGGTCGCGGGCGTGGTCGAGGACGCACCCGAGAGCACAGGCTTCGCAAAGGGTGACAAGGTCGCCATGGACCTGGTGTATCGCTGCGGACGGTGCTACTACTGCGTCCGCGGGCTCGACAACCAGTGCGAGAACCTCTACACCGAGGGTCTCAAGTGGGACGGATACAACATCATCGGCGGCGGCTTCGGCGAGTACATATCGGTCGATCCGGCGAAGGTTTTCAAGGTCGATCCAAGGGTTCCCGACCACATCACCGCCCTGTCTGAGCCCCTGGGGTGCGTCATACACAGCTTCAGCAAGACGACGGTCACCCTTGGCGACAAGGTAGCCGTCATCGGCGCGGGGACGATGGGCTCGCTGCACGTGATTCTCGCGAAGCTTCACGGCTGTCAGGTGCTCGTCGTGGACGTCGACGAGGAGCGTCTGGCGTTCGCTCGCGATCGTCTTGGTGCGGACGTGACCGTCAACCCCACGAAATCGGACCCGATCGCGGCGGCGAAAGCATTCTCGGATGGTAGAGGTGCGAATGCCGTCTTCGTCACGGCCGGCGTGACAGAGGCCGCAGAGCAGGCCATCCAGATGGCCGGCAAGTACTCTACCGTAGTCCTGTACGCATCCACGCATCCGCCGGCGATGATCCAGCTCGATTGGAACCGCGTCCACTACAACGAGATCCGCATCGACGGCACGGAGTCGCGAACGAGAGACGACATGCGCAAGGCAATCGCTCTCCTTCCCGAGCTCGACCTCGAACCCCTGGTGTCGCGACAGATCCCCCTTCAGGAGCTGCCGGCGGAGCTGGAGAGGGGCGTTCCCACCGGCGCGACGCAACGCGTCATCGTGGACCTCGAGCGCTGATACCGTTGCGGTCAACGACGAAATCTCGTTATGACCGAAGGCGCTGCCTACAGCGCGTCCGTTCGGCCTCAGTGGAGTAACACACCAAGTATTGCCAGGACCAGGAGGCAGAGAATGCACCCGAAGTTCATCAAGAAGCGTCGACTCCAACGCATCTTCCGTGAGGACGGCCGCGCCCTCATCGTGGCGATGGATCACGGCTCGTACATGAACGTGCTGCCCGAGGCGGCCGACCCCGGCAAGATCATCGACGATGTTCGCGAAGCGGGCGCCGACGCGCTGCTCACCACCGTCGGCATCGCCTCCACCTTCTCGGAGCGCATTGGCCCCATGAGCCTGATCCTGCGGATAGACGGCTCGGGCTCGACACTGGACAAGTCGTTCGAGTTCGATCAGCGCTTCTCCGTTGAAGGAGCCCTACGACTGGACGCCGACGCAGTAGCAGCGATGGGGTTCCCGGGTGTGAATCAGGGCCAGACACTTCACAATCTGGCCACGATCGCCAGCGAATGCGTGGAGTGGTCCATGCCGCTCCTGGCCGAGATGATGCCGGGCGGCTTCGACCCAAGCTTCCACACCCCAGAGAACATCACGCTGGCCAGCCGTATCGGTGTGGAGCTAGGGGCCGACATCATCAAGACCACCTACACGGGCGACCCCGAGTCCTTCCGAGCGCTCACCGCCGGTGTCTTCGCTCCGGTCGTGGTGCTGGGCGGAAGCAAGCGGGACACTGAGAAAGAGCTTCTCGCCATGGTCCGCGAGGCGATTCTGGCCGGGGCGAGCGGTGTGGCCGTGGGCCGGAACGTGTGGCAGCACCCCAACGCAGGAGGCATCGTCCGGGCCCTGTCACGCGTGATCCACGAGGACGCCACGGTCGAGGAGGCGATGGCTGAGCTGACGCAAGTGGCTTGAGTTTGGCCTGGATGGAGATGCGTCTCGTGTCGGATACCGTCAGCACCCGCGTGAAGAAGTTCGCCGGGGAACTGTGGGCCCTGGGAGCCGTCTTTGGCTACAGCGGCGCGAACCTCTTCGGTCGTGCCGGAGTCGCAACCGGCAACCCGATCGCCGGCCCGCTGCTGCGAGCCGTGCCAAGCCTACTGATGGGCTTGTTGCTCGGCTGGCGCGGCAAGCAGTACCGCCAGCTTCTGCCTGGCGACACGCGCTACGTGGGGTCGCGGTTGCTCCTCGTCTTCGTAGGTAGCGGGCTCATCTCGGTGATCGGCACGTTCGCGTTCTTCTTCGCGCTGCATATTGGCGGCGTCGACATTGCGGTACCCGTCTTGCAGACACAGTTGATATGGGGCTCGCTCTTCGCCTGGATCATGCTGGGCGAGCGCGTGAACGCACGAGGCGTGTTGGGTATCCTGGTCACCTTCGCAGGATTGGTCGTGCTGGCGCTGGGCCAAAGCCAGGGCGTGCCGGTATCCAACAACTGGTACTGGGGGCTCGGGCTGGCCCTCATCCCCGCCATCGCCTGGGGCTTCTCGGGCGTCGTCTGGCGGTACGGGCAGCAGCGCGGGATGGAGCGCTCCAGTGGGATCACCATCCAGTACGGAACGGCGGTCGTGGCGAGCGCGCTGTTTCTGCTGTTCAGTGGGCAGCTCGGCGTCTATCGCACCATCGGCGTCGGCGACTTCACGGCCTTGCTGGTCAGCGGCGTGTTCGGTGGCGTCATCGCCGTGTTCTGCATGTTCACCGCGATGAAGCTGTTACCAGCCGCCACCGTCTTCGTCCTGAACGGCCTGACCCCGCTGGTAACCGCCCTGGGCGGTGGCCTCTTCCTGCACGAGAACGTCAACGGCCTGATGTGGCTCGGGATCCTCCTGGCTAGCGCCGGCGTGGTGCTCTTCCAGCTCACGGCCGCCGTCGGCCAGGGGCCTCCCCGCCAGGCCACGGCAGCTCCCGACGAAAGCGAGGCCCTCCCGTGACCGTTCGTCGCGACTTGTACCTTGGCGTCGACGTCGGCACCACCGGACTCAAGGTTGCGGTCGTGGACGGCGGTGGAGCTTGCCGGGCCACCGGCCGGGCCGAGTATGCACTCGACGCGCCGCGCGACGGCTGGGCCGAGCAACCCGCTGACGCGTGGTGGCAGGCCTTCGAGGCCGCGCTGTCACAAGCGCTCGCCTCACTGGATGGCCGCCGCATCGCCGCCCTCAGCGTGGTCGGGCAGGGCCCTACCGCGGTTGCGGTGGACAAGGAAGGGCGCCCATTGCGTCCCGCCATCACGTGGGCCGACCGGCGTTCGGCGGAGGAAGCCGCCTGGCTCAGCAGGGCGCTCGGCGACACAGAGGTGAACATCGAGTTCGAGGTGCTTCCAAGGATCCTGTGGATTCGGAAACACGAACCCGAGGTGATGGCGCGCGTGCGCTGGTTCTTCCAACCCTTCGACTACCTGGCGTTCGCATTGACCGGCGAGCCGGTGACCGTCTGGCCGCTCCCATCGTTGCCGCCCTGGACGGACAGCGCGCTTGATGCCGCCGGCCTGGATCGCTCGCTGTTCCCCGAACGGTCGCTGCCGCCGGGCCAGGTGATCGGCCCGGTGCGACCCCAGCTGGCGTCGCGGCTTGGCCTCAGCCCCGATGCGCTGGTGGTGAGCGGAACCGTGGACGCCTTCTCGCACTGGGTCGGCGTGGATCTGGCCCAGCAAGGCCGCTTGTCGGACATCGGCGGCACCTCCGAAGGCGTATCGCTGGCCTCCGACGAACGCCTCCACGACCCGCAGTGGCGCGTCTTCCCCCTGCCGAATCTGTTCGGCCGGGGCTGGATCGTGGGCGGGGCGATGTCCAACAGCGGCGGGCTGCTCGACTGGGCCGTGGGCATTCTGCGCGATCGAGACGTTTCGAGGGCATCGTTGCTGGACGAGATCGAGCGCATCCCCCCGGGATCCGGAGGCGTGCTGGCGTTGCCGTATTTCCAGGGCGAGCGCACCCCCATCTACGATGCGGCTGCACGCGGCTGCTTCCTCGGGGTGACCATGAAACACGGCGTTCCGCACCTCGCTCGTGCCCTATTGGAAGGGGTCGCTTTCGGATTGCGCCAGATCATGGAGATCTTGGACGAACTCGGCGGCCACACGAGCGAGATCACGGTGAGCGGGGGTACCGCGCACGCGGCGATCTGGAATCGGATCAAGGCCGATGTCACGGCCAAGCCGGTGCGCGTGCCCGTGATGAAGGACTCCGGCGTGCTCGGAGCGGCCATCCTCGCGCGCTCAGCCGCCGCCGGGATTCCGCTGACGGAGGCGTCTCGCGAGATGGTGGCGTACGCAGAGCTGATCCAACCGGACCCGAAACGTGTGGCCGAGTACGATCGCATCTTCCCACAGTTTCTCGAGCTCTATGAGGAGGTGAAGGACGCTTTCCAACGGCTGGCCACGCTCACGCTGAGTTCCTAGCAAGACGGGGTCGCCCGGGCCGGACTCGGGTACCCGCACGAAAGGGGACACCATGGCTCGAATCACGAGGCTCGGATTGCTGGCGCTGTTGTTGCTGCCACTCGCCCTTGGGAGCGCTCTGGCCCAGAGCAAGCCGTTCAATGTCGCTGTGTACTTCCCTGGGACGCTCGGGGGCAACCCACTCGAGCCCCCCATCAACGCCGGCGTGAAGCATGTCCAAGCGGCGTTTCCCAACGTGACCGCGAAGGTGATCGAAGGTGGCGCGGCGTCGGACTGGGAGTCGGGGATCATGGCGCTGGCGGCCAGCCACAAGTACCAGCTGATCATCACCTTCACCGACGGCATGCCGCAGATACTGAAGACGGTTTCGACCCTCTTCCCCAACCAGAAGTACGCCCTGCTCGACTCGTCGGCACCCGACCTGAAAAACGTGTACTCGGTGGTGTACTCCGATGAGGCCCTGGGCTTCCTCGGTGGCGCCTTCGCGGGCCTGGTGGCCACCGACCCGCAGTTGTCCAGCGACGTCTCGAGTCCAACGATCGGGCTCCTCGCGGGAACCCCGTACCCGGCGATGGACAACAAGATCCATCCCGGTTTCGCCGCCGGCGCTCACTACGTCGATCCCAGCATCAAGGTGCTCTACGCTGCCGTTGGCAGCTGGAACGACCCCAACAAGGCCCATGACCTCGCCCTGAACATGTTCGACCGGAACGCCTCGATCATCATGCCGATCACCGGGGGTGGGGACACCGGCGTCTACCGCGCGGCCACGGAGCGCAAGCGTTATGCGCTCGGCGTCAACACCGACCAGAACTCCCTGCAACCCGGCGTGATCCTGGGAAGTGTGCTGAAGCGGATCGACGTCTCCATCTACGATGTGGTGAAGGCCGCCGTGGCGGGCAACCTGGCGTATGGCACGGTCCACACCGCGGGCATCGAAGACGGAGCGATCTCGATCGCGGACGACGCCCTGTATCAGCAGTACGTACCTGCAGCCATCCGCGACAAGCTTAACCAGATCGCCAAGGACATCGCCTCCGGCAAACTCGACATGGCGGCGCGCATTCACGCCGAGCTCGGGCACTAGGCAGGTACGGTCTGTGGAGGCGACGCCACGCGCAGTGCGGCCTCGCCTCCGCCGCACCTTCACCATGATTCAGGTACGGTGCATGCCTGGGACGGTTTCCGGCCGAACCGACCGCCGGTCCCTGGAATGTGACCGCCTTCGGACGGCGGGCTCCCTTGCACACCCTTTCGCGGAGCCGAGGAACGAAAGGTGAGCATGTACCTCGAATGCAGGGGCATCAGCAAGACCTACGGCGGGACCGTTCGGGCCCTTCAGGATGTAGAGCTGACCGTCACGAGAGGCCACGTTCACGCCATCATCGGCGAGAACGGCGCGGGCAAGAGCACACTGGCCAAGATCCTTGGCGGGTTGGTGCAACGCGATGGCGGGAGCATCTCCTTCAAGGATCAGGACTACCGACCCCTGTCCCCCCGCGATGCCGACGCCCTCGGCATCGGCATGGTCCACCAGCACTTCACGCTGTTCCCGTCGTTGACGGTGGCCGAGAACGTGATCCTGGGGCGCGAGCCGACGGCTGGCGGCCGGCTGGACATGGCGCGCGCGGTGCGAGAGGTATCGGACCTCGCCTCGGAGTACGGCATGCCCGTCGACCCGAGGCGACGCGTCCGGGAACTGTCGGTAGGCGAGCGGCAGCGTGTGGAGATCCTCAAGGCGCTCTACCGTGATGTGGAGCTCCTCATCCTCGACGAACCCACCGCCGTGCTCACGCCGCAGGAGGTGGAGGGGCTGTTCAGGGGAGTACAGAAGCTCATTGCCGAGCGCTATACCGTGATCCTCATTGGGCACAAGCTCGAGGAGGTCCTGGCGGTGGCGGACGAGATCACCGTACTGCGCAGGGGGCGTGTGGTCGGTACGCACCGCAAGCAGGACGCCACCAAGGAACAGCTCGTCAAGATGATGGTGGGCACCGACCTCGCCATCGACAGACAGCGCGCCTACGGGATGCCAGGCGACGACGTGCTGGAGATCGTCCGGCTCAGCGTGACAGGTGATCGCGGGCGGCCGCTGCTGGAGGACATCTCTCTGTCGGTTCGTGACCGCGAGATCGTCGGTGTGGCCGGAGTCGAGGGGAACGGTCAGGTTGAGCTCGAGCGTGTCTTGTGCGGCCTAGTCGTTCCCACGAGCGGGCGCGTCACCCTGGGCGGCGTCGACGTCACTCGCGTCGGCCCACGGCGGCGGCGCGACCTCGGCCTGAGCTACGTACCGGCGGACCGCATGCAATGGGGCTGCGCCCCTGCTGCGAGCGTGCTCGACAACGCCATATCGCACACCTACCGGCACCACGGCGGCCTCGGCATGCTGGGGCGTGCCGCCCTGCGAAGGGGCGTGGAACGGATGTTCGGACGCTTCGACGTGAGGGCACCGAATCTGCTAGCACCGATCTCTGCGCTTTCGGGCGGCAACATCCAGAAGCTCATCCTGGGTCGCGAGCTGGACATCGGGGAAGGCGAGCCGCCGCAAGCGATCCTCGTGTTCAATCCGACGCGGGGCATCGACATCCGCGGCGTCGAGTACATCCACGATCTGCTGGTGAGCTACCGCGACAGCGGTTGCGCGATTCTGCTCGTGTCGACCGATCTCGACGAGATCATCGCTCTCAGCGACCGCATCGCGGTGCTGTTCGCGGGCCGCGTCGTCGCAGTCCTGCCTGGCCGGGGACAATCGACCAAGGAGCAGCTCGGCAGCTTCATGCTGCAGGGCAATGCCGAAAACGTGGGCGCATCGTGAGCGGCCGCCAACTCGACCGGCTGGCCGACGCGCTCAGCCTCTTGTTCACCGTCTTGGTCTCGTTGGGAGCCGGCGTGCTCATCATCTACTTGACGAGCAAAGACCCGGCCGGCGCGCTGAAGGCTTTCTTCATCGGGCCCTTCTCAAACCGGCTCTTCTTCGGCAACATGCTCCAGGCCGCCTCGCCCCTACTCTTCACCGGCGTCGGGATCGCCATCGCATTCCGTGCGGGCGCGTTCAACCTCGGCGGGGAGGGCCAGGTGTACGCCGGCGGCTTGGTGGGAACAGCCGTCCTGCTGTACGCACCATGGCACACCGCCTGGATTATCCCGGTCGCTGCCGTCGCGGCGATCGTGGCCGGCGCCGCCTTCGCCGGACTCTCGGGCTGGCTGCGCACGCGCTTCGGCGCCACCGAAGTGATCACCTCGTTCCTGATCGGCTCCACGCTCATCTATCTGTTCGAGTTCTTCCTGCGCAGGTACCTCGTCGACCCCACCGCGGGTTTCCCTGCAACAGCGCCGCTCGCACCGGCATTCCGGTTCAGCCGCGTGCTGATGCCATCGAACCTCAACCTCAGCTTCTTCATCGGGCTGGCAATGGTGGTACTGGTCCACGTGGTCATGTTCAGGACCGGGTTCGGGTACCAGTTGCGGATGGCCGGACTCAATCCGCGCTTCGCGCGCTCGAGCGGCATGCCGGTTGGCAGGCTGTTCGTGATCGCGATGGCCCTCAGCGGTGCCTTCGCCGCTCTGGCGGGCATCTTCGCGGTGACAGGCGTCCAGGGCCGCCTCGTGACCGGGTTCTCCGCCAACTACGGCTGGAACGGCATCACGGTCGCGCTGATCGCCCGGCTGTACCCACTCGGCGTTATCCCGGCTGCACTGCTCTACGGCTATCTTCATGCCGGGGCGAACACGGCTGCGTTGCTGTCCGACGTGTCCCCTCGCATCGCCGCCATCATCCAGTCATTGATCTTCTATCTGATCACCGCCCAAGCCATCTTCGCCTGGATCCGGCGCGGTCTGGCGCGTCGCTCCGACACCAGCGAGGGCCCCGCGGCCGTCCTGCCGGGCGACAGGGAGCCACTCGAGTGAGGCGCGTGTCGGCGGCCCCGGCGGAAGGGACGGCGCGCTCGTGACAGGGTTGACGCAGGTCCTCAACCTCCAGCTCTTGTTCGACTTGCTGCGGATGACCACGCCGATCCTGCTCCTGGCGCTCGGAGCGATGATCACGGACCGCGGCGGCGTTCTCAACATCGCGTTGGAGGGGCTGGTGCTGTTCGGCGCATTCACCGCCGTGCTGGGGACCGGCGTAACCGGAAACCTGCTCGTCGGGGTACTGTGCGGGATTCTCGGCGGCCTTCTGCTGTCATTGGCGTTCGGCTGGTTCTCTCTGTACCTGCGCGGCAACATCTTCATCGTGGGGCTTGCGACGAACGCCTTCGCCTCGGCGGTGACGACGTACGCCGCCTGGCTCGTGTCGGGGCGGGAGGGGTCGCTGCGGTTCCAGGGGAGCCCTACGTTGGGCGCGGTGAACATCCCGCTGCTGCGCGACGTGCCGTTCCTGTCCTTCCTGAACGGCCACACCGTGATCGACTATGTGGCGTGGGCCCTGGTGGTCGCGGTCTCGATCATCGTGTTCCGGACCCGGTTCGGACTGCGTCTCCGGGCCGTGGGCGAGGACCCGGAGGCGGCGCGCGCGGCCGGGATCGAGGTGCGCCGCATTCAGTTCGTGGCGGTGGCCGCCAGTGGACTGCTCGCCGGCCTGGCAGGCGCCCAGCTCTCGCTGACACTGGGGGGCTTCGTGCAAGACATGTCGGCCGGCCGCGGTTGGATCGGGCTGGTGGCATCGATCGTCGGCAACGGCACGGCCTGGGGCTCGGCGGCGGCGTCGGTGCTGTTCGGTGCGGCCGAGGGCATCGCGAACTCGTTGCAGATCACCGCCAAGCAGGTGCCGACGCAGCTGCTCTTCGCCCTCCCGTACGTGATTACGCTGGTGGCGCTCGTCTTCGGCAGCGCAACCAGGCGCGGGCGCGGAGACGCTTTGGACGGCTGAGCCCACGGCCTGACGGGCCGTGTCGCGCATCCGGCGCGGACCGATATCGGGTCGCGTCACGGGTGAAGGAGGCATAACAGGATGAGGCAGTTCGGGCTCTACATCGACGGACGTTGGCAGGACTCGGTCAGTGGCCGGCACTTCTCCGCTGTCAATCCGGCCGATGGCAAGGCGGTCGCCGAGGTCGCCAAGGGTTGTGCGGAGGACGTGGACAAGGCGGTGCAGGCGGCCGCCGGCGCCGCCCGCGCATGGCAGGCGACCCCATTGCGTGAGCGCAGTGCCACCCTCTACCGCATGGCCCAGATCCTCGTGCGGGACGTCGATGAGTTGGCCATGCTCGAAACGCTTGACTCCGGCGGAACGCTGTACTACTCGGCCGTGACCGTCAAGGACGTAGCGGCTCGGCGCTTCGAGTACTTCGCTGGCCTGGCGGACAAGATCGAGGGTCGGCAGATCCCGGTGTCATCCACGTACCACACCTACACGGTGCGGGAGCCATTGGGCGTGACGGCGCACATCATCCCTTGGAACGGGCCCTTGTGGGAGGCCTCGCGCAGCCTGCCGCCCGCGCTGGCGGCTGGGAACGCGGTCATCCTGAAACCCGCTCAGGAAGCGCTTCTTGGTGCCATCAAGCTTGGTGAGATCGCAAAGGAGGCGGGGCTGCCCGACGGCCTGGTCAACGTCGTCCCCGGCGCGGGGTCCGAGGTCGGCGTCGCCCTGGTGAACCATCCGGGAGTCCACGGCATCACCTTCACCGGCTCGATACCAACCGGGCAGGAGATCATGCGAGCCAGCGCCGCGACCATGAAGCGACTCGTCCTCGAGCTCGGCGGCAATGCGGCCAACATCGTGTTCGAGGACGCCGACCTCGATGCCGCTGTGGAGGGCAGCATCTGGGCCGCGTTCTCAAACTCGGGTCAGATCTGCGTATCGGGCCCACGCTTGTTCGCGCACGAGTCCATCAAAGAGCAGTTCCAGGAGCGCTTCGTGGCCCGCGTCGAAAGCCTGAGGGTTGGGCCCGGCGTCGACAACGCCGAGGTCGGGCCGCTGGTCTCGGAACCGCACATGAAGCGCGTGCTGGGCATGATCGAGACCGGCAAGCGCGAGGGGGCGCACCTGCTCACCGGGGGCCGGCGGGCGGACGAGGCGGGCCTGGCGAACGGCTTCTACGTGCTGCCGACGGTGTTCGGCGACGTGACCCCTGAGATGCACGTCATGCGAGAGGAAGTGTTCGGGCCAGTCGTGACCATCACCGGCTTCGCCAGCGACGAGGAGGCGATCCGGATGGCGAACGAGACCGATTACGGTCTTGCCAACGGTCTGTGGACGTCCGACCTCGGGCGCGCGCATCGTGTTGCGGGCGCACTGCAATCGGGCCAGGTGTATGTGAACGAGTGGTTCTGCGGCGACATCCAATGCCCCGCAGGCGGCTACAAGATGAGCGGCATCGGTCGGGAGGAGGGGCAGCAGGCGCTGGACAACTACCTGCAGCTCAAGAGCGTTCGCATGCGGATCGGCTGACGACTCGGGTCAACCAGTGATCCGATTGTCGTCCAACTGGAACCTCTGACACCAAGAACACGGCCACGAACGCTAGGCAGCTATTCCGCGAGGCTCAGCGGACACGCATGCCCCGTTTGCAGGCACCGGCCCGACGCGACTCCCGGCAATCGTCTGGTGGGCAGCCGGTCGTCGGTTCAGACCCGCTCGCCTCGCGGAGTTCATCCCCTTCTGGCCAGGCAAACCGGGGTCCTGGAAGTGACGTCGCTCGGGGGACAGGGTCAACCTGGCCCTGACTCCCGGCACGCACCTCGACGTTCTCCGAGATCTGTGACGAGAAGTTCGAGTTGCGAAGCGGCCCGAAACGCGCTAGGGTTCCGTCAAGTCTGCACTGTCTGAGTGTGATCACGGGCCGCGTCGGCGCGGCGCGGGGTGGTCTCTCGATGTCGTGAGGGACGCTTGTTCGAAGGGAGAGTCACATGCGTCGTCGGCCGCGAGTGCTGCTCTTGGTGTCTGTCATCGCCGCCATCGGAGTCGCCGGGTCTGCTCAAGCCGCCGGGCAGAGCACGGCGTACCAGGTGGAGGTATCCCTAAACTGCACGAGCGCGAAGAGCTGCACCGTGGCTCAACTGCCCAACGGCGCCGCCTTCGGCACCTGGCTATCGCTCCAGCTGGAGCAGGGGGGCGGCGGCACCTACACGGGCGCTGACTGCGCGAGCAACTTCCACGGCAAGACCGGCACGTTCCCCGTTTCGGGCGATCTGACGTGGAAGTCCGTCACAACCTACGACCCCAGCGCCATGGCCAACGTGGACTTGATCAAGATCACCGGCGTGAAGCTGGTCGACGGCACCACCAGTGTGACGCTGACCGTTCCGGACGCGACGGGACAGAAGGACTCGGACGCCTCGCAGGTCTTCCAGGTGGCGTCCAGCTCGATCGGGGTGCAGGGCTTCTCGGGCACCGTCCAGCTACAGATCACACAGTAGCTCCGAGCAGGCCAGAGCGCGACCGGCCCCGTTCACCCGCCCCGCACGCGTACCTCAATCGGATCGGTCGGCGCCATCGACAGCAACCACGAGGTCGTCGCCGACGCGGATCTCTCCGTCGTCCAGGATGTCGGCACGGAGGCCGCCACGGTGCACCAGCGGGCGCAGCACCGGTCGTGAGGCGTAACCCTCGATCACCGTGCAGGGCTCGCAGAGCCGCATGCCGCGAACGCGCACACCTCCGATGGTGAACTCCCGGCCCACGAGTTCGTTGAGCCTGA
>Ga0307441_1000132_pt1 | contig 30607 bp, 30 predicted proteins | sample SalMarWE160420MG_FD_202149 | JGI IMG/M metagenome (GOLD analysis project Ga0307441, IMG submission 202149) | Salt marsh sediment microbial communities from the Plum Island Ecosystem LTER, Massachusetts, United States - WE1604-20 | ecosystem: Environmental > Aquatic > Marine > Intertidal zone >... | reverse complement strand
CCCGCCCCAGACTCGTCGGCACCACCGCCTTCAACACCCCGAAATTCACCACGTACAAACTGCTCGCATCCCGATCCGCCTCGAACAACACCTGCCCCGGCTCCAACGTACGCGTCGGCAACGCCAGCGTCTCGGGCACGGGGGCGGCGGGCTCACAGTCGGAAGGATGAACCGTTTCGGTCTTGAGGGCGGACATGGATGCCTCCCTTGCTGGGCGTCCGGGCGCTTGAGGCAGGCGCACCGGCTGCCCGCTGACGGATGCTCGCGCTAGGGGAACGTGCGCGACAAGCGGTCGAGCGCGTCGATCGCCGGCGCATAGTTCGGGTCCGCGGTACGCGCGGACCGGTAGTTCGTCTCGGCCTCACTGACGTTCCCCAGCTTCTCGTACACCTGGCCGAGGCGGTAGAACGCCTCGACGTACGCCGGCGACCCGGGGCGAACACCGCCGGAGTCGGTGGCGTCGAAGACGTCGATCGCCCGGTTGAGCTTCTGGATCGCATCCTGGTAGCGGCCGAGATAGATGAGGATGCGACCCTGGTCCAGCAGTGGCCACATGCTGGTCTTGCCCTGCTCCGTGCCCGCCGCGTCCTGGAACGCCTGCAGCGCCTGATCGAAGGCGCCGGCCTGCCACGCCACCCGACCCCAGTCCATGGCGTAGGTGTAGTCCTGCGTTTGTGTGAACGCGGACTGCATCGCCGTCAGCGCCGAGCTGGGATCTCCCTGCGCCGCCTTCAGCAGCCCGCCCAGATGGAGCAGCTTGGGATCGGTCTGGCTCGAGGCCAGCTTGTCGGCCGCGTCGAGCTGCGTCTTTGCGGCATCGAGGTTGCCCGTCAGGTACAGCGCGTCGGCGTACAGGTAGTGGGCTTCCGAGCGATCGGGGTAGGTCTTGATCAGCTCGGGGCCGTTGAGCTGGGCCGCCGAGTTGTAGTACCCGCGGTCCAGCAGGTCCTGCATCTGGCTGAAGGCGTCCTGTGCGAACGCCAGCGGCAACAGCAAGGCGATGAGGACCGGCGCGAAGCGGAGCACGGCAACACCATAGCGCGGCACCATGAGGATTGCTTAACGAACGATGTGCTGGACGAGCCAGGTCAGCCCGTCGCGTGCTCTGTCCGTGAGCGTTGCGACGGCCCGCGCGTCGGGCGGCGCGGCGGCCATCGCCACCGCGGCGAGGCCGTCGGCGTCGACCGGCCGCGTGAAGGCGGGCGCGCGCGCGTCGGCGAGGAAGCCGGCCACCTTGGGGTCGTAGACAAGGCCCGCGAAACCGACGCCGCGAATGGCGGCGAAGATCAGTCCGTGCAGCCTCACCGACAACACGTAGCGAGCCGAAGCGACGTGCGCCAGCGCCTCGCCCGGGCTGTCCGCCCGCCACGGGGCGAGGCCCAGCGCAACCGCGAGCTTCGCAACGGCGGCGGCATCCTGACGCTCGTGGAGCGCGAGCAGCGCCAGGGGCACGCCGCGCTCTCGCAGCCTTCGCCCCGCCTCCAGCAGGGCGGTGTTCAGGTCGTCATGACCGGCGCGGGGGATCAGCAACACGGGAGCGGCGCTCGCCTCCGCGTCCGCCGACGCGCCGGCGTCCGCCGCCGTCGGCTTGGCCGGGCGCGCGCTCAGCAGCAGTGCCGGATCGCCCACCAACGATGCGCTCAAACCGAGCCCGCCGAGCAGGGCGACGGAGGCGCTGTCGCGCACGGCGATCGGCACGCCGGACAGCGCCCTGGCCACACGCCGCGCGCCGGCCTCGCTGAGAGGGCCCGCGGACTGCGCGTAGACGCACGTGCGCTTGCCCAGGCGCCGCGCCAGGCGGATCACGCCCAGGTAGTACGCCAGGCTGCGCGTGCTGGTGACGTCCTGCAAGAGGCCACCGCCGCCGGACACGAGCGCGTCGCTGCTCACAAGGCCGCTGACGAGCCCCCGGTAGCGGTCGACGGCGCGCAGGTCGTGCATCGTGCGGGTCGCCGCGGGGTTGCCGGAGAGGACGCACAGGTCCGCGCCGCGCTCGCGGAGTCCGGCCGCCAACCCGGCCAGCACGGCCTCGTCACCGAGGTTGCCGTAGCCGTAGTAGCCGCTGATGAGGACGCGCACCGCAGGTGGCCGGCGCTCAAGGAGCGTCGTGACGCTCGGCGCCGGCGAGCCAACTGCGGCCGAGAGCGATCACCGCCCGGGCGATCGGGACGAGCAGCAGGCCGATGACCAGTCCGATCCCCAGCGCGATGCCGGTGCGCTCGGCGGAGATCACCAGCGGGGTGTGATAGTGGCTGAACGTGTTGAGGATGCTTGCCTGCGCCAGCACGCCGACCGTGAGCAGCAGGCCCCGCAGCCACGCCGGCCAGGCGGGGAAGGCGAAGGCGAGGACGGCCAGCGGGTGGCCGACGAGCTCCTTGAAGCGCGGCCGCACGAACATCTGTGACAGCCATTGGCGGATGACCAGCTCGACGTGGGAGGCGCCGATGACGGGCGTGTTGCCGCGTCGCAGGAAGGCGTAGCCCAGCGCGGCGACCAGGACCAGCCCCAGGACCACGTGCGAGACGCGCACCTCGGCGTTCCAGAAGTCGCGCACCCAGGCGGCGGGCCGCCGGTAGCGGAGCGCGTACTGGAGCAGGAACAGCGCGGGTGGCACGACCAGCGTCGCGCCAACGCCGCGGAACGGATGGATGGCCAGCATCGTCGTGCGGTCGCTGCCCACCGCCGCCAGCAGCGCCGCTCCGCAGACGCTCACGAACGTGGCGAGCACCACGCTGGCGACGTTGCGACGCAGGTGGCCGTAGCCCAGCACAGGGAAGGCCAGCGCCGCCATCAACGCCAATGCGTCCCAGCTGAGCCCGCCGGCCGCCAGGCCCAGGGCGGCCACGAACGCGGCCACCAACACCCCCCACACGCCGGGGTAGAGGCCCACCAGCAGCAGCACGCCGGAAACCGCACCAACGCCGGCGAGCGCTCTGAGCAGGCGGCTGGTCCGGTAGTGGAAGGTCTGCGCCTGCAACGGGGCCACGGTGTATCCCGCCTGGCGCAGGGCGGTCGCCAGCCCCCCCACCAGCTTGTCGGTGTTGGCCAGCATGTCGCCCTGGTCGGTGGTGGTGTAGGGGCGCAGGTACAGCAGCCGGATGTTGCGTTCGTTGACGGCCAGCATGTACTTGTCGACAAGGTCGCTGGGGCTGAGGCGACGGTCGATGTAGTCCTGGTTGAACGACAGGAGCCTCACGGTCGGAACCTTCTCCAGCAGCGCGTCCAATCCCTGCTGCGGCGTGCCTTCGATGAGGGCCGTGAGGTAGGGCTGCGACGCCCTGACCAGCGGCGCCAGCGAGCCCGGATAGCCGGCGACCTGCGTTCCGGCGTAGATCAGGTAGCGCGCCTGGCGCGGGAAGTCCTGGCCCGGGTTGAGCAGCCGGTAGGGTGCGTTGCGCGGCCGGTAGGCCACGGTGAAGCCGGCAGCCGACCAGGCCCGGATCTCGGCGAGGTCGGGGCCGGCCGGCAGGCTGTTGCGCACGTCGCCCGGATAGACGTACCAGGTCCTGCCCCCGAAGCTGACCGTGGCGGGCGTCGGGATGTTGTCACGCAGCAGCGCGTCGAGCGCGCCGGGCACGGTTGCCGAGACGAGCGTGGCGTTACCCGGGACGTCCGGCGGCGTCTCGCCCCTGGCCGCGGCCTGTCCGCGCGCCTCGCTGCCGAGCAAGGCCACCGCACGGTCCTTGGCGACGAGGCTGGCGATGGTGTCCTCGTAGACCGCCACACCGGTGAGGCCGAGCTTCTGGTAGCGCTTGGCCAACGCCATGGGCGTGGTGCCGAGCTCGCTGGCCTGGGTGTCGAGCGCCTGGGTGTCCATGACCAACGCGACGCGCTCGCTCACACCTTCGGCGCGGATGCGGCGCGTGACCAGGATGCCGGCAGGGATGAGGCTCAGGGCGATCAGCAGCCACAGCAACCGGCGCATCGTCGGTGTCAGCACGGCGTCAGCCTCCGTTCCGGCCGACGAGGGTGCGGCCGACGTAGCACGCGAGAACGTCCAGCGCGACGCGGTTGCGCCCGCCTTCGGGGATGATCAGGTCGGCATGTTGCTTGGTGGGTTCGACGAACAGGTCGTGCATCGGTTTGACGGTGCGGCGATACTGCGTGATGACGCTTTGCGCCTCGCGCCCCCGATCGCGCACGTCACGCTCGAGGCGGCGGATGAAGCGCTCGTCGGCCGGGGCATCCACGAACACCTTGAGCGTCAGGCGCTCGCGCAGCGCGGCGTCGAACAGGACCAGGATGCCTTCGATCACCAACACCGGCGACGCCGGTGTGGTGACGGTCGCAGGCGAGCGGTCGTGGCGCACGAAGTCGTACACCGGACGCTCCACGGACTGCCCGGCGATGAGCCGGTCGACGTGCCGGACGAGAAGCTCGCTGTCGAAGGCGGCGGGCTCGTCGTAGTTGGTCATGGCGCGCGCTTCGAAGGGGACGTCGGGCTGCGCCCGGTAGTAGGCGTCCTGCGGCACGATGGTGACGTTCTCCGCGCCCGCCGCCTCGACGATGGACTGCGCCACGGTGGTCTTTCCGGAACCGGTACCACCCGCCAGCCCGATGACGAGCGGCTCGTAGGTCTTCACCGCGTCGAACGGGCCGATCTCACAACGGCGCCTCGTTCGACACGGCCGAGAGCGCGGCCTCGTCCGGTCGTGGCCGGCGCAGGGCGCGCTCGGCGGCCGAGTGGATGAAGCCTCGGAACGGCGGGCTCGGCCGCATCAGGCGCGAGCGGAACTCGGGGTGCGACTGCACGCCCAGGAAGAAGGGGTGTCCGTCGATCTCGACGGCCTCGACCAGGCCCTGGCCTCGCCCGGCCATGCCTGGCGTGATGCCCGAAACCCTCAGACCGGCGCGCTCGAGCCGTTCGACGTACCCCGGGTTCACCTCGTAGCGGTGGCGGTGCCGCTCGTACACCAACGCGCTGTGGGCCAGCGCGGCGGGCTCGTACAGGGACGCCAGCAGCGTGCCCTCGGCCACGCGCATGGGCCAGCTGCCCAGACGCATGGTGCCCCCCATGTCGGCGACCTCGAGCTGCTCGGGCATGAGGTCGATCACGGGATGCGGCGTGTAGGGATCGAACTCCGTCGAGTTGGCGCCCTCGAGGCCGGCGACGTCGCGGGCGTACTCGATGACGGCGACCTGCATCCCCAGGCAGATGCCCAGGTAGGGCACGCCGTGCTCGCGGGCCACCTGCGCGGCGCGCACCTTGCCTTCGATGCCGCGCACGCCGAAGCCGCCCGGAACCAGGATGCCGTCGAACTCCTTGAGGGGCGTGAGGTCGGCCTCGACCAGCGCTTCGGCATTGACCCACTCGATGTTCACGCGTGCGTCGTTGGCGATGCCGGCGTGCTTGAGCGCCTCCATGAGGCTCAGGTAGGCGTCGGGCATGGCCACGTACTTCCCGACGACCGCGATGTTGACCTCGTGCGAGGGGTCGCGCAGCACGCGCACGGCGTCCTGCCACACGCGCAGCTCCGGGGTGACGCGCTCGAGCCCCAGCATCCGCTCCACGAAGCGGCCGAGGTTCTGCTGCTCGAGCATCTCCGGCACGGCGTAGACGAAATCGGCGTCGAAGGCGTTGAACACGGCGTCGGCCTCGACGTTCGTGAACAGCGCGATCTTGCGGCGGGCCTCCTCGGGGACGGGCGTCTTGGAGCGCAGGATGATCCCGTCGGGCTGGATGCCGACGCCGCGCAACGTGGCCACCGAGTGCTGCGTGGGCTTGGTCTTGTACTCCGCGGTGGCGCCAAGGTAGGGCAGCAGCGTGACGTGCAGGTAGAGGGTGTTCTCGCGCCCCATCTCGAAGCGGATCTGGCGGATGGCCTCCAGGAAGGGCAGCGACTCGATGTCGCCGACCGTGCCGCCGACCTCGACCAGGACGAGCTCGGCGCCGACGCGTTCGCCAGCGTCGATGATGCGCTGCTTGATCTCGTCGGTCACGTGCGGGATGACCTGCACGGTCTGCGACAGGTACGCTCCCTGGCGTTCCTTCTCGATCACGCTCTGGTAGATCTGACCCGTCGTGACGTTGTTCGCCCGCGACAAGTCGACGTCCAGGAAGCGCTCGTACGTCCCGATGTCGAGGTCGGTCTCGGCGCCATCGTCGGTCACGAACACCTCGCCGTGCTCGTAGGGGCGCATGGTGCCGGCGTCCACGTTGATGTATGGATCGATCTTGACGGCGGTGACTGCGTATCCCCGGGCTCTGAGCAGGGCTCCGATGCTGGAGGTGGCGATGCCTTTGCCCAGGCTCGACACGACCCCGCCGGTGATGAAGATGTACTTGCGCTCCATGCCTCACCTTCCCGGGACTCCATGCTACCATCCGGCCTCCGGATCCCGAGAGGCGCATGCCTCAAGCGGCTTCCGGCACCGCCGCGACGGATGATACACTCCCGGGATCGCCGGCGCACGCCGGCGCGCCAGCACGCCTCGCCCGGCGCCGGCCGCCTCGCGTTCGGCCGACGATGTCTCAGCGCCACTTCGGAACGCCTGGAGTACCACATGTTGATCCTGGGAGTCATGCTGGGGGGCGCGCTGGGCGCCCTCACGCGGTACGCCGCCACCAACCTGGTCCAGGGTGCGCTGCAGGCCAGCGCCTACGCCGGATTCCCGCTCGCCACCCTGGCGGTGAACGTGCTCGGCTCGTTCCTGCTGGCCTTCGTCACCGAGCTCGGCCTGCGGGGGTTGCTGTCGCCGTCGGCGCGCCTGGCGGTGGGCACGGGATTCCTGGGCGCGCTGACGACCTTCTCGACGTTCGAGCTGGAGAGCCAGCTGCTCGTCCGGGAGGGCGAGCTCGTGCGTGCCGGCGTGTACGTGCTGACCAACCTCGTGGTGGGCTACGTCGCCATCCTGGCGGGCCGTGCCGCCGCCTTGAGGCTGACGGGCGCGACGTGAGCCGCCGGCCATGCCGGAGCGCGCCGTGAGCGCGCCGTCGCGGCGCCTCGCCGGCGAGGTGGAGCTGCTGCGCATCTTCCTCGGCGAGAGCGACCGCGTGGGCGGGCACCCGGCATTCGAGGCGCTGCTACACGCTGCCCATGCCGCCGGCCTGGCCGGAGCCACGTTGCTGCGGGGCAGCCTCGGTTTCGGGGCCGGTTCGGTGCTGCACCGGCCGCACCCGTTCCGGCTGTCGGGCGAGCTTCCCATGGTGCTCGAGATCGTCGACGAGGCCGAGCGCGTCGAGCGCTTCGTGCGCGAGCTTGAGGGCGTGCTCGGCGGCGGCGGGCTGGTGACCCTGGAGCGGGTGGTGGTGGTGCGCGCGGGTGACGAGGAGCGGCTATGAAGGTCCTGCACCGCGCGGGCGTGGAAAGGGCGTCGCTGCTGCGGGTCTACACCCTTGCCGGCGACAAGGTCGGCAGGATCAGCCTGGCCGAGGCGCTCGTGGACGCCGCCCGGCGCCGCGGTCTGCGTGGCGCCACGGTGCTGCCCGGCCTGGCGGGCTTCGGGCGCCGCGGCCTCGACGGGCCGCTGTCGGTGGTGCTGTACAGACCCGAGCGCCAGCCGCTGGTGGTCGAGGTCGTGGACGAGCCCGAGACCTTGCGGCGCTTCGTGCGCGAGGACGTGGCCCGCCTGGACCGCTGGGGAAGGCTCGCGACGTTGGAGCGGCTCACGCTTCACGCCTACCACGCGGCGGGCGATCCGGCCGCCGGCTAGGTGCGGCCGCGCCGGTACGCCCGTCATGGTAGAGTCGCGGCCAGCACGAGCACGTCGGTGAGGCGGGCGGCGGCCGCGCGCCGGAGCGTCGCGACGAGGGAGCGCGAGTCGGGGTGGACGAGAGGGTGAGCAGGAGGGGCATCCTGTTCGTGATGACGGGCGCGTCAGGGGTCGGCAAGGACACGATCCGGCGCGCCGCGTTGCCGCGTGTCGCCAACCTCGAGTACTCGATCTCGGCCACCACCCGCGAGCGCCGTGAAGGCGAGGTCCACGGCGAGCAGTACTACTTCCATGACCGTGCTGGCTTCGAGGCGATGATCGAACGCGACGAGCTGCTGGAGTATGCCGAGTACGTGGGCGACTTCTACGGCACCCCGACGCTCCCGGTCAAGGCAGCGCTGGCCGCCGGTCGCGACGTGCTGCTCGAGCTCGAGCTGGTGGGCGCACGCAAGGTCAAGCGCAAGGTGCCGGAGGCGGTGATGCTGTTCATCGCGCCGCCCAGCCTGTTCGAGCTCGAGAGGAGGCTCCGGGGCCGCGGTACCGACAGCGAGCAGAAGATCCAGAAGCGCCTGCGGCGCGCCCGTGAGGAGATCCGCGCCGTGCGCGAGTTCGACTACGCGGTCGTCAACGACGCGCTCGAGGACGCCGTGCAGGTCTTTCTCAGCATCATCCAGGCCGAGCGCTCGCGGGCGTCCTTGCTGTCCGATGACGACGTGCGGGCGTTCCTGCGCGAGACCACCTGATTGCGAGGTGGTCGTGTACAATCGACTGTTCGAGGGCGCGCACGTGCTCGCCACTGACCGGTGGCGCTCGCGGGTGTCGTCCGGACGCTCGAGCGCCGCGCCGCGGCGCGGCTGGCTGAGGAGGACCAGGTGGCCCAGGAAGGCTACGACACGCTGATGGCTCTGACGGACTCTCGCTACCGGCTTTCGATGATCGTGGCGCGCCGCGCCGCGCAGCTCAAGGCGGGCATCCCGACCACGCTCGACGCCGAGGAGGCCCCACGCACCAGCAACACCGTGACACTGGCGATGAAGGAGCTCGAGGAAGGGCGAGAGATCGTGTGGGGCGATGACCTGCCCAACGGCGACGAGCTCCGTAGGCTGGTGGAGCGGCGTCCCGAGGAGCCCGGCTTCGGTGTCGCCCGCCCCGAACCCGTCGACGAGGGGTAAGCCCCGACTGATCGTCGCCGCCGCCGGCGGCGTCGCTGCCGTCAAGACGCCGAGCGTGATGCGCCGGTTGCGGGAGCTTGGCTGTGAGGTGCGAGCCGCTGCCACGCGGGACGCCTACGCCTTCGTGACGCGCCTGTCGCTCGCGGTGGCCGCCGGCGGCGAGGTCCTGGATCGCGACAGCTGGTTCGCCGCCGACGGCCGTATCAGGCACCTGGAGTGGGCGGGCTGGGCCGACGGCCTGGTGGTGGCCCCGGCGACCGCCGACGCCCTCGCCGGCGCGGCCCACGGGCGCGTCGACGATGTCGTCTCGGCGCTCATCGCCGGGGGCGTGCCCAGGGTGTTGTGGGCCCCGGCCATGAACCCTGCGATGTGGCGCCATCCGCCTGTGCAGCGCAACGTGGCGACGCTCGAAGGCCTGGGACACGCCTTCGTGGGACCGGTGGAGGGACCGCTCGCCGGGGGTGAGGAGGGCGAGGGCCTCGGCCGCATGGCGGAGCCGGAGGCCATCGCCGCGGCGGCGCTGGGCCTGTCGCGCTTTGGCGATCTTGCAGGCGTGCGCGTGCTGGTTTCGGCCGGGCCCACGCACGAGTACCTCGATCCGGTGCGGTTCATCGGCAACCCCTCCAGTGGCAAGACGGGCTTCGCGGTCGCGGCGGCCGCGAAAGCGCGGGGCGCCAGGGTGGACCTGGTCACGGGGCCCACCGCGCTGCCGGCTCCGCCGGGCGTCGGCGTCCAACGGGTGGTCGACGCGGCTGCCATGGCGGATGCGCTGCAGGCGCGGTTCGCCGACTGCGACCTGTTGGTCATGACGGCCGCGGTCGCCGACTGGCGCCCCGCCGAGCGCTCGGACCGCAAGGAAGCCAAGGCCGAGGGAAAGCGCTCGCTCAAGCTGGTGCGCACCCCCGATATCCTGTCCCGGCTCGCGGCGCAGCGTCAGCGCCAGGTGATGGTGGGATTCGCGATGGAGACGCATGAGGGCGTTGAGCGCGCGGCGCGCAAGGCGCGCGAGAAGGGGCTGGCGTTCATCCTCCTGAACTACCCCACGCGCGGTGTCGCGGGGGAGGCGTCGTCCGAAGCCGTGGGCTTCGGCGCCGATGCGAGCGACGTCACGCTGGTGAATCCCGACGGCTCCTCGGAAGCGTGGCCGCGCCTGTCCAAGCGCGAACTGGCCGATGCCATCCTGGACAGGGCACGGCCGCTCTTGGGCGGCGCCCCGGAGTAGGGCGCGCGCGGCAAGAGGCCGTCGTGTATAGTGAATAAATATGCCGAGTAAAGAGTACCGTCAACGTCTCATCGCGGAGCTGGTGGAGAGCGAGTTCATCTCGACCCAGGCCGAGATCGCGGAGCACCTGGCGCTCCGCGGCATCAAGGTCACCCAGGCCACCATCAGCCGCGACGTCAACGAGCTCAGGCTGGTGCGGCTCCCGGCCGGCAACGGCCAGCATCGCTACCGCTCCACGCCGCTCACGGCCCAAGAAGACGTGGTCGGAGAGCTCAGTCAGCGCTTCCGCCTGTTCGTGCGCGACATCGACCGTGGCGAGAACATCATCGTGATCACGACCGACGAAGGGCATGCGTCGGGCATCGCTTTCGTGCTCGACAAGCTCGATCGTGAGGAGATCGTCGGGACGCTGGCCGGTCAGAACACGATCCTGGTCGTGGCCAGGAGTGGCGCGCGGGCCGCCGAGCTGCTGGAAGAGTTCGAGTCGCTCCTGGAGTAGCGCCGACATCGGGCCGCGAGATAGGCAGCGCACGTGCGCGGACGGCACGGGTGCCCGTGCTAGCCTGAGCGCCAACTGGAGGCCCGCATGCGAAGGTCCCTGCTCGTCCTGCTCGTCCTCGTCCTCGGCTCCGGCGCGCTGGCGTCGAGCGTGGTCGTCTACCCCTTCGACAGCCAGGATGCCCTCCTGGGCGTAGCGGTGGCCGATCGTCTGGCCGAGGCGTTCCAGGGGAGTGCCGAGGTGATCCCGCCGGAGCTGGCGCCCGGGCTGGTGCCGCCGCTCGTTGCCCAGGGCGGGTTCGTGAACCTGGTAACGCTGGTAGGCAGCAAGACCATGACCGGCCCCAGCGGTGCCCCGCTGCTGCGCGGCACGATCGGGGCGGACGTCGCCGTGACCGGTGCCATCGCCATCACCGACGCGGGCTACCAGCTGACGCTCGAGCTCGACGCCGCGTCGGGCTTCCGGCAGCTGAAGCTGACGGCGCCCAAGGACGCACCGGGCCGGCTGGCGTCGGAGGCCGCCGGAGCGGTGGCCGAGGCGCTCGGTATCGCACCCCCGGCCGTGAACGACACCATCGACCTGTCGGGCGGTTACGGCGACTACGTGCGGGCTCTCACGCTGATCGCCGCCGGCCTCCCCCAGGACGCGGCCAACCTCCTCACCCAGGCGGAGCAGAAGGGGGGCCTGCCGGCACGCGCCAAGCGCCTGGTCGGCGATCTCGATGCGGCCCTCAACGGTACCGAAGGCACCGACGCCGCCACCATGGCGGTGGTGTCTTTGAGCCTTCCACAACTCGACGAGGCACGGAGCGTGACGCTCTTCCAGAAGATGGAGGCGGACACGGGTCTGCCGGTGGCCGAGGTGTGGATCGGGGCGCTCGACACCAACGTGAACGACAAGCAGGGAGCGGCGGCCGCCTTCGACCGCGCTGCTGCCGCCTACCCGTTCGGCTTGGCGGCCCGGGCGGCATTCCGCAACGATCGCGGGGTTCCGGGCGCGAGCGCCGACATCGACGCGGTGCTCGCCGGCTGGCCCAATGGCGGCACCGGCGCGGCGTCGCTGCTGGCGGCCTCGGTGGCCGCCCAGCAGGCGAAGGCCACCGACCGCGAGAAGCGTGCTCTGGTGGCGCTGGAGCATGCGGCGCCGTACTTGACCTACAGCTTCGAGCGTCTCTCCTACATCGCCTTCGACCAGAACGATGCCCTGGGCGCGGCCAGCGCGCTGCGGGTGGCGGTCGAGCTGGCGCCGACCAACTCGCTCTACTGGACCAACCTTGGCTGGGCGTACTACCTGCTGGGGTTCATGGACCGCAGCATCCAGGCGTCGCAGAAGGCGCTCCAGCTCGATCCCACGCAGTCGATCGCGGACTACAACCTGGGCCTTGCCGAGGTCGTGACCGGCGACCTCGTGCAGGGCATGACCGACTACGCCGCCGCGCTCCGGGCGAACCCCAAGGTGGACGCCGACGCCATCAAGGACCTCGAGAACGCGCGCACCAAGTTCCCGAATCAGCCGGGTGTGGCGTTCGCGCTCGGTCACCTCTACGAGGCCGACGGTCGGCGCAGCGACGCTCTCAAGGCCTACCGCGCCTACGTCGACGCCACCCAGGCGGGTGCACCCATGCGCAGCCAGGCGCAGGAGCGCGTCACCACGCTCAGTGCGCCGCCGCCGCCGATGACGATCAGCGGTGCCGTTACGCTCACGCTGGGCCGGCACGGTACCGCCGCGTCCCCGTACCATCCGGGGGATCCGGTCTACCCGAGCTTCGAGCTCAGCACCCAGGGCGATGCGCTGCCACCCAAGGTCGACGTCAAGGTGCGGTTGCTGGGCGGTGACGGCAGCGAGCTCGCCTCCGCCTCGGAGCAGGCGATCATCCCCCAGAACGCGGTGGGGTTCGTTGTCGACGACCTCGAGCTGGTCCTCCCCAGCGACATCACGCCGGGCAGCTTCACGCTCTCGGTCGATGCCACCGCGCAGGACGGGCGCGAGGCCAAGGCGAGCGCGAGCGTGCAGGTGACCGGGCAGCCGGTGATCCTGCGGCAGCTCATCGGACGCGGCATCGGCATGACGTCACTCGATACCGGCGCGGCGCTGTACAGCGCCGCCGACCTCGAGCATCCCGACGCGCTGGCAGGCGTCCTGGTGCAGGAGCTGCGTGCCACCGCCAACGAGGCGGAGCAGGCGCTTCCGAAGGCCACGACGGGGCGCTTCAAGGGGCTCTCCGGCTCGCAGGTGTTCCTACAGAGCAGCGAGCAGGACGTCCAGGACTTCCTGCACTACTTGCTCGCCTCCGCCGCTCACGACACCAGCTTCACATTCGTCGACGCCTATGCCCAGTGGGTGCTGGACGGCACGCCCGCGCAGCCACCGGCGGGCGCCACCGGTACCGGCACCTGAGGGCGGACGCCGGTCGGCGTCTCAACCCAGCAAGCGGCCGAAGATCCGGAAGCCGGCCAGGTAGGTCCCGATCGCCGAACCCAGGGTGGCCAGGATGAACACCAGGAAGGTCCGGGCGACTCGGTTGTGCCACCAGCCGCGCAGGCTGGTGACGTCCTGGCGCAGCGACTTGAAGTCGCCGATGTTGGGCTTGCGCAGCCACAGCTCGACGCCCGCCGCCACGAAGCCTGCACCGATCAGCGGATTCAGCGACGTGAGCGGCGCGGCCAGCGCCGTGACCAGGATCGTGATGGGGTGCGCCAGCGCGATGAGGGCGCCGACCGCGGCAAGACCGCCGTTGATGATCACCCAGTCCGCCAGCAGCGACAGCCCCAGTTGCGGACTCCGCGCGAAGCCGATGGCGAAGCCGGCCAGCACGATGCCGACGATGGCCCAGCCCACCAGCCTGCCCCAGCGGCGGCCTCGTGGAGCCTCCGACAACGTCGCGAGGCGCTCCTCCGGCGGGCGCTCCGGCGTCTGGCGCAGCGTCGCGGCCACCCCCTGCAGGTGGCCTGCCCCGAGCACCACCAGCACCTGCCAGGGCGCGTCGTGAACGACGGCGCCGTGGCCGATCGCCTCCTGCTCCAGGCGCGCGGCCATGTAGCGGTCGCGCTCGGCGATGAGGGGCTCGTACAGGCGCTCGCTGCGTTCGGCGAACTCGGTGAAGGTCGCCTCCAGCATGTCCCCCTCTTTCAGCCGTTCGATCTCCTCCTCGCTGATCTTCTCGCGGCTCAGGACGCTGGCCGCCAGCCCCGCGAGGAGCGTGACGCGCTGCCACCACGGCACGTTGGCGTACACGCGCCGGAGCGTGATGCCGATGTCGCGGTCGACGAGCAGCAGCACGAGGCCGGCGTGCTCCGCGGCCGCGATGGCCGCCTTCATCTCCGCGCCCGGCTCGATCCCGAGCTGATCGGCCAGGCGTTGCTGGAACGCGCCGAGCGCCAGGTTGGCGGCGACCATGCCTGCCTTGCCCTCGCGAAAGACGCGGAACAGGTCCATCTTCTCCCAGCGGTTCTCGTCGGTGAGGGCGGCGTGGCGGCCGGCGTCGAGCTCGATGGCCACGGCGTCGAAGTGGCCGCTGGCGGCGAGGTCTGCGACCGTCTGGGCGCTCGTCTTGGAGACGTGCGCCGTGCCGAGCAAGGTGAAACGCGCCCCGTGCGCGTCGACCACGGCGTGCGGCTGGTCGCCCAGCAGGGCCTCCGGCGCGCTGGAGCGCGGCGCGCGTCGACCGTCGTGCGCGCCCGCGGCGTCCGGAGAGCCGTCGGCGTCCGGCGTCGCTTCGGCGTGCGGAGCGGTGTCGCGGTCCGCGTCGGGTTCGAGAGTCATGGCGCGAGTGTACCCAAACGAGGGCGCCGCGGCGGGAAGGGGTGGCACGCCGGGGGCCGCCAGGCAACGCGCCGGGCAGGGCGGGGGCCGGTTTCCGGCGATGGCAGGACCGAGCTCAAGGCCTGGTGAGCTGCTTGAGCGTGCTGATCTGCTCGACGGTCGCCATCACCAGCAGGCGGTCGCCGGCTCTGAGCACGAAGTCGGACTCCGGGTTGGGGTGGGTGTCGCCGTCGCGGAACACGGCCAGCACGCTGGCCCCCGTGCGCCTGCGGAGGTCGCACTCGAGCAGGGTCCGCCCCGCGAGCTCGCTGTCCTCGGCGATCGGCTCCTCTTCGACGGCCAGCTCGCCCCGCCGCTCACGCAGGGTGCCGTGCAGGAAGTCGACCGTCGCGGGCCGCACGACGGTGTTGGCGAGGCGGCGGCCACCCAGGGTGTACAGATCGATGGCGCGGTTGGCGCCGGCGCGCTCGAGCTTGCGCACGGCCGCGGCGTCGTCGGCCCGGGCCACGATCGTGACCTGTGGGTTGAGCGCACGGGCGGTCATCACGACGAAGGCGTTGGTGGCGTCGCTGCTGGTGGCGACGATGAGCCCCTTGGCGCGTGTCACGCCGGCTTCCGTCAGGACGTCCTCGTCCTCGCCGTCACCGATGACGAACGGCACGTCGGCCCCCCGCAGCGTCGTGCCGACCGCCGGGTCGCTGTCCACGACGACGTAGGGCACGCGCTCGTGTGCCAGCTCCTCCGCCGAGCGGCGGCCCATCCGGCCGTAACCGACGACCACGACGTGACCGCTTAAGGCGGCGATGCGTCTGCTCATGGTCCTCCTCCCGAGCGGGTCGCTCACCTGGCGGGCGACGAGGAACTCCATCACCGCCGCGAGCAGATAGAACAAGCTACCTATCCCGGCGACCGACACCAGGATGGCCACCACGCGGCCCACCGTGTCCAGTGGATGGAGCTCCGAGTAGCCCACCGTGGTCACGGTGATGAACGTCATGTACAGGGCGTCCATCCAGGTCGCCCGGTAGGGTGCCCAGGTGAGCTTGAACGCCACCGTGCCGAGCACCACCACGACACTGAACAGCACCAGAGGGTAGCGCACCCGCAGTAGGAAGCGCGCCCACTGGTCGGGGACGGTGCCGGCCGCCGGCCTCACGTGCGCGTCACCGGGCTGCCGGCGCGCGCCGACGCGGGCGGCGCGCCGCCCGCTGACCGGCGTCCCGATGCGGAGGTCACGAGCCCAGTATGGCAGGGTGCCGGGCGTCCCGATGCGGATGCGGCCCGGATCGGCGGTCTGCCGGCGCCGTCCGGCGCGCCCGCCCCCTCACGGCGCCACGTCGGCCACCCGCCACGCCGTACCGTCCAGCGTCCAGCGCCGGCGGCGCAGCGGCGGACCCAGCGTGAGGCGCTCGCAGCGCACCGGCGCCACGCGCACCACGGCGAAGGCGGCGGGAGGGTCCGGGGCGGGGTCCGCGGTGGCCGCACCCGCCTCTCCCGCCGGTCCGAGCGGTCTGCCCGGCGGCGGCGCACCGTACAGGGCCCGCGTGTCGGCAGGCAGTCCGGCCCAAACGCGCAAGGCCAGGGCGTCGCCGGCGTGGGTGGTCGTGCGCCCCAGCACACGCCACTGCACGCCCGAGGCGGCATCGAACAGGCACAGCTCCAACCACGGGCGCACGGCCAAGGACGCGAACTTGGCGCTCCGGAGGTCACTTGCGAAGCAAGCGTCGGCCTCGGTTCCCAGGGCACGAAGCACGACCGTGCGCACCTCGGGCAGACCGTCGGGCGAGACGCTGGCGGCCTGCGCCAAGGGCCGACCGTCGGCCGCGTCGAACACGCGGAGGAGCTCCGGCATGAACGGCGGGCTCACGCTGTCAGTCTCGCCCGCGACAGGCGTTCCGGCAAGGGGCCCGCGGGCGGTCGGCGGTGTCGTCGTCCTACAATGAGGTATGTCGAAGAAGAACCAACGGCGCAAGGTGGAGCGGCGCACGCTCGAGGAGGCCCGCCGCATCACGGTGGGGAAGATCGTGAGGCTGCTCCTCAAGTCGTTTGGATTCGCCATCCTGCTGACGCTGGTGGTGATGGTGCTGCAGGCGCTCCACGTACCCGCCATCAGGAACTTCTGGGTCCAGATGGGCATGGTGTTCGTCGCCTACCTGATCGTCTACCCGGTGCTGATGAGCGAGTTCCGTCCCCGGAGGAAGCGACGGGGGGCCGAGGAGGAGGCGTGATCCGGGGCGCCGGGCATGCCCCGCGGACGGAGCAGCGGCCGGGCAGCCTCTACGACCAGGTCCGCTTCGCGAGGCTGTGGTTGCCGCTCACCATCGTCGGCGTGGTCCTGCTCCACCAGCTGGTGGTGGTGCCGCTGGGAGGCGAGCGCTACCAGTTCTGGGCGCAGCTGCTCTTCTACAGCTTCCTGGGCCCGCTGGCGACGTTCGTGACGCTGAACTGGATCGCGACCGAGGTGCGCCTGCGCGAGCACGCGCAGGAGGAGCTGGCCCGCCTGTTCGAGCAGCTGCGGAGCAGCCACGAGTTGCTCACGGCGATCCAGACCGTTACGGAGCAGTTCGCGTCGGCCACCGACCTGGAGGGGGCGCTGTCGGCCGCGTCGCGAGGTATCCGTGAGGTCACGGGGGCGGCGGCGGTGGCGGTGCTGGTCGGCCCCGTGGGCTACGGCGTCACCAGTGGCGTGGGGCTGTCGAACGGCCAGCAGCAGGACGCGGTCGAGCGTGACCGAGCGCTGCGTGTGCACGAGAGCCGCAGCGAGCGCACGCGCATCGAGGGCGCCAGCTGGTGGGTGCTCACGGCGCCGCTGACCTGGGGTGGCAACCTCGAAGGCTCGCTGCACGCGTACTACGGCGTCAGCCCCGACGGGCGGCAGCGCGAGGCGTTCTCGATCCTGGCGTCGGAGTTCTCCGCCGCAGCAGAGGCCACACGTAGCCGCACCCGCGACCTGCTGACGCTGTTCGACGTCGATCGCTCGATCCGGGCCGAGGGAAACCTGGAACGCTTGCTCCACACCTTGCTGGCGCAGATGATGCAGCGCGTCGAGGCCGGAACGGGCGGCGTGTACCTGTTCGACGAGGGCAACCTGCTGCAGCTCCGGGCGGCGGAGGGCTCGTCCCGCAATGCCGTTAGCCTTCCCTTGCGCCTGGGCGAGGGCCTCATCGGCCGAGCGGCACAATCGCGCGAGCCGCGCATCGTCAGCCGTCTCGGCAAGGCCGATCGCGACGATGGGAGCCCGCTTCTGGCGGCTGCCGGCAGCGCCGTCACGTTGCCCCTGTCCGCGGAGGAGGGGCTGCTGGGGCTGGTGGTGCTGGCGCACCCCGATGCCGAGCACTTCGACGCCGCCAACCTGCCGTTCCTCGGTCTGCTCGCCAGCCAGGTGAGCCTGGCCGTGCGCAACGCCAACGCCTACCTCCACTCCGAGGAGCTGGCCATCGCCGAGGAGCGTGCCCGCATCGCCCGCGAGATCCATGACGGCGTGGCGCAGTCGCTGGCGTTCGCCGCGCTCAAGCTCGACCTGGTGACGCGCCTGCTGGAGCGCGACGCCGGCAAGGCCCGCGCCGAGCTGGACAGTGCCAGGGAGACCGTTCGGGAGACGATCAAGGAGGTGCGCCGGAGCATCTTCGCGCTGCGCCCCGTCGATCTGGAGCGCTTCGGCCTGGTGGAGACGGTGCGGCGCTACGCCAGCGACTTCGGGCAACAGAACGACGTGCACGTGGGGCTGGAGCTCGGCGCGCTTCCAGACCTAGGCCTGAAGTCCGAAGCGGTGCTGTTCCGGATCTTCCAGGAGGCGATGAACAACGTCGCCAAGCACGCGGGCGCCAGCGAGGTCGACGTCCGCGTCGGCGTCAGCGACGCCGGCATGGCCTACATCAGCGTGCAGGACAACGGCCGGGGGTTCGACCCTGGAACGGTCGCGGACCGGGTGACGAGCGCCGGCGGGCTGGGCCTCAAGCAGATGCAAGAACGCGTCGAGGCACGCGGAGGGCGCTTCGAGATCGTGAGCGAGCCTGGCAGCGGCACCACCGTCCAGGCCGCGGTCCCGCTGTGAGCGGGCGGGGCGCCGTCCGGCGCGCCCGGCTGCCTACTTGCCCTTGTTGCGGCGATAGCTGTCGCCGAAGCGCTTCTGGAACTTCTCGACGCGTCCCTCGGTGTCGATGAAACGCTGCTGGCCCGTGTAGAACGGGTGGTTCCCGGACCACACGTCGACGTGCATCTCCGACTTGGTGCTGTACGTCTCCAACACCACCTGGCCTTCGCAGATGACCTTGCACGGCACCATCTTGGGGTGGATGTCCTTCTTCATCGCTCGTCCTCCGAGAGTCATCGCCTGGGGGCCGGCATCTCGATCGGCCGCTGCCTCGGCTTCGCAACCCGCTCACTGTAGCAGACCCGCCCGGTCGCGGGCCAGACCGGCTCAGCCGGAGGGCTGCCCGCTCCGCGGCTGCGAGGTGCGCAGCTGGCGCTTCACGCGCGCGAGGATCGCGCCCATGCCGCGCAGCCTCAACGGCGAGATGAGCTCCGCGAGGCCCATCGCCTGGTAGAAGTCGTCGGGCGCAGCAAGCACCTGCTCCACCGGCAGGCCGGACAGGCCCTCGTGAACCACCCCCGCGAAACCGCGCGTGGTGGGCGCCTCCTCGGGAGCCGAGAAGTGAAGTACGGCGCAGCCGTCGGACGTTGTCTCGGCGCGGAGGAAGAGGGGCGTCTGGCACTCCTGCACGCGTTCCAGCGAGCCGTCCAGGCCTTCAGGCAGCGGCGGCAGCTTGCCGGCGTACTCCAGCAGCAGCGGCAGCCTCAGGCTGACGGGTGCGCCGCGGAAGGTGTCGACGATGCGTTGCAGGCGCTCCGGCATCATCACGCGTCCCAGCTTAGCCGGCTTCACCGCGGGTCCACGTTGCGCGCCACGCCACCGCGCGCGGCTGCGGGCGTGGCCGGGCTCGGTGGTATCCTTCGGGTCGATGTCGACGCTGCCCGCCACCGTCGCCGTGGGCCCGCAAGGCCCCGTCGACGGCACCATCCGGGTGCCCGGATCGAAGAGCCTGACGAACCGTGCGCTGGTCATCGCTGCCCTCGCCCGGGGCGTCAGCCGGCTCGACGGAGCGCTTGTGGCGGAGGACTCCGACGTGCTCATGCGCGCGCTCAGCAAGCTCGGCTTCCGGGTCGACGCTCGCGGAACGCGCGTGGACGTGCACGGGCTCGGCGGGCGCGTGCCGGCGCGCGCCGCCGAGCTGGACCTGCGGCTCTCGGGCACCAGCATGCGCTTCCTCACGGCCTTGACGGCGCTGGGCCACGGTCGCTACCGCCTCGACGGCAATGCGCGCATGCGCGAGCGCCCGATCCAGGACCTTCTGAGCGCGCTGGAGGCCCTCGGCGTGGCGGCACGCAGCGAGGCGGGCAACGGTTGTCCGCCGGTGGTGGTGGAAGGCAGCGGACTCACCGGAGGCGAGGTGGAGGTGGCCGGAGGCAGGAGCTCGCAGTACCTCTCCGGGCTGCTCATGGTGACGCCCTACGCGGCCGGGCCGGTGACGTTGCGGGTGACCGGCGAGCTTCAGTCCAAACCGTTCGTCGACCTGACCCTGGGACTGATGCGCGACTTCGGCGTCGAGGTCGAGCGGGACGGCTACCGGCGATTCCGCGTGCCCCAGGCGCGCTACCGCGCGCGCACCCTGGACGTGGAAGGTGATGCCATGGCGGCCGGTTACTTCTGGGCCGCCGCGGCCGTCACCGGCGGCCGCGTTCGCGTCGCCAACCTGGGGCGGGGCACGCGTCAGGGCGACGCGCGGCTGGCGCAGGTCTTGCAAGACATGGGGTGCGACGTGCGCTGGGACCACAGCGGTTGCGAGGTCCGTGGTCCTCGCCAGGGCCGGCTCAAGGGCGGCGACTTCGACCTGAACGACATGCCCGACCAGGCGCAGACGCTGGCCGCGGTCGCGCTGTTCGCCTCGGGACCGGTGGCGATACGCAACGTCTGGAACCTGCGCATCAAGGAGACCGACCGCCTGGCCGCGTTGGCGACCGAGCTACGACGTCTGGGTGCGCGCGTCGACGAGGGAGAAGGCGACCTCACCATCCACCCGCTGACCGGGGCGCCGGAGCCGACCGTGACGCTCGACACCTACGGTGACCACCGCATGGCGATGGCTCTGGCCGTGGTGGGCGCGCGCTTGCCCGGCGTGGCGATCCGCGATCCCGGCTGCGTGGCCAAGACGTACCCGAGCTTCTTCGACGACTTCCTCGCGCTCCTGGCCGGGAGGCTATCATGAGCGGCGTGAGTGTGATCACGCTGGACGGACCCGCGGCGTCGGGCAAGTCGAGCGTGGCCCGCCGCGTCGCCGAGCGCTTGGGCGTGCCGTTCGTGTCCAGCGGGCTGCTCTACCGCGCGGCGGCCTGGGTGGTGGGCCGGGTCGACGGCGACCCGGCCGACGAGGCGGCCGTGCTCGCGCTGCTTGGCGAGCGGCGCGTGCGCCTGGAGCCGTCGCTCGTCGGCGACCGCGTATGGGTGGACGGCGCCGATGTGAGCGAGGAGCTCCACACCGATGCCGTGGACGCCGTGGTGTCCACCGTGGCCCGGCATCCCAGGGTCCGCGCCTGGGTCACCGAGCGCCTTCGTGAGATCCCCGGCTCGTTCGTGATCGATGGCCGTGACATGGGCACCGTCGTCTTCCCGGAAGCCCGCTTGAAGTTCTATTTGACCGCCCCCGTCGAGGTGCGCGCGCGCCGCCGCGTCGGGGAGAGAAGGGCTGACCTGGACGCGGTGACCGAGGCCATGCGCCGCCGCGACCACCTCGATGCCCGCCAGCTAGCCCCGGCTGCCGACGCCGTGCACATCGATACCGGTGCGTTGACGCTGGAGCAGGTGGTGGACGCCGTCATGCGGGCCCTGTCCGGAGTGGGCGCACCTTGAGCTCGGGGCTGTCGACCTCGTCGGGTAGTGCCTTCACGACGCCGGCCTCGCAGCTCAGGCGGGCGGTCGTGACCAGCACGCGCTTCAAGCCGGCGGCCCATCCTCTGGCACGGGAGCTGGCCGAGCGTCTGGAGGCGCTGGGCGCCGAGGTGCTGCTCGACCTGCAGGGCACCGCGCCGCTGGCCCGCGACGCGCGCGACACGGACGTGGTGTTCTCGGTTGGAGGTGACGGCACGCTGCTCGGCACTGCGCGTCGGCTGGTGGGCTCGACGGCACCGGTGGTGGGCGTGAACCTCGGCAAGCTCGGCTTCCTGGCGGAGTTCAGTGCCGACGAGGTGCGCGAGTACCTCGACGGGCGACAGCCCGAGGACTGGCGCATCAACCCGCGCATCATGCTGCAGGTGTGGCTCAACGGGGCCGGTGAGCCGACCTATGCGCTCAACGACGTGGTGGTGTCGCAGGGGCTGGTGTCCAGACTGGTCAATATCGCCATGGACGTCGACGGCGCGCACGCCATCCACTACCGCGCGGACGGGCTGGTGGTGTCCACCCCGGTCGGCTCGACCGCCTACGCGCTCTCGCTCGGCGGGCCGATCGTCAGCCAGGCGCTGCGGGCGTTCGTCATCACGCCGATGGCGCCGTTTTCGCTGACGAACCGGCCGATCGTGGTCGAGGGATCGGTCCAGGTCGGCTTCCGGGTGGAGACCGAGATCAACGAGCTGGCGTTGGTGGTGGACGGACAGGATCGCATCGACCTGGCGCAGGGCGATCGCATCACCATCGCCGCCGCGCCGACCGACCTGATGCTCATCTCGTCCGGGCGCCACAGCTTCTTCGACCTCCTCAGGCTGAAGCTTGGCTGGGGAGCCCCGCCCACCTCGTTGCAGGAGTGACGGCTTGTTCGGGGCGTCGCCGCGACCCCCTGCCGGCCGGCTGGTCATCGTTTCGAACGGCCACGGCGAGGACGTCATCGGGGCGGCGATAGCGCGCGCGTTACGCTCGCTGGCGCCGCGACTCGATGTCCGTGCGCTCCCGCTCGTCGACGACGGCGCCCCCTACCGCGTGCAGGACGTTCCGCTCCTGATGCAGGGACGGGGCATGCCCAGCGGCGGCGTCACGCTGCACTCGTTCACCGATCTGGCGGCCGACCTGCGTGCCGGCTTCCTGGGGTTGACCGCCAGGCAGGCCGTGCGGCTCGCTCGCCTCTCCTGCGACGTGCTCCTGGTGGTCGGCGACGTCTACGCGCAGGCCCTTGCCGCGCTCGCTCGTCCTCGGCTGAGAGCCGTGCTGCAGCCGCTGGTATCGATCCGCCATTGGAGCCCCCGGCCCCAGCTCAACCGCTACTTCATGGAGCGCATCAGCTACCCCGAGCGCGTCCTTATGCGCCATCTCGCGGCCGTGGTGTACGCACGCGACGAGGCGACGGCGGCGTGGCTGCGCGGGAACGGCGTGCGGCAGGCGCTGGCACTGGGCAACCCTGTGGTGGACGTCATCGCGGGCCGCCCCTTGGCGGGGCTGCCGGCGGGGCCGGTCGTGGCGCTGCTGCCGGGCACGCGTGCCCACACGCCGTCGGCGCTGACGCGCATGGCTGCGGCATTGACCAGGATGCCGGGCGTCACCGGCGTGGTGGCCTGGCACGGCGACACGCTGCCGGAGCTGCGGGGCTGGGCACCGGCGCCCGAGCGGCCGGTCGTCGCCGGCGTCACACGAGTCCTCGCGTCTGGCGACAGCCGGCTGTGGGTGGTGCAGGGCCGCTTCAGCGACGTGCTGGCGTCGGCGGGCGTCGCGCTCGGAACGGCCGGCACGGGGAACGAGCAGGCCGCTGCCAGCGGCCTGCCGGTCGTTTCGTTCCCACTCGAGCCGCACTACACGCGCTCGTTCGTCGCCAACCAGGCGCGACTGCTCGGGGCGGGGCTGACGGTGACCGACGGCAGCCCCGAGGCAATCGCGGCGAGCGCCCAGCGACTGCTGGCCGACGGACCGGAGCGCCGGCGCGCGGTCCGTGATGGCATGGACCGGATGGGTCCGGCAGGTGGGGCCGAGCGCATCGCCAGGGATCTGCTGGCCCGGGCCGGATCGCTCGCGGCCGGGCCGCACGCTCGCGCCTGAGGTCGACGCTCAGCGTTCGGCCGCCGGCGCCCCGGTCAGCCGGGCTTCCGGGGCCCGACCGGCGCCGTCGCGGGCACCGGACACGTCCTCGGCGAGCAGCTCGCTCAGGCGGGACAGGCAGCGCAGGTGCTTCTTGGCATAGGCGCTGCCGGCATAGCTGCCGTCGAACAGCTCGGCGAGCGGCACCCTCCCGCTGGCCCGCAGGCCGACCCCCAGGTCGTACAGCTTGTCGATGAAGTGCACGAAGCGCAGGGCGTCGTTCTGCGTGGCGAGGGTGCGCGCGCCCGCCAGGTAGAGCGTGCCGACCTGACGCAAGAGTCCGTCATAGCGCGAAGGATGGACGCGCTCGAGGAAGGCGGTGAGCTCGTCGAAGTCGGTGAACACGCGCGGCTCGGGTGCGGCTTCGTGGCGGCAGGCGTCGCGGAACGTCTCCTCGGGCGTCCACGTGCCCACACCGACGCGGTGGCGATAGTCGGGACCGTCCATCGCCTGCGTCTCGAAGCGAGCGGCGAGAGACTGGATCTCACGGCGGAAGTCCTCGGCGTTGAAGCGCCCCTGCCCCTGCGCCTCCGGGGCCGTGTTCGACGTGGTGAGCACGAAGCCGCCCGCGTCGGCCACGGCGCTCAAGAAGGACTTGACGATGAGGGTGTTGCCGGGATCGTCGAGCTCGAACTCGTCGATGAACAACATTCGCGGACCACCCAGCTCCGCCCGGCTGCGCTGCATGCCCAGCACCCCGATCAGGTAGACGAGCTCCTGGAAGCTCAGGTAGAGCGTGGCGTCGGCGTCGGCGTGGAAGTACGCGGCGGCCAGCAGATGGGTCTTGCCCACGCCGAAGCCGCCGTCGAGGTAGAGTCCGCGGCCGCTCGCTCGACGGCGCCGGAGCAGCCGCGCCCGCCGCCCGGCCAGGGCATCGTGCGCCTCGCCAACGAAGGCGCGCACGCGCGCCAGCGCCGCTGCCTGGCTGGCGTGCTGTGGGTGGTAGGCATCGAAGGACACGTGAGCGAAGCGCGGAGGCGGCACCAGCCGGTCGATGCGCGGAGGCGGCGGCGGGGCGAGATCGGCGAGCGCACGCATTGGCGGCATGACCGGGAGCCTACCACGGGCCGCCGGCGCGTCCGGGAGCCGCACCGCGGCCCGACGAGGTTTGACACCCGCGGGGGTGCAGCGTAGTCTACGGCTGTCGGCCTGCGGGGAAGCCCGGTGCGATTCCGGCACTGTCCCGCAACGGTGAGGCGTCTACGGCGCTCGAGTCCGAGTACCGCGAGCCGGCAGAAGCACCCCCTTGCGAGGACGAGGAAGGGCTGCCCAGAAGCCGCCTGCGCGGCCAACGGCGTCCATCCCCTCGGGGATGGATCTCTTTTTCTCCAATCGCGGGAGCACAGGAGGCGTTTGTGGCGAAGCGCGCGGCTTTCCTCGTGATCCTGCTGCTGGCGTTCCAGGCAGCGCTGGCCACGTCCTATCCGCTCACCGTCAAGGACGAGCTCGGCGGTTCCCTCACGCTGACGCACGCACCGCGGCGGATCGTGTCGATGATCCCCAGCGACACCGAGACCGTCTGCGCCCTGGGAGCGTGCGGTTCGCTCGTCGGGGTCGATGCGTTGAGCGACTGGCCGAAACGGGTGACCTCCCTCCCGCAGCTCGGGAACGCCAACGCTCCCGACCTGGAGGCGCTGGTGGCGCTGAAGCCGGATCTGGTCCTGACCGACGAGTACAGCGGCCTGGCACCACGGCTGCGCAACCTCGGCCTGCCCGTGTACGCGGGCACGCCGCAGACCTTCGACCAGGCCCTGACCTTCTTCGGCACGCTGGGCCGGCTCCTGGACCGGCAGTCGGAGGCCGCCGTGCTGCGCGGCCGGGTCGAGGGGCAGGTCGCCGCGGTGGCCGCGAAGGTCGCCGGGTCGAGCGAGCCCAGCGTGTTCGTGGAGCTCGACCCCACGCCCTACAGCGTGGGACCCGCTTCCTACCTGGGCACCCTGCTGGCCAAGGCGGGCGGGCGGAACATCGTCGGCGCCGGCATGGGCGAGTACCCGCAAGTGGATCCGGAGTACGTCGTCAAGCAGGATCCGGAGGTGGTGCTGCTGATGGATGCGCCTTACGGCGAGAGCGTGGCCAAGGCCGAGGCGCGGCCCGGCTGGTCGACGCTCCGAGCGGTCGAGGACGGCCGCGTCCTCGCGCTCGACCGGCAGCAGGTGGACATGCTGAGCCGGGCGGGGCCGCGCATGGGCGACGCGGTGGTGCTGCTGGCCCGGCTGCTCCACCCGGGGCACTTCTGAGCCGTGGCGCGCGCCGACGTTCGCCGAGTCGTCAGCCGGGGAGCCGGACTGGCGCCGGCGACCGCGTCCCTGGCGGCGCTGGCGGCGGTGATGCTGCTGGCCGTGGGGGTGGGCAGCGTGCACGTTCCGCCCGCTGCTCTCCTGAGCGCCCTGGCTGACGGCCTTACCGGTCACCTGCACGGCACCGTCGACACCATCGTGTGGCAGCTGCGCCTTCCGCGCGTGGTGCTGGCGGCGCTGGTGGGGGCCGCCCTGTCCCTGGCGGGGGGTGCCTTCCAGGGTGTGTTCCGCAATCCCCTCGCCGATCCGTACCTGCTCGGGGCAGCGAGCGGCGCGGGCTTCGGGGCGGCCGTCGTGCTGGTGTTCGCGGGCGCCGTGCCCTGGCTGGCCCGCCTGGGGGTCCCGCTGGCCGCGTTCGGCTGCGCGCTGGCGACCGTGGCGGTGGTGACGCTGCTCGCCCGACGCGGCTCGCAGTTGCCGTCCGTGGCGCTGATCCTGGCCGGCGTGGTGGTGGGTTCGAGCCTGAGCGCCGCCACGTCGTTCCTGATGCTGGCCTCGCGCGATCGCGCCGCGGGCATCCTGAGCTGGCTGCTGGGGAGCTTCGCGTTCGCGAGCTGGGCCCGGCTGCTGCCGGTGGCGGCGCTGCTCGTGCCGTCGGTGGTTGCCATCCTCGGGGCGGCGCGGGCCCTGGACGTGCTCCAGCTCGGGGAGGAGTCGGCGGCACAACTCGGCGTCCCCGTCGCGGCCGTCCGGCTCGCCCTGCTGGCCGCAGCCACGCTGGCGACGGCGGCTGCGGTGAGCGTGGCCGGCGTGATCGGCTTCGTGGGCCTGGTGGTGCCGCACGCCGTGCGCCTCGCCTTCGGGGCCGGCCACCGCCGCCTGCTGCCGCTGGCTGGGCTGTGGGGCGCGCTGTTCATGGTGCTCGCCGACCTGTTCGCACGGACGGTGGTGGCGCCGGCGGAGATCCCGGTGGGTGTGATCACGGCCCTGGTGGGCGGGCCGTTCTTCCTGGCCCTGCTCAGGCGGCAGCAGCGGTGAGGGGTCCTTCGTGAGCCTCGCCGTCCGCGGCGTGGTGGCCGGCTATGCGGGGCGAGAGGTGCTCCGCGGCCTCGACCTCGAGCTGAAGCCCGGGGAGGTGCTCGGCGTCGTCGGGCCCAACGGCGCCGGCAAGTCCACGCTGGTGCGGGTCCTGACCCGCCTCCTTCCCGCCTGGCGGGGTGGGGCGTGGCTGGACGGGCGCAGCGTGGCACGCATCCGTCGGCGCGCGCTGGCGCGGGCCGTGGCGGTGTTACCGCAATCGGGCGAGCTGCCCGCCGGCTTCACGGTGGAGGCGTTGGTCGCGATGGGCCGCACGCCGCACACCGGTCTGCTCGGCGCCCCGTCGGCCGAAGACCGCGCCGCCGTCGAGCGGGCGCTCGTCGAAACCGACACGCGCGGGCTGCGGCTGCGGCGCGCCGCCGAGCTCTCCGGCGGTGAGAGGCAACGCGTGCTGCTGGCGCGCGCGCTTGCGCAGGCGCCGCGCTACCTGCTCCTCGACGAGCCGACGAACCACCTCGACCTGCGCTATCAGCTCGAGGCCCTGGCCTTCGTCCGGCGTGAGGCGTCGCGCGGGGTGGGCGTGATGGTGGTCCTCCACGACCTCAACCTCGCGGCCGCCGGCTGCGACCGCGTGGCACTTCTCGAGCGCGGGCGGCTGGCGGCGCTGGGCACGCCGACCGAGGTCCTCACTGCGCCGCTGGTGTCGCGCGTGTACGGAGCGGATGTCGAGGTGCACGTCCGCGGCTCGCGGCCGCTGCTGGTACCCAGGATGCCGGCCGGCTGAGCTGAGCGCAGGCCGAAGGCCGCGACTCAGCTCGCGCTGGGCGGGTCGAAGCGCTCGCGTACGCGCATCGCCAGGCGGTAGTAGCCGAGCAGCGTGTGCGTGGCGTCGCGCCAACCGAAATGCTCCATCTCGCGCCGGGCCGCCGCTCCCATGCGGGTCCGCAACGACGCGTCGAACAGCAATCGCCCGAGCTGCTGGGTGAGCTCGCCGAGATCTCCCGGTGTGAACATCAGCCCGGTGCGGCCATCGTCGATCACGTCAGGGATGCCGCCGGCGCGGGCGCCGACCGGGGGAACGCCCGACGCCATCGCCTCCATCGCCACGAAACCGAGCGTCTCGGTATCGGATGGGAAGGCGAAGACGTCGGCGCTGGCGTACGCCGCAGCCAGCTCGTGGCCGCTCATGTAGCCCGTGAACACGGTGGCGGTGCCCTTGAAGCGCTCGCGGAGCACGTGCTCGGCCGGTCCCGAGCCGACCAGGGCCAGGCGCACGCCGGGCAGCTGCGTCACCGGCGCATACAGCCAGTCGAGGCGCTTCTCGAAGGAAAGGCGCCCCACGTAGACCATCAGCGGCTGGTCGGGGTGGCCGTCGGTGAGGCGCTCACGCATCGCCGCCGAACGCTTGCGCGGGTGGTAGAGCTCGGTGTCCACTGCCTTCGGCCACAAGCGCACGCGGCGGATGCCCAACCCGCGGGCCGAGTTGACCATCGGTACGCTGGTGCACAGGTTGACGTGCGCCTGGTTGTGCACGTCGCGCAGGAAGATGCGCGACGGCTCCGTGAGGAAGCGCAGGCGTAGCGCCTCGGCGTACTGGGTGACGTCGGTGTGATAGCTCGCCAGCAGCGCCAGGTTCCGTTGCTTGGCGATGGCGGTGCCCCACAAGCCCAGGACCACCGGGTTGAGGACGTGAACGATGTCGGGGCGGAAACGGTCGAGCTCGCGACCGAGCCGCGGCCTGGGCAGGCCCAGGAAGAGCTCCGGGTACCAGGGCTTGAACGGCACGCCGGGCACCCGCACCACCCGTTGGCCGGCGTAGCTTTCGGGTGGGTTATGGGGAGCGAAGATCAGCGCCTGGTGGCCCAGCGCCTGGAGCTGCTCCAGGGTGCGCACCAGGCGCGTCACCACGCCGTCGATCTTGGGGAGGAACGTCTCCGTGAAGAAAACGATGCGCATCACGAGGCGGCGGCGTGGCGGCGCGAGCGGTGCCGGCCCGGCGACGTGCTCCTCAGACCGTTTCCTTGTGGCGGGGCGCCGCCTGAGGGGCGCCGGGTCGCTGTTCGCGGGTCCAGGTGCTGGTGCAGGGGATCTTGTCGAGGTTGGCGCGATGCGCGTAGTGCCTGGCGATGTTGGTGACCTCGTCGAGCAGGCCCTGCTGGAGGGTGGTGGGTTCCAGGCCGAGGTCGAGGAACAGGTCGTTCTTGACGTGCAGCTCGTTCTCGGCGTCCTCCTTGCGGGGGTTGGGCACGTGCTCGATGGTGGCGCCGGTGGTGTCGGCGACGAGCTGCGCGAGGTCGCGCACGCGGTGCGTCTCGGTCATCTGGTTGAGGATCTTGACGCGCTCGCCCCGTTCGGGCGGGTTCTCGACGGCCAGCTGCAAGCAGCGGACGGTGTCCTGGATGTGGATGAAGGCCCGGGTCTGGCCGCCGGTGCCGTGCACGGTGAGGGGGTAGCCGACGGCGGCCTGCATCAGGAAGCGGTTGAGGACGGTCCCGTAATCCCCGTCGTAGTCGAAACGGTTGATGAGACGCTCGTCGGCCATCGTGTCGACGGTGTTGGTGCCCCACACGATGCCCTGGTGCAGGTCGGTGATGCGCAGCCCGTCGTTCTTGGCGTAGTAGGCGAAGAACAACTGGTCCTGGGTCTTGGTCATGTGGTAGATGCTTCCGGGGTTGGCAGGGTAGAGGATCTCCTGGCGGATCTTCTCGCCGTCGTCGGTGGTGACCTCGATCGGCAGGTAGCCCTCGGGGATCTTCATGCCGGCGGTGCCGTAGCCGTACACGCCCATGGTGCCCAGGTGCACGAGGTGGACGTCGACGCCCGACTCGACGATGGCGGCGAGGGTGTTGTGCGTGGCGTTGAGGTTGTTGTTGACCGTGTAGCGCTTGTGCCAGCTGGACTTCATGCTGTAGGGCGCGGCGCGCTGCTCGGCGAAGTGGATGATGGCGTCGGGCCGCTGCTCGCCGATGAGGGTGAGCAGGCGATGGTAGTTGCTGGCGATGTCGAGGTTCTCGTAACGGAGCGTGCGGCCGGTGCCTTCCTGCCACGTCTTGAGGCGCGTGCCCATCGGCCGGATGGGGGTGAGGCTGCCCGCCTCCAGCTCGTTGTCGATGTTGCGGCGGCTCAGGTTGTCGATGATGGTGACGTCGTGGCCGAGCTTGCTCAGATGCAGGCTGGTGGGCCAACCGCAGAAGCCGTCACCGCCCAGGACGAAGATCTTCATGCATACCTCCGGGCGCCGACAGCACGGCCGGCCGGCGCCATGAGCCGCCACGAGGTGCCTCCACATCAGGCGTCGCGTCCCGAAGGCGCCAATGGCGAGCCCTGCTGTCAGGGGCGCGTCCGCAAGCGGGCGCACCGGCGCACGAGCGCCCCCCGGACGGGCGCCGCCCGAGGCACATGGAGTCTACCACCGGTCGTGGCCGCCGCCGGTGCGGATGCCGCTCGCCAGGCGCGGGGCGAGTCGGCGCAGCCGTGCCCCGTGCGGTAGGCTGAGCCGCGTGCGCAGCGTGCGCGACGAGAGCTTCCATGCCCGCTTGACCGGCGCCGATGGCTACGCCGACCAGGTGGCCGGCTACGCCTTCTACCCTCGGCGTCCGGGACAGCGCGACGAGGCGTACGGCGGCGCCTACCGCTCCCTGCTGCGTGCGCTCGGTGTGGTGCCCTTCGCGCACCAGGCGCAGGCGTTGCAGCTGATCGAGAGCGGGCGCAACGTGGTGGTGGCCACCGCCACGGCATCGGGCAAGTCGCTCGTGTACCAGCTGCCGACGATGAGCGCGGCCGCCGCGGGACGCGCGAGCCTCTACCTCTTTCCGACCAAAGCGCTCGCCCGGGATCAGCTCGGTCGCCTGCTGGCGATGGCGGCCGACGTGGGCCTGGACCTGGGCGAGGACGGCATCGCCTGCTACGACGGCGACACCCCGACCGAGCGGCGTGCGCGCGTGCGCGACGGCGTGCACTGCGTGCTGA
>Ga0307441_1000131_pt1 | contig 31123 bp, 22 predicted proteins | sample SalMarWE160420MG_FD_202149 | JGI IMG/M metagenome (GOLD analysis project Ga0307441, IMG submission 202149) | Salt marsh sediment microbial communities from the Plum Island Ecosystem LTER, Massachusetts, United States - WE1604-20 | ecosystem: Environmental > Aquatic > Marine > Intertidal zone >... | reverse complement strand
GTCGTTATGGCTGGTCCAAGTCTAATTCTCAATTAGATGAACTCGGCGGTCGTTATGGCTGGTCTAAGTCTAATTCTCAATTAGATGAACTCGGCGGTCGTTATGGCTGGTCTAAGTCTAATTCACAATTAGACGAACTTGGTAGCCGTTATGGATGGGCAAAGTAAAATTATTTGATGAGAAATAAATCTCAATTTAATTTTACTTAAATGTTTAGTATTTTAAGGCCTTCAATAAAAACATTGAAGGCTTTTTTAATTTAATCCCTGCATACTAGTGAATAATCTTCAAAATACTTATACATTAAAAAAAGTAAGTATGTTTTTTCTCCTTCTTTTTTCTATTTTTTTTGCACAATCTTCTATTTTAAACGCACAGAATCAATGGCTTGAAAAAGACAGTGAGCACTTTAGAGTAATTTATAGACCTCCGCAGGCAATTCTTGTACCGCACGTAATTACTTCCGCTGAAACAGCTTTAAAAACATTAATGAAACTTTTCAATTACAAACCTTCCGAAAAAATTGTAATTGCACTCTTTGACATTAATGATTATGGCTCAGCTTCTACGACATCTGTTCCACAAAATATTATTCGTTTAGATGTTGAACCATTTGAACACGAATATGAAAACATTCCTTTTAACGAAAGGTTTCAATGGGTACTCAGCCACGAATTAGTTCATGTTGTTGTAGATGACCATCCTTCGGATATCGAGGCAGCAGCAAGAACTTTATTTTCAAAAGTAGAGCCTGAAAAAGAACAGCCGCTTTCTGTTTTTTATAGTTTATTAACTAATTTTAATAGATATACTCCGAGGTGGCACCAGGAAGGTATTGCAGTTTTTCTAGAAACATGGTTAAGTGGAGGATTTGGCCGTGTTCTCGGAAACTTTGACGAAATGTTTTTCAGAAGTATGGTTTTGGAATCAGTAAAATTTCCTTCATACGTTGAACTTGATGCTACTGCCAGCCAAACAAATTTTTTACTCGGTATGCTGTACTATCTTTACGGAGCTAGATTTTGTGCCTACTTATCTTTAAAGTATGGACCAAATAAACTTATAGATTGGTTTAAGGAAGATCCAGGAGATTTTTATGAAGGTTTTATTGTAAAGTTCAAAAAAGTTTTCGGTATTGACTTAGACCGGGCCTGGGATGAATTCATCCAACACGAAAAAATTTTTCAAACCCAAAATATTAAAAGACTTGAATCCTCTAAGTTAACTCCTTTATTACACCTTACAATTAAACCGACAGGATGGGTTACCGAACCTCATTTCGATCCCTCTGATAATTCAATCATTTACGGTTTTGATGCACCGAATCATTTAGCGCAAATTAGGAAACTATATTTATCTGACCTTACATCCGAAAAACTTGGAACTCTTCCCACTCCTAGTTTAGTAAAAGTTGCTTCAACTGCTTTTGATAAAAAAATTAAATTCTTCTTCTATACAACAAAGAATAATGAACTTTACCGGGACATTTGGGTTTTAAATACGGAAAATAAAAAAACAAGATTACTTTTTCCCAATTGCCGAATAGGAGATTTAACAGTTTCACCTGAGACCCATAATTTATGGGGCGTTCTTCATTCGGATGCCGAAACATCTTTAATGGTTTCTCCATTTCCGTATAAAATTCTTGTCCCCTTAATAAAATTTAATGTAGGTGATGAGCTTTCTGATCTTTCAATCAGCCCGTCGGGCAGATATTTAGCGGCAGTTTTACATAGAGATAATGGTCAGCAGTCAATAATAATAGTCAATAGTGATAGCCTTAAAAACGGATCGGAATTTAAATACATTACCGTAACGGATCAGGGATCACCGGAAAGCCCATCATGGAGCCCCGACGGTAAGTATTTATATTGGAATGCATATGTGAATGGGGTTTCGAATATTTATAGACAAAACCTTGAGACATCCGATACTGAACCAATGAGTAATGTTGTAACAGGACTGTTTAAACCTATTTACATAAATAAAGACTCTTTATTTGCTTTTGAATTTACTGCTAACGGCTTTATGCCTGTTATTATTCCGAATAAAACCGCGGGGCATTTATATGCTATTAAATATTTAGGGGAAAAAATTGCAGAAAAAGACCCGGAAGTTACCAAATGGGCATTAAAGCCGAATCCAATTAAAATTACAGATACAACGAAGGTGAGAAATTTTCATAATTATAACTCATTGGGAAGTTTGAAAATACTTACTTTTATCCCTGTAATAACCGGTTTCCAGGATCAAAAGGTATTTGGATTTTTCACACATATTTCAGACCCGCTAATTATAAATGATTTAAGCATAGAATTCGGCGTCGCTCCGACCCAATTTAGTAAGGGATTGCCAAGATTTCATCTTCGGGCCAAATATGAATACAAGAAAAAATTTTCATTAGGATTTAACTATAACGCTCCTGATTTTTATGATCTATTCAATGATAGAAAATCCGGTATGGTGGGCATGAAATATTCATTAGGATACACAAATTATTGGGTATATGATAATCCGTTAAAAGTAATGCAAACTACTTCTATTGATTATTATTCCGGGATTGAATTCTTAAATGACAACATTGTAAAAGTTTCTCAGCCTGATTTCGGAGTTGCTCAAACAACAATAAACTCCAAAGACCTCAGACGCAGTATCGGAAGCGTGGATTTTGAACACGGAAATGAATTTAACGCGACTTTGATGGGCTTTGGAACTCAAACTCCTAAATTGCTTGCTGCGGGCCAGATTTACGGAGAGTGGGATAATTATTCTACATGGTTATGGCCTCACAATATTTTTCATTTTAAGTTAGCTTCCGGTATTGCCGTCGGAACAGATAATTTAGTTCAAGCACAGTTTTACTTTGGGGGTTTCGGCAATCGAAATGTTGAAGATGAAAAAGTAGATCAATATAGAAAAGTATTTAGGTTTCCGGGAATTCCCATATACAGCTTAAATGCAGACAAATTTTTAAAAATTATGATTGAAAATGAATTACCGCCGCTTCGGTTTAGTGATTTTTCAATTGGTCAGCATTATATAAGTCATGCAAGCTTATCATTTTATTCACAGGCGTTAGCGATAAAATCTCCGGGGCTGGAAAAATGGGTTGATGCGGGAGCTCAAATAAATCTAGTATTCAAACATTGGTTTAATTTGGAATCTACTTTATCAGCCGGTATCGGCAGGGCCTGGTATTCTAAAGACAATACATGGCATTCTTTTGGAAATAAATGGGAATGGTTCTTATCCTATAAGCTGCTGCGGAACTAAACATAAGAAACCTATTTAACTATCCTGAAATTATTACTACTAATTAATAAACGTATTTTTATTTATTTTGTAAATAAATAAATCATTATATTTGTTATAACTGTAAATAAAAATATCCTCGGAATATTTTTAAGTTAATTTTATTAGGCATTTCTCCCCGTTTATAATATTATTTTGAAAATTTATGAATTAGGTTTTAATTTTGGTTGAAAACACTTTAGATATGATTAATAAAATTTTAGGAAATTATTTTGATGAAATTCAGATTGCTGAATTTAGAGAACTGTTATCTAATTCATTAAAAGCAAAAAGCACGATTAAATCTCCGGTAAAATCATCAAACAAGGAACAACTGAATTCAAAAATACCCAGGGAGGGATCGTTTCTCGCCAATGTGGATTTATTAATAACCTATGCAAATGATAAACTTTCGAAATTAAAATTCATTGAATTGCTCCTTTTTCTCGGTGAAACATGTATTGCTTTCGGTGAATTATATTTAGCCTGCCAAATTTATGATCGTATACTTACAGCCGTAGGCAATGAGACATCCTTTACAAATATCGCCGCACATTCACTTTTAGCCTTAGGCGAAGTTTACAGCAGACAGGCGCAATGGGAAGAAAGCATTAAACATGTTAATAAGGCAAAGGTATTATTTAATAAACAGAAGGATTTAAAAGGTACTGCTAAATGCAATAATCTATTAGGAACAATCTATGGAGATAGGGGGCTGGTTAAGAAAGCTAAAAATAGTTTTGAGAACAGTCTAACATTTTTAAACCCCAAAATTGATATAGCCTTAGTAGGAATGGTGGAAACGAACCTTGGAATTTTAAATACAATTCACGGAGAATATGATAAGGCATTATCGTTTTATCAAAGAGCTTTAATAAACTATAATAAGCTGAAAGATCTAAGGAGAATTTGCCAGTTAAGGCATAACATTGGCATGCTGCACACAGAAAAGCAGGAATATGATAATGCATTAAGAGAATTTGATGCTAGTATTGAGATAGCAATAAAAGCCGGATATTTACCTGACCTGGCTGTCTCATATTTAAGTAAAGCATACATTTATACTCAACTAAATGATTTTCAGCTAGCTGTTGCATTTGCCGATAAGTCGTTAGATATTAGTTATAAGATAAAAGACAGGTTATCAATAGCGGATCTTTACAAAATAAGAGGAATTATAGAAAGAAAATTAAAACATTATGAGCTTGCCAAAAGTTATTTCTTAACCAGTATAAGAATAAATATTGAATTGGAAAACATTTTAAACCAGGCAGAAAGTTTATTTGAATTGGGTGTATTATATAAAGAAACAGGTAATATAGATGAAGCTAAAAGAAAACTAAAATCCGCACTTAAAAATTCACAAAAAATAGAAGCTAAACAATTAATAAAAAAGGTAACCAATTTATTATCACAAATCGGGAAACAATAATCTTCAAATTTTCTTTTTCTTAAAAATCAGAGTATTTTAATAATATTTCTAAAGAATTTTATGATAGTAGTATATTTCATTTAATATTACTTGAAAAGTTATTTTTAATTTATAAGTAAAACATTATATTATTTTTGCTTTATAATAGGATTTTAACACCAAATACTAAAATTAATTTGAAATGAAATTTTCCGAGTTCAAGAAAAACATAGATAACCTTGAGAAAAAATCCGGGATTGATGATTTCTCAGCAAAGTTTCATAATCTCGAGATAATACTAGATATAGTAAAAAGCATTAATGGAACTTTAATACTTGATGATGTACTGCAATTAGTTCTTAAAAATGCTATAAACATTACTAATTCCGATCGGGGTTTTATCGTTTTAAGAAATTCCTATGACAAGTTGGAATATAAATTAGGTTTGGATTCCAATGGAAATCAACTAACTGAAAATTTGTTCAATATTAGTACAACAGTAGTTCAAGATGTTTTTAAAACCGGACAGTCCCGATTTATTGAAGGGGCATTAAATGACACAAACAACGATCCCAGCAAGAGTATTCTGAGATTAGAACTGCAAACAATACTTTGTTCACCGCTAATTACAGAAGACAAGAAAATTGGAGTTATTTATGTCGACAGTAAACACCTGCATAAAGTAAAAGCACGCGAGATTACAGATACGTATGAAATCCTTGCCGGACAAGCTGCAACGGCAATAAGAAATGCTCAGCTTTACAATGGCCAGATAAGCGCATATAATGCATTAAACGAAGCCAATATCCAGCTGATTCAGGCCGAAAGAAAGGCATTAAAATCGAGTATTGATTCCGAAATAGGTCAATCACTACAAGGCCTTGTACATCTAGCTCTTCTGGAAACCGAAAGTTTAATGCGCACAATTGAAAAAACGCAAAAAGAATATTCTGTTCAAAACGAAAATCTGGATTCAATACTTTTTGATAGATTAAAATTAAAATCAAAAGTGGCCATTGACAGTATAAGAAATATCCAGAAATATGCACAGGTACTTATTGAAACTTCTATAATGGATTTGAATAAAGACAGCGAAGACCTGAATAAAACTATCCAATCCGTTATTAAATATCTGTCACCAATGAAAAAGTTTAATAATGCATTATTTAATACAGAGTTTAATACAATCCCGATTTGCAAATATGACTCCGAACAAATTCAGCATTTGCTTGTTCACCTTTACAATAATTCAGTTGAAGCCAGGGAAGATGCAACTATTACAACTAGGTCTTATTTTAAAGATAATTACATTTTCATAGAGGTAGAAGATAACGGACCGGGTTTTCCAACCGGGACGATTAATCCGTTTTATGAAGTGATTTCATCCGGAAAAACAAGTTATGGCCTTTATTTATGCAAAAGTATTATTGACCGGCATAATGGGCAGATAAAAATTCTTGATCAAAAACCCGGAGCTATAGTACAATTTTCACTACCTGTAATTTAATAATATGTCTAAATCACATTTAAAATATTTTCAGATACTGTACGATCAAATACCATTTCCCGTACAGGTTATAAACGAAGAAGGAAAGATTACTTACGTTAATAATGCATTTTCGTCCCTTTGGGGCTATACTGTTTCGGAGCTGGACGAATATAAAATTTTTAATGATTCGGAACTTAAAAAAAGCGGTGCTCATGCGGCTATTCTATATACTTTTGAAACCGGCGCCCATAACGTTTTTAATAACTATGCAGATGCGCTTTTAAAAAGTAAAGAAATTACACTACCGGTATTTAAAACGAAAATATTTCCTATATCTTTCGAAGATAAAAATTATGTTGTCCTCTTTCATGAAGATAAAAGCGACATAGTCTTGGCAGAAGAAGAAGCAAAAAAAGCAAGAGACGGAAATAAAGAAGCGGAAAGATTAAAAGAAACTTTTTTAACCGTACTTTCACATGAACTTCGCACGCCTTTGAATATTATTCTCGGATATTCCTCGTTAATAAAAGAAAGCTTGAAAGATAAAATCAGCTCTGAAGACCGTGTTTATTTGGACAACCTTTACAGCGGCAGTGAACGTTTATTTAACAGCATAACACAAATGCTGGAGTTTGCTCAGATAGAGGCCGGGAATTATATTTTGAATGTTAATACCGTAGAATTCACATCATTAGTTAAAACATGTGTAGATGCAAACATGGCAAAGGCTAAGGAGAAAAACATTGATCTTAAAATTAAATTTTTAGAAGATGAAATTTATGTAGATGTCGATTATCAAAGTCTGGAGAATACAATTAACAATCTTCTAAATAATGCCATAAAATTTACACGTCAGGGTTTTATTGAAGTTGAAACGAGTATTCTTGCCGAAAGAGAACTCGCTATGTGTAAGATAAAAGATTCAGGCGTTGGTATTTCAACAGCTTATCTGGATCATCTGTTTCACCCTTTTAGTCAGGAAGATCTAAATATCGGAAGAACATTCGAAGGCAATGGTTTGGGCTTGGCCTTATCCAAAAGATATATTGAAAAAATGGGAGGTTCATTGCTTGTTGACAGTATTAAAGGCGTTGGTTCCACTTTTACGTTCACGCTTCCGCTTTCTTCAACTACAATAAAAAAAGATAAAAAATCAACAGCGGCAAAGAAAAACAATCTAAGTAAAATTTTATTAATTGATAATAAAAGCGAGTCTTTCGAATTGTTGTCAGCTTTCCTTAAAAATCAATATGAGATAAAAACTCAAGATATTAAGAATTTTCATCTGGTAATTTTGGATAAAAGCGATTATGAAATTATTATTCTGGATGTAAATCAAAATCAATGGGATTTGTGTATAAAGATGTGCAAAGATATTAAGAAAAACGATCCGTTGAAGCGACCTCTGTTAATAATATCAAGTGAATTCGTTGAAGAAAGAATAAAAGAATTTTATACAGCCGGGGCGGATAAGTTTTTAGCTAAGCCGTTTTCAAAAAAAGATTTGATTAAAATTTTGAGCGGTTGGAAAAAACCTTAATTTACTTTTAATACTCATCAAATTTTTCCCCTTAAAATTGTATAATCTTCGCTTTAATTATTTTGCTTTTAAACCATAAGCATTATTAAAAATGGTTAGAAACTTTTCTTTTTAAAATTGGTTTAATTATTAATTTTCTGTATCAATATGATTCTTTTATAACTAAATATTTTTAATTAATTTAACATTTATATTAGAAACCTTTAGGTTTTGTATGCATGAATTAGATGATCTAAAAACCAAAGTTCAAAAAGCATATAAAGAATGGGAGAAAAATACTTACCAAAAATCAATAAACCGTAAACCCGAAAGACAAAATAAATTTACAACCGCTTCTTTTTCTCAGGTTAACCCTCTCTATACACTAAATGATATAAAAGTTGAAGATTATTTGGATAAAATAAATTTCCCGGGTGCTTATCCATACACTCGCGGAATACAACCGACAATGTATCGGGGAAAATTGTGGACAATGCGTCAATATGCCGGCTTCGGAAATGCCAAGGAATCGAATAAACGTTATAGGTATTTACTTTCACAGGGTACTTCCGGTTTATCCGTAGCATTCGATTTACCCACACAAATCGGTTATGACAGTGATGATCCAATTGCATATGGCGAAGTTGGAAAAGTCGGCGTTGCAATTGATACTCTTGCAGATATGGAAATACTCTTTGATAAGATCCCGCTTGATAAAATTTCCACTTCAATGACAATCAACGCCTCTGCTGCAGTTTTATTGGCAATGTATATTGCAGTCGCCGAAAAACAAGGCGTTTCAAAAGATAAAATCAGCGGTACAATTCAGAATGATATTCTTAAAGAGTATATTGCCAGAGGGACTTACATTTACCCGCCGAAGGCAAGTATGCGATTAATAACAAATATATTTGAATATTGCGCCGAAGAAGTTCCTAAATGGAATACAATTTCCATATCAGGCTACCACATAAGAGAAGCCGGTTCAACAGCGGCTCAGGAAATCGGATTTACGCTGGCAAACGGGATTGCTTATGTTCAGGCGGCTTTGAAAGCAGGGCTTGATGTTGATGATTTTGCAGGTCAACTGTCTTTCTTTTTTAATGCACACAATGATCTCTTGGAGGAAGTTGCAAAATATAGAGCAGCTAGAAGATTATGGGCAAAAATTATGAGGGAAAAATTTAAGGCTAAAAAAGATAGGTCGATGATGCTGAGATTTCATACTCAAACTGCAGGCTCTACGTTAACAGCGCAGCAAGTTGACAATAATATTATCAGAGTTACTGTTCAAACATTAGCAGCTGTTTTAGGCGGAACACAAAGCCTTCATACAAATTCCAAAGACGAAGCTCTTGCCCTGCCGACAGAAGCTTCGGTTATGACTGCTTTACGAACACAGCAAATAGTTGCATACGAAAGCGGAATTGCAAATACCATAGATCCTTTAGCAGGTTCTTATTTTGTGGAAGCAATGACAGATCAAATTGAGAAAGAAGCCGAAGAATATATAAACAAAATCGATTCGATGGGCGGAATGATTACGGCAATTGAAAATGGTTACATACAGAAAGAAATTCAAAACGCTGCCTATAAATATGAAAGAGAAATAGAAAACGGCGATAGGATTATTGTGGGTGTAAATAAATTTCAAGTAAAAGAAGATCAAAAGCCGGATTTGTTAAAGATTGATTTAAAAGTTCAGGACGAGCAAATTAAATTTTTACAAAAAGTCAAATCGGAAAGAGATAACGAAAAAGTGAATAGTACATTGAATAATTTGAAAAAAGCCGCAGAGGGAGATGAAAATATAATACCATTCATTTTAAGCGCCGTTAAAGCTTATGCAAGTGTCGGGGAAATTTGTAATTCAATGAGGTCTGTTTTTGGAGAATACAAAGAAACTGTTATTGTTTAATAAATTTTTCAATATAAGAACGTAGGATTTTTATGAATGCAACTCACATAGAACATATAGGAATAGCCGTTAAAAGTTTAAATGAAGCAATTAAATTTTATGAAAATGTACTGGGATTAAAATGCTATTCAATTGAAGAAGTAAAAGATCGGAAAGTTAAAACAGCTTTTTTTAAGATCGGCGAATCAAAAATTGAACTGTTAGAATCCACTGAACCTGACGGGCCAATTGGAAAATTTATAGAGAAAAGAGGTGAAGGCATTCATCATATTGCGTATGCAGTGGATAATCTTAAGGAAACACTAAATGAAATTGAAAATAAGAGTATTAAGTTAATTGATAATCAACCTGGAAAAGGTGCCCAAGGATTAGATATTGCATTCCTGCATCCTAAATCTACATTTGGAGTGCTTATTGAATTGTGCGAAAAGAAATAAATTTTATTGCAATACGTACATTATATTCATAAGTAATTAATAATTATATTTAATTTCATTTTGGGAAACTCAAAAAAATTAAACTTAAAAAAATTTCTTTCTTATTATTTTATCTTTTGTTTTTATGAAGTGGAATGAATTTATCGGAAACAAAAAACATAGAATAGAATTTTTCGTAACAATTATTCTATTGGCAGTAACATTATTTTTACTCACTCATTTTCTCGATTATGTTGAGTTGAGGCAAGGTATAGTTTTGCCGGATCCTGTTTTGAGTCTCTTTAATCCAATAAACCTTACGTGGCTTATATTCGGATTGATTTATTGTTCTTTAATTATTGCCATATTTTTACTTGCAAAAAATCCGGACAGGTTAATGTTTGCAATTCAAGTTTATATTTTGTTTATATATGTCAGAATTGCGGCCATGTTTTTAGTTCCCTTTAATCCGCCTAATTATATGATTCAGCTAAATGATCCATTCGTACAATTTTTCGGAACCGGGAAATTATTAACTAAAGATCTTTTCTTTTCAGGACATACGGCAACTCTTTTTATTTTATTCTTAGTTACACAAAATAAATTTTTTAAATATTTTTTTCTGCTTGCAACAATTATTGTAGGATCAGCGCTTCTTTTGCAGCATGTTCATTATTCCATTGATGTTTTTGCAGCTCCGTTTTTTACTTATGTATGCTATAGACTTGTTTACATTTATAACTTGAAAAGGAAAAGGATTTTCTAGGAAATAAAAGTGGGATTTATATGGGGACAAAAATGAGTTTAAATTACTTGTGCACATACTCAAAACCACTAATTTTGTTAATTGCTATTTTAATTGAACAACTTCGATTCTTATTAGTCTAAATAGGGTACATTATTATGATTAGTAATGATAAATCTGATATTGTTGAAATTTCTGAAAGCGTTGCCGAGATATTCGACTTACAGGCTCCCAACTCTTTTACTAACTTAAAAGATTATAGGTCTTTTAAAGAATTTAAGCAATATTTAACTAAGAAAATTTCTTGGCTAATGGATAATAAATTTGATTTGTTGATTAACATTTTATACAGAATTGATATTGGTGAAGAAAAACTGCAAAGACTTTTTGCGGATAAGAATAAACAAAATATTCCCGAAGAGTTATCCGATTTAATAATCGAACGTCAATTACAAAAAATTCATTTTCGAAAAAAACATAAACCGGGAAATTATTGATTTAAATAAAAATTTCTTTGAAAATGAAATTGATGTCTTTTTAAAATTTTGGAGATTGAAATGAGCGATTTACATAACACCAAAACACTGATGTTTGTTGATGATTTATACGAAGATCTTGAATTATGGTATCCTAAAATAAGACTTAAAGAAGAGGGCATTCAAGTTATTGTCGCCGGTGAAACAAAAGGAAAAATTTACACGGGGAAGCACGGCTATCCTTGTGAGGCTGATGTATCTTTTGATGGACTTAAAGCTGATGAATTCGACGGATTGATTATACCCGGTGGTTTTGCACCGGATAAACTGAGGAGAATAACCAAAGTACTCCAACTAACCAGTCAAATTCATCAAGATGGAAAATTAATAGCACATATATGCCACGGGGGCTGGATTCCGATTTCCGCTAAAATAATTAAAGGATTCAAATGTACATCAACACCCGGTATAAAGGATGATTTAATTAATGCCGGAGCTATCTGGATTAATGAACCTGTGGTTGTTGATAGAAACATGATCTCCAGCCGCGGTCCAAATGATTTACCTAAATTTTGTAAAGAAATTGTTAATTATTTATCAACTCAGATTTTTATAAAATTTTAAATTAGTAACTGATATTAGAAAATCTATTGATGCAAAAAATTTCTCCCAGTATCTTAAATATACAAATGGATAAATGACTGCTTTCAGTATGATAATATATAATCATACTGAATAATTAAAACCGATAGATGATATATAAACGTAGATTTTATTGAGGTTTGATTCGCTTAAATAACGTGCAAAATGCAAAAAAATATCGATTTATTTTCCAAGTTTCTTTTGAAATTGAAAATTAGCCAACTAATAGTTAAGTTCAGACATATTTTATTGAGTAATACGTTAAAATCCAGTCGTTTTTAGATTTATAAGATCAGCCATTATAAATTGGAGTTAAGTTAGATGGGATTATTTAATTCTAAAGAAATTGAACAGCTTCGCCTTGAAAATGAAGAATTGAAAAATAAATTTCACTTCATGTACGAGAAAGAAGAAAATGCCAAGAAATTAGAGGAAGTATTAAAGCGTTTAAGGTATGATGTTGTTCAGTTAAATGAAAAAAAGGAAAATATTTTAAATGAAATAGAGACTATCCAAGGTGAAGAAAAGGACAAAAAGAAAGAGATTGAAGATCTGGATAAAAAGATATTTAATCTTAAAGAAATGAAAGATGATTTACAGAATACCGTTCTTTCCTATTCAAATCAAATAGATTATATAGATTCCCAACTCCAGGGGAAATCCGAAAAAGACGAAAGTCCCGAAGCAGCCGCAGAAACCTCTTCGGAAGAAATTTCAGAATTAAATGATAAAAAAGAACAGCTTCAAGAACTGATCAACGCATTGAATCAAAAAATATCCGATTTATCCGAAGAAGAAAATGCTTTAATAGACAGGGTAAAATATAAAAGAAATGAGATAGAAGATATTGAAGGAAACGGATTAAAGTTATTAGAGAAACAAGAGAAAATTGCTAAAGAATTAGAAGATAACGTAGACAAAATAACTTCATTGGAAGATGAAAAGAAAAAGCTTATTGAAAATATAGACGGCAAAAAGAAAGAAATATTTAACTTCAACCAAAAACTGCAATTACTTCAAAAAGAATGTTCCGATCTTGAGGAAAACGTTAACTCATTAAGCGAAAAGGAAAATCAATTAAAAATAAACGTTGAAAAGTTTACAGATCTTGAGAAAAACAAAGATGAATTGACTAAAGAACTGGACACCTTAAATAATAAACTGGAAGAGAAAAACAAACAATTAGAAAATATTGAAAACGATTTCGTAAAGTACGAAGAAGAAAATAGACAAAAGAAGTCCGCAATCCTTGAAAATATATCCGATCTTCGCAATAAAGAATCGGATTTACAGAACAACATTAATAAATTAATAAATGAAGAAAATTCTAAAAGCGAATTACTGAAAGAAATAAATGATATCAATGAAGAATTGAAAGGGAAAAAACAACAGCTTGATGAAATCGAATTTAAATTTCTTCAATTTGAAGAAGAACAAAGCAAAAAAGAATCCGAAATAAATCTAAAATTATCATCACTTGAATTAAGAGAGGAAGAATTAAAAGACGGAATTGCGAAACTAGCCGAAGAAGAAAAGGCTAAACGTGAAGTGGTTAAAGAAATAGATGAAATTAATAATTCTTTAACCGAAAAACGAAAAGAATTAGAAACTGAAAGAAAAAACTTCCTTTTATATAAAGAAGAAAAGAATCGGCAAAAGTCCGCAATCGAAACAAATTTATCTGCTCTTGCCGGAAAGGAGAAGGAACTTAACAGCAAGATAGCAGAACTGCTTAAGGAAGAAGAATTAAAAAGCAAATTTGTAAAAGAATTGGAAAATATTAATCAAAAGTTGGCAGAGAAGACACGTCAGCTTGAAGATGCTCAACAAAACCTTTTAAAATTTGAAGAGGAGAAAAACCTTAAAAAATCCGTCTTGGAATCAAACTTATCTTCCTTACGGGAAAAAGAAGCGGAATTAAGAGACACAATAACCAAACTTACCGAAGAGTTTAAAAACAAAAACAATTTGGTTAATGAGCTGAATGAAGTCAGCAAGGAACTCGAAGAGAAAAAACAGCAATTAAATATTGTTAAGGATGAATTCTTAAAATTCGAAGAAGAAATGGCGTCAAAAAAGACAACTCTGGAAGAAAGCGTATCTTCTTTACACAATGAAGAAAACAATCTTAAAATCAATATTGAAAAACTTACTCAGGAGGAAAATTCCAAAAACGAATTAGTTAAGGAACTCGATAAAATTAATGCAGAGCTTAATTCCAAAGAACAGCAGTTGGAAAAAGTTACACAAGATTTATTGAATTATGAAAAGGAAAAAGAACTTAAGAAATCCGAGCTGGATTCACAGTTAACAGCGCTTCGTGAGCAGGAAAACAAATTAAGAATCAGCATCGAAAAACTTACTAATGAGGAATCAGTTAAAAGTGATTTGGTGAAAAACCTGGAAAGCCTGAATATTAACATTGATGAGAAAAAGAAAAGTCTGGAAGAATTACAGAAAAGCTTTTTGAGTTATGAAGAAGAGGCTAACTCGAAGAAGCTTGAACTTGAAACAAATTTGAATCAGCTTTCCGAAAAGGAAAATGAATTAAAGTCCAATATTGATAAGCTTTCCGAAGAAGAAAAAAATAAAAGTGAGCTGGTAAAGGAACTCGACCAAATCAACCTTCAGCTTGAAAAGAAAAAACAAAGCCTTAAGGCAATTGAACAAGACCTGCTTAAATTTGAGGAAGAAACCGGCCTGCAGAAAACCGCTATAGAATCAAGTTTGACGGCACTGGTAGAGAAAGAAAACGAACTTAAAGCAACGGTCGAAAAACTTGCGGAAGAAGTAAAAGAAAAAAACGATTACGTAAAAGAGCTGGAAGATATAAACCGGGAGATTGAAGACAAAAAAATTCAGCTTGATGAAATAGAAAAGAATTTTATTAAAGTTTCCGAAGAAACAAAGTTTAAGGGAAAAGAGCTTTATGCAATAGTAGAGACTTTAACCATCAAATCCAATCGGCTTTCCAAATTAAATTTGGATATACTTGAATTGGAAAAAAAATCCGATGAAATAAAAGAAGAATTAAAGAATTATGAGAATTTAAGAGAAGAACTTTCACAAAAAATCAACGAAGAAAACAAATCATATGAAACAATTAATGAGCAGCACTCAAAACTTTCCGAATTAGTTCCTCTGTTGGAAAAAAGGAAAACGGAAATTGAACAAAGCAACGAGGAACTTGAAAACAGATTCGCAGAAATGTTTCAGCGATATAATCGTGAATTAAATGAAATAAACAAAAAAAGAAATGTGCTGGAGCAAATCATAATAAAAAAAGAAAAGGATTTGGAAGAAAGAGATCAGATGCTGTTTGAAAAGATAGCAGCCCTGGAAGAAAGTGAAAGGGTCTTAAATGAAAGGCAAACCGAAATTGAATCATTCGAAAACATGATTAAGACTTTAAGCGGGCAGAAAGAAGAACTTCAAAATCAATTAATGAGGATGGATGAAGAAACAGCAGAAAAGAAAAATTATAATAATGATCTAGTACTTGAAACCGAACTGATGGCCAAGAAAAGGATTAGCCTTGAAAAAGGGCTTCAGGAATTATTGTCCGTTATGAACGATAATATTGATAAATCAGAAGCTAGAAAAATAAGGCTTGAAGATGAAATGAGAGCGTATGATGAAAAACTTCAATCATACCAGGATAAAATAAATGATTCAATGAAAGAACTGAGCGACCTTCAAGTTTCAATCGGTTCTTTAAAACTCGAAGAGGAAGAACAAAAAAGCAATATTTCCAGATTGAATGTAATGAAAAAGAAACTGCAGGAAGACATCTTAAAGCAGCAGACAACATTGCAAAAATTCCAGAAAATAAGAGAAAAATTAAAAATAGAACAAGTAATTGCCAAGAATAAGAAGGTTGGCGGTCCGTATATGGGGGAATCTGACAAGAATAAACCGCCGAACAGTAAAAACGGTGAAATAAAAAACACTCAAATTTTCAAACTATAAGTTTTCAATTTTATTTTTATAAAGCTTATTTGCTTAAAATTTTATTTTGCATACTTTATTGCTCGCCTAAAATAATTCATTAAAAGGAATAGTTAATGCAGAAAATTTTTAACCGGCGTAAAAAATATTATATCAAATCATTTAATACGATTTTAGCAATTTCGCTCTTTATAATTGGTTTAACGGTAAATTTATTTTCGCAGCCCGAAAAATCATTTGTTAAACATCCTTCATGGAGCTATAATAAAACCATCTATGAGGTCAACCTAAGACAATATTCGCAAAGCGGCACTTTTAAGGGCTTTGAGAAACGGTTGCCCGAATTGAAAAAAATGGGCGTCGGCATTTTGTGGTTTATGCCTATCAATCCAATTGGTATAAAAAACAGAAAAGGTAAATTAGGAAGCTATTATTCAGTCCAAAATTATATGGCGGTCGATTCATCCTACGGTACAATTGCCGAATTTAAAAAGCTTGTTGAAAAAATTCATTCAATGGGAATGTATGTTATACTTGATTGGGTTGCAGATCATACTTCCTGGGATAATGTATGGACCAAAGAACATCCGGATTTTTATAGAAAAGATTCACTGGGAAATTTTGTCCCGCCGGTAAAAGACTGGACCGATGTAATAGCGCTTAATTATAAAAATAAAGAGCTGTGGAAATACATGATTAATGCAATGAAATTTTGGATTAAAGAATGTGACATTGACGGCTTTAGATGCGATGTTGCGGATATGGTTCCCACTCCGTTTTGGGATGAAGCAAGAGCAAAGCTTGATAAGATAAAACCTATATTTATGCTTGCTGAAGCAGAAAAACCTGAACTGCAGGTAAAAGCCTTTGACATGACATATTCATGGAAATTCTATTCATTAATGAATGATATTGCTAAGGGGAAAAAGAATGCTGAAGATATTATTAAATACTTCAGATGGGATGATTCAACTTTTCCACGAAATGATTTTAGAATGCGGTTTACTACAAATCATGATGAAAATAGCTGGAATGGAACTGTGTTTGAAAGACTGGGAAAGGCTGCCCCGGCTTTCGCTGCACTAACCTTCGCTGTTAAAGGAATGCCTTTAATTTACAGCGGGCAGGAAGCAGGATTAAATAAAAGACTAAAGTTTTTTGAAAAAGATCCTATAGATTGGAAACACTCGAAATTTAGAAAGCTTTACACAAAGCTTGTTCATCTAAAATCAACTAATAAAGCTTTATGGTGCGGCAGTGAAGGCGGAAAAATGGTTATGATTCCATCTTCAGATGAAAAGAACGTATATTCATTCATAAGAGAAAAAGACAGCGATAAAGTTTTTGTAGTTTTTAACTTATCGGTAAAACCTGTTGATGTTAAATTAAATTCGGATTTAATTAAGGGAAATTATCTTGATTTATTCGAAAACAAAAAAATTTCCTTAATGAGTTCGGAAAGTTTAAATCTGAAACCATGGGGCTTTAAATTTTTTGTAAAAAATAAACACTCTTATTAACTGCTGATTTAGAAATAAAACTGCAGATTATTATGTCCATTCAGCTTAAAAATATTTCAAAGCGTTTCGGCTCTCTGCCTGCTCTGCAGAATTTTAGTTTCTCATTCCCATTAGGTAAAACAACCGTATTAATCGGCCCGAGCGGCTGCGGAAAATCAACTCTCATTAGAATAATAACCGGATTAATAAAAACCGATGAGGGGGAGCTTCTTATAAATGAAGAAATACTCACTTCATCAAATTTATATTCTGTTCGAAGAAAACTCGGATATGTAATTCAAGACGGGGGATTATTTCCTCACTTAACAGCAAAAGCCAATGTAACTTTGTTAGCTGAATATCTGGATTTGGATAAAACTAAAATTGAAAATAGAGTTGAAGAGTTATGTGCACTGACTAAATTTCCGAAAGACGGATTAAATAGATTCCCAGGCGAACTTTCGGGCGGACAAAAACAGAGAGTCAGCCTTATGCGGGCATTGATGCTTGATCCTGAAATTCTTTTGCTTGATGAACCGCTCGGTGCATTAGATCCGCTTATTAGATTCGAACTGCAAACAGATTTAAAAGAAATCTTCGTTAATTTAAATAAAACCGTTGTGCTTGTTACTCATGACATAAATGAAGCTGCTTTCTTCGGTGATATTATTGTGCTTATGAAAACCGGTAAAATAATCCAGACAGGTACGGTACATGATTTTGTAAATACGCCTAAAGAACCGTTTGTTACTAAATTTATTACTGCCCAGCGCAGCTTCATTAATAAATAAAAGGATAGAATTTGAAAAAATTTTTTCCGTTTATACTAATATTTTTCATCATAGTAAAAACTAATGTACCTGCCCAGGAAAAGAAAAACACAATTAAAGTCGGTTCTAAAAAATTTACCGAGTCTGTTATTCTGGGAGAAATAATAACTCAATTAGGAAGAATTAAAAATCCGGAGATAATTCACCTTAGAGAAATCGGCGGAACGCGTGTCTTATGGAATGCACTATTAAAAGGAGATATAGATATTTACCCGGAATACACAGGAACAATTAAAGAAGAAATTTTTGCCGGTAAAAAGCTTTCCGATAGTGCAATGATTGATTCCTTAACGAAACTGCATATAAGTGTCAGCAAGTCTCTGGGATTTAATGATACTTATGCCCTGGGAATGAAAGAAAGCTTAGCAGAAAAATTAAATATTAAAACTATTTCAGATTTACATAATCATCCGAATTTAAAATTCGGATTCAGCAATGAATTTATGGATAGAAAAGACGGATGGCCTGGTCTGCAGGCTGCGTATAATTTACCGCAAAAAAATGTTAGAGGCTTGGATCATGATCTTGCTTACAGGGGACTTGAAGACGGTTCAATCGATGTAGTTGATTTATATTCAACCGATGCAGAAATTAAATATTACCATTTAAAAGTTTTAAAAGATAACCTCCATTACTTTCCGGAATACAAAGCTGTTTTACTTTATAAAACATCACTTAAAAATACAAATCCATCAGCCTTGAAATCTATTCTAAGACTTGAGGGAAGCATTTCTGATTCAGAAATGATTGAAATGAATGCAAAAGCCAAATTAGATAAAATTCCAGAACAGGTAATTGCAGCAAATTTTATCAAACAAAAATTTTCAATTACAACCGAATATAAAAAGAATACTATCTGGAGCCGGCTTCTATATAATACAAAGCAGCATCTTTTCATGGTTCTTATCTCTTTGTTTGGTGCAATCATAATTTCAATTCCGCTCGGAATTATTGCACATAGAAATAAAAAAACGGGAAAAATTATTTTAAGCATAGTAGGAATTATTCAAACCATTCCGTCTTTAGCGCTGCTGGTTTTTATGATTCCACTGCTTGGTATAGGTTCCTGGCCGGCAATTGTTGCATTATTTCTATACAGTCTGCTTCCGATCGTTAGGAATACATTTTCAGGTCTTGAAGATATACAGCTTAATATACGTGAGTCCGCCGAAGCAATCGGTTTGCCGCCGTTTGCCAGGTTAAGATTAGTTGAACTGCCCTTAGCATCAAGATCTATCCTCTCTGGAATTAAAACTTCGGCAGTAATAAATGTGGGAACCGCAACGCTTGGAGCTTTAATCGGTGCCGGCGGATACGGTCAGCCAATCCTAACGGGAATCAGACTTGATGATGTTTCGCTAATACTTCAAGGAGCTGTTCCTGCGGCTTTGCTGGCATTATTCGTCCAGTGGTTTTTCGATTTGCTTGAACTGGTAATTGTACCAAAGGGATTAAGACTCAAATAAAAATTTATTTAATTAACTTCTCATTTTAATTAAACTAAGTAAATTCCCATCTAAGTTTTTGGTAACAACCTAATTTACTGAAATTATTAATGAATAATTCGTCCCACGACTTCGCTCGGGATGACAATTTAAATTCATTTGTAATAGTGAGCAGAGTCGAACCATGACATAGTTAAACAAATTAGAACATTATTAAAATTCAAGCTTTTAAAGTCAAAATAATTTATTTTAAGTAAGTGAACTATGATCAGTTGAAAGCGGGAGGCTTAAAATGAGATTTAAGTTATTTTGTTTTTATTTGGTTTTATCTTCATTATTATTTTCTAATCAAATTTTTCCTCAATCATTCGGATTAAATTTTACACTAGGATTTCCAATGAGTGAATTCAAAGAGAATGTAAAACGTACCGGATTCGGAGGAAGTTTGCAGTTTTTATTATGGAATCCTACACCCGTATTGCCTTATACATTCGGATTAAATTTAGGATACATTAATTACGGAAGTGAGTCCAGAATGGAACCATTCAGCTATACAATTCCCGATGTATCTGTTGACGTCAACAGAACCAATAATATTTTCAACTTCCATTTTTTAAGTCAGGTTATTTATCCCTACGGCAGCATACGGCCTTATGCGGAGTTTTTATTGGGAGGCTCATACATTTTTACAATGACACAAATAAACAGCAACGGCTCGGAAGAGGTTTCTTCATCAATAAATTTCGACGATTGGGCATGGAGTTATGGTGCGGGTGCAGGAATTTTAATAAAGCTGACATCCGATTCATTAAAAGTAGAAAATCTCGGCGCTGTCTTCCTGGATTTTAAAGTCAGATATTTATACGGAACCGAAGCGCGATACTTAAAAGAAGGCTCTGTTACTATAAGTAACGGACAAGCATTTTATGATGTATCAAAATCAAAAACCGATTTATTAACAGCTCAGCTTGGTGTTATAATATATCTTGATTTTTCAAAAAAGGGAATTCCAATTGAATAAATTAAGATGGCAGAGGACTTTCGTTCAATCCCTGTTCATCGGTCGCTGTCTCCGGTAGAACTTCTTCTTTTACTTTACTCATCTTGACAGCAGGAAACAATCCGTATAAAGAAATTTCACTTCCTAAAAACCAGATTTTTATCCACGTCCTTGTCCAGATAAGTATTTGCTGAATTAAGAACAAAATAAATATTGTTAAGCCGGAAACCATCCCTATTGCATTATCCAGGAAAAAATAAATTAAGAAAAATATAATCGGGGCTATCAAAATTAACAAGTATAACAAATATGTGCTGAATAAATGCCTTAATACAAATTTAACCGACATCCAGATAGACATAAGAGATTTGCGAGAATCATAATTAAAGAGAATAATTTTGGCATAATCGCCGACAATTAACAAAAAGATAAAAAAGAATAAGTAAATAATTATTCCGATTAAAACTATATAAACCAAAACGGCTTCATTCTGAACAGCAGCTGAAGCCATTGTAACTATTGCGGCTAGCGGGAAAAACACTACCAATGCAAAAATTAATTGAAGTATAATCAGATAAATCGCAAGTCTTAAGAACCTAAAGAAAAAGACGGAACAATTTTCAAAGAATAATCTTGCCGAAAATTTTTTGTTTTCTGCATTTAGTATTTTAAGAACACCGCCTGCAAAGAAAACCGTAAATATTAGATAAAGGACTCCAAACCATAAAGCCGCCGATATAAAAGGGCTAATCGCATGACCGGCAGTTCTAAGAAAATCCGTGTAAGTTGTGTAATCAAATCCTTTAATCATGGAATTAATTTCCATGGAATTGCCCGCAATTTTGTTTATTGTGGCATGGAAAGGAATTGCAAGCATCAAAGCAAAAAGAAATGTGATTGCATAAATTAATGTTGCCATTTTTTTTGATTTTGCCGCCCAAATAAGTCCGGTTTTATAAGCTGTAAATATTTTCATGATTTTTTTATTAGATGTTTATTAAAAAAGCATTCCGAAAGTCTGCATTGTATTTTCAATCCAGAAAATAAACTTTGCAGCATACTTAGTAATCGAGGTCTTTTTTGGCTCTACGGTATAGCTGTTATTAATAAGATTTATATCCATAGGGATTTTAGTATACGGATCGACTTTAGCCCAAACGACCCTGTCTGAGTTGTCGTAAATAAAGTCATGCACTCTGTCTTTACCATCCCAATGTTCCAATATTTCTTTTCCGTTTTTAAAATGAATTAAAATTTCTTCAGGCATTACAACGTCGCCTAAACGCTCCACAACAACTTTTGAACGATAAAGCTGCTTATCATCATTACTTCTTTTATCTTTATAAAAGTGTTTTACACCCGCACTATCGTATACACCGCTAACTTGTTGAATTTTTGAAACAGCTATATATGCAAGTTTATAATCACAAACATCAGTACCGTATAAAACTTCGTTAAAGAACCAGTTCATATTTTCGCCGAATTTATTTCCAAGATCTTTTTTAACAACTTCATTAACAACTGCTATAAAATCTTTTCCGCAGGGATGTTTAAATTTCCATCGTTCAAAATAAGTCTGCATAATTTCATCCATAACTTTCTGTCCGACTAATCCCTGCAGAGTCATCATCCAGGTTGCTGTTTTGCTGTATGTGATTGAACCGTAATCATTATGTTTAAAGTCCCACGAGTTTTGAAAATCAGGCGATATTTTTGGATCTCGCATACCAGCGTAAGTTTCTCTTTGTTCTTCAAAATCACCAAAGTGAAAACCGCCAATATCAAAGAAAGATTTCTTTTTACCGTAATAATGATCCATAATCCTAGTCTCGTAATAAGTATTAAAACCCTCATCCATCCAGGCTTCCTCAAATTCATTCGTTGCTAGCAAACCCATAAAATAATTATGACCGAATTCATGAATTACAACATTTTCAGTTAATTTTATTCCGTCCGGCATTCCCCATAAACAGCCGGCGGTAAATAAAGTAGGATACTCCATCCCTGCAGCGCCAAACGCATGGAACGGCGGATCGACAATTGTAAGATTCGGATAAGGATATTTCCCGATATATTTATCAAAATATTCAAGAGCATCTTCAACAGAATTTATATGCCGATCAGCCTGTGGCAGATGCTGCGGCTGTAATAGAACTCTTATCTTAACATGTCTCCACTTAGCATTAACTACTTTAAACAAAGGCGAAGCTGTCCATGCAAAATCAATTACATCTTCTGCATGATAAAACAAAGTTTTTGTTCCGTCATTATTCTGAAGTTCATTTTGCAGAACACCCACAGCGCCTACTACATAGTTTTTAGGAACCGTTATGTGAACATTATAAACTCCGAAGTCGGCATAAAATTCAGAGTTTGCGTGATATTGATGGCAGTTCCATTGGCCTTTAACGGCATACCGCTCGCCGGCATGTTCATAAACTCCTATTTTAGGAAACCACTGCGCAACCATAAAAAAATTACGGCTGAACCCGCTTCTTGCAAATACTTTCGGCAGTTTTGATTCAAACTTGATATTTAAAGTTATTTCTTTTCCGGGAAGAACCGGCTTACTAAGAGGAACGCTGATTACTGTTTCGTCATCGGCGTTATTGTCATCGGGATGAATGTATTTAATTTTGGTTGTAAGACCCTCTCCATCTTTCACTTTCATAGAAATAATATCTATCCAGCCCAAATTTAATTTCGAATTCATATCGAATCGATCACCCCGCAATCGTCCGCCGGATTCTTTTATGAAGGTGGAATTAGTATTCTTAAAAGCATTTAAGTATAAATGAAATTCCAAATTACTTATTTTATCGTTGGAAGTATTTTTCCAGTATAAAGTCTCTTCCCCTGTTACTAATTTTTCTAGAGGATTAAACTTAACATACATATCGTAGTTTGCAATTCTATCGCTCAAAGGCTTTTGAAAAATTGCCTGCTGTGCAATTAAAAGATTAAAGCTTGAGAAAAAAATTGAAATGAAAAATAAATAAGCAGAGATTTTGGTTTTGGAAGACATCATATTTTTAGCCGCTCCCTTTATTGTTGCTAATTTTGTAATTAGAACTAATCATTAAAATGATGTGGGCCCTGCAGATTTGTCATTCTGCTTAATGTGAATATCTTGAAAATAAAAGTTATAAGCAAAAATTTTAATAATATTTATAGATGCCGCTGCATTTAATTTTCCAATTATTTTTTGGGAGAATGATTATCTTCAAGTACATCCCGCTATTTTCTCGGCAATAATTCTTACTATTTGTATCGCTTCATACTATTTCAATAAAATCATCTTCCTAGTTTGAACAAAGATGCCGGCCTGCAGTCTGTAAAAATAAATTCCGCTTGGAAAACTCGAAGCATTAAACGCTACTTTATAATTTCCGGCATTTTCTACTTTGTTAACAAGAGTTGCTACCTCTTCTCCAAGTACATTAAATACCTTTAATGAAACCTTTCCTTCTTTATTAATCGTATATTCAATTTCTGTGGAAGGATTAAACGGATTAGGATAATTCTGATATAATGAAAATCTTATTGGGTTTGTTTTATTATTCTTCATTCCCGTTACATATTTTACAGAGTAAGACAACAATTCCCATTTTTCGAGCCTTCTGCTGTTTGGTTCTACGGAAATAAAAATTGAATTTATTTCTTTTACTATTCCGACTCCCGGCTGTATCCAAAATTCAATACGGCTGTAATCATTACAGCAAATACCTGATTGAACCGCCATGAATGCACCATCAAAAGTACCTGCGGGTACTGTTACGGTATCAATACTGTCAATAGAACCCATTTCATCACCGATTCCGCCCCATGTATTTCCTACTTTTAGAGGTAAAACCAATTTGCTAAGCCCATTATAAAATCCATCCGAAGATATGGGTAAAAAGCTGAGTGTGTCTATTTTCCGTTCCAAGTATAAAGAATCAATTTTATCTGAGAATTTATAAAGCCAAAGATATCTTATTGTTCCATTTGGTAAGTACATTACGTTATTAATTGTAACCGATACAGTATCGTTTATATTATTTAGCGAATCTATAATGTGGTAAGTCTAGCTATCGCCCACCTGGAGCGGAAAATCATTAGTTGTATCATTTTGTACTTTTTTTATTGAATTGTTTTCGTAAAAATTGCTTGAATGAAAAGAATCATAAGTATTAACAAGATTCTGAGGAAGAATTTTATAGGCAGAAAGTATAATAATTCCAATTATTATAAACGTAATGAAATGCTTATTCATGAGATAACCTTTCTATCTCAAGAATTATTCAGAGTAATTATTTAATGATATCCGTTAATAAAATGTTATTATCAACATAAATAATTAAAAATGCATCTGCAATGAACTAAATCAAATTTACCGGGACAAAAAATTTATTTGAATCATTCTTAGTACAGTGATGTTTAATAATAAAAACAATCTTCCCAAAAAATTGCATTAAAGTAATTCTTTTAACTGGTATATAATTTGAACACCAATAAAAAAATCATCGGGGGTGAACAATGAAAGTTATATATAGACTAATTGTAATGTCGCTTATGTTCTTATCAATAAGCTGCAATCCGGATTCTCCTCTTTCCGTAGTCTTTTCTCCGCCTAAATGTGAAATAACTAATATTCAAAAATATAATGCTTCCCCGGGAGAGTTTGCAAGATTTGCAATTACCGCAATAAACAATGGTGATGGTGCAACTGCTTTTAATTCGGGCTGCATTGTTAAACTGAAAAAAGGAAATACAATAATAGACAGAGGTTATGCATATTTTGGAGACTTGAGCCAAGGCGAGTCCGCTATTGATGAAGCCTGGTTTACCAATATTACAAACCAATCACAATACGATTCATATGAAATAACTCTTTACTGGTACGACTCGCAGGGTACTTATTATACTCAATAATTAAAAAGTAAAATTAAATAGTGCCTTAAGAGAAAAAGAAATTTAAATTTTGGGTTCCTATCAAACTCAATGCTGTCAAGATATATCGATATTTTTTTATCTCGCCGAAGGTACATTTTGTAAAGAAAAGCAATTAGCTAAAAATTTATAAGTTCAATCCGGATAAATCTAAACGCCTGCCAGATATTCATGCACAAGTTTTATTGCCATAGCTCCTTCCCCTACTGCAGATGCAACGCGGTTCATAGCACCGGCTCTCACATCGCCGGCACAAAATATTCCGGGTATACATGTTTCAAGTAAATAAGGATCACGCTCAAGTTTCCAGGCCTTTTTAAATTTTTCATACTTAAACGAATCTCTTCCTGTTTCAATAAAACCTTTTGCATCCTTAAATACATTCAATTTAATCCAATCCGTTTCCGGCCGTGCACCAATGAAAATAAATAATGCACCTGCTTCGCTTACCTTCTGCTGCCCGGTTTCGATATTTTCCAAAGTTATACATTCGAGCCTGTTTTCTCCCTTTGCCTCAACTATAATGGAATTAGGAATTATTGATATATTTTTTGTTTTATTAATCTGATCAATCAGGTACCTCGACATTGTTGAATCAAGAGAGTTTCTCCTGATTACTATAAAAACATTTTCAGCAAAACCGGAAAGATACATTGCGGCCTGACCTGCAGAATTGCCTCCTCCGACAATAAATACGTTTTTACCTTTGCATGAATGCGCTTCTGCGGTTGCCGAACCGTAATAAACGCCGGCACCTGTTAGTCCGCTTATTCCCTTTACATCGAGGGTTCTGTAGTCTACACCGGTTGAAATTACAATTGTGTGTGTTCTTATTTCAGATCCGTTGGAAAGAGATAAAATTTTGTAATTGTCTTTGATATTTATATCAACAACCTGTGAAGGGGAAAGAAGTTCAACTCCGAATCTTGATGCCTGGGCTATAGCTCTCCTGGTTAAATCCGCACCCGAAATGCCCGAAGGGAATCCAAGATAATTTTCAATTCTTGAACTTGTTCCTGCCTGTCCCCCCGGAGCTTTCTTTTCTATCAATAGAGTTTTCAATCCTTCCGTACCGCCGTAAACAGCAGCAGCTAATCCCGCAGGCCCGGCACCGATAATTACTACATCATAAAGCTCTTCCGAGGCTGTGGATTTTAGTCCTATCTTTTCTGCCAATTCAACTTCGGAAGGACACTTTAACAATGTGCCGTCTTCAAATAAAACTGCGGGAAATTCGGCAGATTCTATTTTATGAATACCTATTAATTCCTCGGCTTCTTTATTTAATTCAACGTCAATCCATTTATAAGGGACTAAATTGCCGGTTAAAAAATCCTTTATTTTATGCGATGCCGGCGACCATTGGTAACCAACGATTTTTATTCCTTCAAACTCATGAATAAAGCTGTTCTGCCAATCATCGAGTATATCATTTATTACAGGGTAAAGTTTTTCTTCCGGCGGGTTCCAGGGTTTAAGGAGGTAATAATCCAATTTCAAATTATTAATTGCTTTTATTGCGGCATCAATATCGGAATATGCGGTTAACAGAACTTTTTTTGCTTCGGGAAAGATACTCATTGCTTTTTCCATAAATGCAGTGCCTTCCATTTCAGGCATACGCTGATCGGAAATAAAAAGTGCAACGGTATCATTTTTTAATTTTAATTCTTTAACAGCTTCCAGAGCTTCCGACGCAGATTCCGATGCAAGGATTTTATATTCATCACGGTATTTATTTCGAATATCCCTTTGAATAGCTCTTAGCACCTGTATGTCATCATCAATAATTATTATGAACGGAAGTTTCATCCTTCTTTTCTCCATTTGATAAATGTTGAGAAACCGGTAAAGTAATAATAAATTCTGTTCTACCGGGTTTTGAATTTACTTTGATTTCCCCGTTATGCCGATTAACAACATTTTGTACAATATCAAGCCCGATACCCGTTCCCTCCCCAATTTTTTTTGTTGTGAAAAAAGGATCAAATATTCGCGACATAATTTCTTTAGGAATACCGAGCCCATTATCGATTATCCGAATGGTCATGTTATTTTTATTGCATTCAGTCTGTATTTCTATTTCACCATTTTTAGGAACGGCATATATCGCATTATCAATAATATTAGTCCATACTTGATTCAACTCTCCGATATAAACCTCAACTTCAGGCATATCCTCACAGAAATTTTTAATAACCTTTATATTTTTATCACGGATTTTATATCCTAATAGAATAAGAGTATCTTCAATATCTTTATGGACATTCGTATTATAAAGATCACCGGATCTATCCATATGGACATGAGATTTAATAGCGCCAACGAGCATCGAAATACGCCCGGAAGCATCTTCAAGATCTTTTATTATCAGACTAGAGCTAACTAAATTTTCCAGCCAGTTTAGAATACCTTGTAAAGCTTCCTTACCGACATTGCTGTATATTATTTCCAAATCATCCGTTGAAAAACCAGCATCGGTAAATGTTTCTGCTTTTGCATTACTGTCATAAATTCCTTTTTCATTCAGCCAGTCATTTATCTCATCTTCTTTCTGTATTCGCTGAAGTGGAGTAATTTTAGTTTTAGCAAAATGCATGTTACCTTTTTCCTGGGCTATTTCACGGATATTCCGGATAAGTTCCGAAGAAATATTATGTTTCATCAACTCTTCAGTCAGTTCAATATTAGATTTTAATCTTTTATCCAGCTCTTCGGATATTCTATTAATTGCAGCTGCAGGGTTATTCAATTCATGAGCAATTCCGGCTGCAAGCTTTCCGAGAGCACTTACTTTTTCCTGCTGCATTTGCGTGGTTGCAAAAACGCGGGCTCTCTCAGTCATATACCCGATTATTCGTTGAATAAGATCCGGATTAAGCATTTCCAAATCGTGAAAATATTTTTTATGAAGCTTAAGTAAACGTAACTTTCCGACAGCATAAGAAGTACCCGGAGAAGTTTTCATTCTGGAATACGGCAGTAATCCCGATAAACCGCCGCTAAGTTCATTATTCTCAAAACTGAAGTAATAAACCAGCTTGCCTTTTATATTCATATAAAAGTAAATTTTTCCTTCTAATATAAAAGACATTTCATTAATCGGTTTGCCGGTTTTAAAAATAATATCTCCGTCCTCATATTCTGAATAATCCGAATGAGCTATAATCCATTCTAAATGTTCATCCGGTAAATCCTGCAGGGCAATAATTTTTTTCAATTCTTCAATTAACACAGCGTTGTTCATAAATGCTCTTAGATTGAGTTTAAGAATTTAACGACAAATTATTTAGAATATTTATTTTAAGACTGACTATGAAAGGAAGAAAGTTCCGCCGATAAAATGAGCTGTTCTTATTTAATTTAATTGATCAAATATAATTATAATTTGTCTTATATAATAAAACTTTAATAACCTATTGCAACTATTGTTAGATTCAAGCTTGTGAGGCCTAATGATAAAAGATATTTAGCATTAACTTTGAATCCCGCTTAATAATTAAATAACTTTTATATTCCCAGTTTTTCACGGGGATATATTTCTAAACCGTTGACCTGATATTTTGATTTAAATAAAGAGTTGTTTTGAAGAGACGATTATATAATTGGGAAAATATTTTTATTTAATCAATCACTTCAAAACAAACTCCGTTAATATTAAATATTAATCAAATTGTACTTTAAGTATTTCACCGGATCCGGGAGGTAAGCCAAATCCCTTATTTGAAATATAAAGAGACCCGTCAGGTCCGAAAGCCATACCTGTAGGAAAAAATAAACCTGTAACAATTTCTTCCTGCGCGCCTGAAGGACTTACTCTTATAATCTTTCCCGTAAATGGTGCCGGATCCCCGGCTGCAGTACTCATTTCTAAAACATACATTCTGTCTCTATTATCAAATGCAATTCCCAGTACAGTTGTAAAACCGGCTTCATCTTTTTTTATTTGACCGCTCGGAGTCACTTTAAAAATGCTTGAGCTTCCGGGATTTACAGGAAATGTATTAAGGTTGCCAATATAAAAATTTCCATGGTAAGCTAAAGCAGTTGGAACTATATGACCTTGTGAAGCGGAAACATCAACTACTCTGCTGACGCTGCCATTTAAAGTTACCTTTACAAGTTCACCGTGATTTGGTTCAACTGCATAAAGATCACCACGCAAACTAATCATACTGTACCATGTTCCGTCAGGTTCAAAATCATCTTCTTCAGGATTAGCTACCGGGTGAGTTCTCTGGTATTCGCTGAGATTTGCTATTGTTGTTGTAGTACCATTTGGATTTACACGGAAAATTACATTATCCGTTCCGGCTAATCCGTGAGAACACCCCGCACCGGATTCTATTCCATAAAGGACTCCATTAATAAATGCAATATCGGCGACCCCGCTTGTTAATCCTCCGGTTTGGGCACTTGTCTGGCTTGATGGTAGATTGTCTGCTACTGTTGTACGAATTCCATTCATACTTATTTTTGAAATTCGGGAAGTGTAACCTCCTTTGTACGGACCAATAGGGGGAACCACTTGATCACATTGGCCTACGGTTGAATCTGTTCCTCCTTCGCCTCCTTCTGCAACATATAAATATCCGTCCGGCCCAAATTTTAGTCCCCTGGGATTATTCAATCCGGATGCAAAAACAACAGGAGTATTTGCATTTGTTTTTGGTTTTTTATCGACTGTTTGTAAATTCTTTAAAGATGCATCAGTTAGTGAATCTGTTTTATCATTACATGATGTGAATAAAAACAACGATAAAACAAGTATGATTATACCGATAATATATTTTCTCTCCATTGTCTCTCCTTTTAAATAATATTATTTGATAATTCATTTAAATTAAAACTGAAGATTTGCAGAAATTGTAAATCTTATATATTTAGGTGGTATTCATAAGCACCTCCTGATAACAACCTGTTATCAAAAAATTGCATTACATTAATAATATTAGTTTTAAACTAAGGAAAAGTACGCGCACAGTATTAGAAATAAACACAAGACTAATACATCAGGTTCTGCCGACACTACTAAGGACAGTAGATAATATGGAGATGAGGGGGATATCTTGGTTATAGATAACGCCCTTCCTTAAGCTGCAGTAGTTAATTGTATCCCGGTAATTTAATTGGTTTTTAATTTTGAATTTTTCCGCTGTCTTATAATATTACTTTTTATTATAAATGCAACAGTTTTTATACTAAATTAACGGGCTTTTATAATTTATGAAGGTAATTATAAAATAGTTTAACAAATTACTTTGATAATTTTATTGCTGTACAAATTAATTTTAATGTGAGAGAAAAAGTTCGAAATAGATCGGTTATAATTGAAAAATAGAAAACATATCCCTATCATACTTAATGTTTCGATAAATGCTATCAAAAAAATTAATTATTGTTTATTCACAAAGAATGCTCTGTAAATTTAGCGCCGTGTTGGGTCATAATAAAAGGTAACCATAGAATAATAAAAAATTATATTAATAAACAGAGTTATAATAGGAAAAAAAATAAGAGTATAATGTTAATATTTGGGGTTAAGGGAAAGTATGAAGCTAA